>CDZC01008745.1_pt1 | contig 108182 bp, 90 predicted proteins | sample 557371 | NCBI WGS metagenome assembly CDZC01 (sample SAMEA3182085, study PRJEB8094) | gut metagenome | biome: human; feature: gut; material: Stool; isolation source: human stools | place: Canada | collected 2013-01-21
CGTGAGTTGAATTTTGAAGGCGTTCGCTGGCCTTTGTTGAAACGTTTGGGACTCTTGGGCGAAAGAGTGAAAGCGCATTATGGCGAGACGAAGGCTGAAAACCCTTATCTGGATAAAGATTATGCGGAATGCCGTACCAGTTTTGTGGTTGGAAAGCACGAATGTTGGCCTATTCCACAGGAACAGATTGATTTGATGGGGAAAGAGAATTTCCCACAGAATGAGAACTGGTATTAAGCGATTGATTATCTGTAAAACATGAATGAATATGAAAAAAGTAATATATTTCTTATTGATTTTAAATCTGGGGTTACTTTCCTGTGTCGATGATGCATCGGTACGCGTGATGCCTGAATTTAATTGTAAAGATACAAAAGTAAATTTGGCGAAAGCGGCGGGTTCTTCTGTTACGTCGCTGTTATATACCAATGTCGGTCAGGTTGTTGCACAGTACGAAGCGGAATGGCTTTCTGTAGATGTAAGTTCTAAAAGTGTTGTCTACACGGCCTTGACACAAAATGACGGTGAAGATGCAAGAACGACTGTCGTGAAACTGACTTGCGGCTCGTATACAGTGGAGGTGACGGTTACCCAGGATTCTAAGGAACCGGATCTTTCTTTGAAGATAGGACAAAGTGTGGATGAGGGTATCGGTATGATTTTCTGGGTGGATCCTTCGGATAACATGGTAGGAAAAGCGGTTTCAGTGAAACGTCAGGGAGGGAATCCTTTTGAGGCTTCTGTTACGTCACATAATGCACTTTCCACCGTCAACGGATATGCTAATTCTGCCTTGTTCACTTCTCCGTCGGCAAATGATGCGGTAGCATATTGCCAGTCGTTGGGTGACGGGTGGTATCTGCCTGCCCGTGATGAATTATGGGAATTGTTTGATGCCTATAATGGTGTTGGACATACTGATCCGGATTTTGTTTCAGCCGTACCTGATAAACTAACGGAAGTAGAGAAGGCGGCGCGTGCTGCATTTGATAAGATGTTGACTGATTTACAAGGTGATGTGATGAACGAAGCTGCCGGTTCGGGCAATGGCGAAAGCTATTGGTCGAGTACGGAAAACGCAGCAGGTAATCAGGCTTATTGGGTACGTTTCGGTAAATCGGGAGCTGATGCAGGAAATAAAACTGCTACTAACCGTTTTGTAAGATGTATGCGTACAATCGGTGATTATACTTATCCTGAAGAACCGGCAACATTGACGGTTAATCCGAATCCTGTGACATTGGAAGGAGCTAATGAAGCGGAAGCAAATGTGACATTGACATCCAATAAAACGGTATTTAGTGTGGCTTTGGCAAATGATTCCTGGCTTTCGTATATTATTTCGGGCACAACAGTTACGTTCAAGGCAAAATCTAAAAATACCACTGGCGATGTTCGTTCGACTGTTGCCACGGTTACAGCCGGTACTGGCACAGCCGCTAAGTTGGTGGAGGTAACGGTGAATCAGAATGTTGCGGCTGAAGGAGGCGCTTCTCTCGAGTTAAGCACAAATGCCGTGACTATTACTCCTGATGCTGTGACGAAATCAGAAGGAATAACGATGATTTCTGATGAAACAGAATTTACAGTAAATATAACTGATGAGTCTTGGGTGAAAGCGTATGTTGATGTAACAAGTAAAACTCTTTATTTCTGGACATTATCTCCTAATTTGAATAGTTCTAACCGGGTAACGACTGCTACGGTAATAGCCGGAAGCGGAGCGAATGCACCTAAGCAAGAAGTTACTATTACACAAAGAGGGCTTTTAAGTTCCGAGTTTGCGGTGGGACAGGTGATTGCGGATAATGGTTCGTTAAAAGGAGGCATTGTGTTCTGGGTAGATGGCACTAATCGCGGTAAGGCTAAGATTATGTCGTTGGACAGAGAGAATCTGGCATGGTCTACGGCAAGCTCTCCGGCTTCTACCGGTTTAACTTTATCCAATGACAATGGCCTGGCAAATACTACTGCATTGGCAGCATTGCCGAATGCAGCAGAAATGCCCGCTCTTAAATATTGTATGGATAAAGGTTCCGGATGGTATTGGCCTACGAGAACGGATTTGGAACAGATGTTTGAAACTTATAATGGGACTGCAGTGGCAGATGCAACGGAGAATACTCCGGATAAGATTACTGACTTTGAAAAAGCAAATCGTGAAGCATGGGATCTGGTGATTACTAATGCAGGAGGAACTGCTATGAATACGGCAGCGGCATCTGCTAATGGAGATTCCTATTGGACTAGTCGTGAAACGTCAAGTGGTACAAAGGCATTTTATGTACGTTTTGGAAAACCACTTGCCTGGGATAAAGCGAATGAGAACAAGACAAGTTCCAGATATATTCGTGCAGTCCGTTCAATCTCGAAATAATGGTATTAGGTATGTATAAGGTATATCAAAAAATAATTTTAGCCTGTTTGTTACTGGTTATGACCGGCACGGTTTATAGTCAGCGTGTGACGCAAACGATTAATGACGGTTGGAAGTTCTCCCTCTTTGAGGGAGACGCGTCCACTGCTGACTTTGATATTTCCGGTTGGACTGATGTTTCCATTCCTCATACATGGAATGCAAAAGATGCAGATGATGAAATTCCCGGTTATTTCCGGGGAAAAGGCTGGTACAGGAAACTGGTGACAGTGGAGGAACTGATCCCTGAACAAAGAGTCTATCTTAGTTTTGAGGGAGCCAATCAGGAAACGAATGTGTTTGTGAATGGAACGTTTGTAGGAAATCATAAAGGCGGTTATTCCGCTTTTACGTTTGACGTGACTGATTATGTCCATGCCGGACGCAATCTGATAGCTGTGAGTGTTGACAACTCGCATAATCCGGATATTGCTCCTCTTTCGGCGGACTTTACTTTCTTCGGGGGAATCTATCGGGATGTTTATCTGGTGTATACTTCTCCTGTGCAACTGTCTACTACTCATTACGCTTCTAGTGGGGTGTATCTCAAAGCATCGAAGATTACGGATTTACAAGCAGATATTTCAGTAAAGACATTCTTGTCCAATGCTTTGAAGAGTAATCAATCATTGATTCTTGAAACGGAGATTTTGGATGCAGATGGTAACAGAGTAGCGCTTTCACAAAAGAAAGTAAATGTGAAGGCAGAAGAAAAGAATGTAGCTTTTGAAGCGCTCATGACTATTACGCAGCCTAAACGTTGGGATGTAGACTCTCCTTATATATATAAGGTGTATAGCCGTCTGAAGAATAAAAAAGAGGAGGTGCTCGATTGTGTTGTCAATCCGCTGGGAATTCGTGAATATCGTTTTGATGCGGAGAAAGGTTTTTTCTTGAATGGGAAATATCGGAAATTGATTGGTACCAGTCGGCATCAGGATTACAAAGGAATGGGAAATGCTTTGCGGGATGAAATGCATATCCGGGATGTACAGTTGAGTAAGGATATGGGAAGTAATTTCCTGCGAGTGGCTCATTATCCGCAAGATCCGGTTGTGATGCAAATGTGTGATAAGTTAGGACTATTGACTTCAGTTGAAATTCCGGTAGTGAATGCCATCACTCAAAGTAAGGCATTTATGGATAATTGCGTGGAACAGGTGACAGAAATGGTTTGTCAGAACTATAATTATCCATCTGTTATTATTTGGGCTTATATGAATGAAGTGCTTTTGCGTCCTCCTTTTAATCCGGAAAATAAGAAGGAGCGGGCGGACTACATGACATTCCTTCATCAAATAGCTTCGGCGGTTGAGGCGCAGATCAGAAGTCTGGATTCGGAACGCTATACCATGTTGCCTTGTCATTCTACTTCTCAAATCTATCAGGAAGCGGGAATTACAGAATTACCGATGTTATTGGGTTTTAATCTTTATAATGGATGGTATGGTGGTAGCTTGAGTGGATTTGAAGAGAAACTGGAAGAGCTTCACAGGGAGTTTCCCCACAAACCGTTGCTCATTACCGAATATGGGGCGGATGTGGATACTCGTATTCACTCTTTTTCGCCGATGCGGTTTGACTTTAGTTGTGAATTTGGTTCCATCTACCACGAACATTACTTGCCTGAAATTCTAAAGAGGGATTATATCGTGGGAACTATGGTTTGGAACTTGAATGATTTTTATTCTGAAGCCAGAAGAAACGCCATGCCTCATGTGAACAATAAAGGGTTGGTAAGTACGGATAGAGAACGTAAAGATGGATATTATCTTTATCAGGCTTATCTGAAAGAGGCACCTGTCCTGCACATTGCTTCTAAATCGTGGAAGAACAGGGCAGGAGCCAGTCGGGATGGAAAGAGCTGTACGCAACCTTTGAAGGTGTATACCAATGCAGATAAGGTGGAAGTCTTTTTAAATGGAAAGAGTTTGGGAGTATATCCGGTATCGGATAAGGTCGTTTCTGTGGATATTCCTTTTGTTAACGGAGAGAATGTGGTAGATGCTGTAATTGAAAAAGAGGGACGCGAATATCGTGACCAGTATGTCTGCAATTTCCAATGTGTCAATGTGAAGAACGGCTTTATGGAAGTCAATGTATTACTGGGCGCTCAACGCTATTTTGAGGACCGGACAGCAGAACTATGCTGGATACCCGAACAGGCTTATGAAAAAGGCTCATGGGGATATATTGGTGGAGAAGTGGCTCCGAACAAGACTCGATACGGTTCTTTGCCTGCCAGCGACACTGATATACTGGGAACGGATCAGGATCCTATCTTTCAGACGCAACGGGTAGGTATTGAGGCCTTTAAAGCGGATGTGCCGGATGGTGTCTATGCTGTATATTTGTATTGGACGGAACTTACTTCCGAAAATAAAAGAGAGGCTTTGGTGTATAATTTAGGTAATGATGTGGTGAAAGAGGAGTATGCAAACCGGGTATTTTCTGTGGATATAAATGGGGTATCTGTTGCCGGGCAAATGAATATTGCAGAAGAATACGGTTCCGAACGTGCGGTCATTAAAAAGTATATTGTTCCGGTTTCACAGGGAAAAGGGCTTGTCGTTCGTTTTGGAGCGGTAGAGTCTGTGCCTATTTTAAATGCAATACGAATCGTAAAAGAATATTAGAAGATGAAAAATAGTATAGTTATATTGTTTTTACTGCTGTTATCCCAGTTGGGTTATGGGCAGGGGCGTACATTTAAGGTCACTGCCCGTCCGTGGGTGAAAGGACAGAAAGATCTTCCATGGAAGGAGTATGATACCCGTACCATTGCTCAATTGGATGGTTTTAAAGCTACTGATAAAGTGCATGTAAATGAGTATGGAAGTGATTTGGATGCTCCGAAACACCGGGCTACTGGATTTTTTAGAGTAGAACGTATTGGAAATCGTTGGTGGATGATTGATCCCGACGGATATCGGCATTTACAGAAAGTGGTGGTTGGAGTACGTTTGGGTACCTCTGAACGCAATAAACAAGCCATGCTGGATAAATTCGGTACGGAAGAAAAATGGATCGAAGGGACGGCACAGTTGATTCATTCACTGGGCTTTTCCGGTGCGGGCTCTTGGAGTAACGAAGAGGCGATTGCTTCTTACAATGCATCCCACAAAGAGGTCTTGACCCGCTCAATCATTCTCAACTTGATGAGCGGATATGGTAAGAAACGGGGAGGAACTTATCAGTTGCCTGGTAACACGGGATATCCTAATCAGTGTATTTTCGTTTTTGACCCGGAATTCGAGACTTATTGCGATGAGATGGCACAAAAACTGGTTGCGAATAAAATGGATAAAAACATCATTGGTTATTTCTCGGATAATGAACTTCCGTTCGGACCCAAGAATCTGGAAGGTTATCTGACTTTACAGAACCCTGGTGATCCGGGAAGAGTGTATGCGGAATCCTGGTTGAAAAAGCAGGGAATTACTTCGCAGCAAATAACCGATGAGCACCGGGAGGAGTTTGCAGGGGTGGTAGCTGAACGATATTATAAAGTAGTATCGGAAGCGATTCGGAAGTATGATCCCAATCATCTCTATCTAGGCAGTCGTTTACATGGAAAACCGAAGTTTATCCGCCAGATTGTGGAAGCGGCAGGCAGGTATTGTGATGTTGTTGCAATTAACTACTATGGAGCGTGGACGCCGAGTGAAAAGACCATGAAACATTGGGGAGAATGGGCTCAAAAACCTTTCATCATTACGGAATTTTATACGAAAGGAATGGATTCCGGACTGGCGAATACGACAGGAGCAGGTTTTACCGTTCAAACTCAACAGGAGCGTGGATATGCCTATCAGCATTTTGTTTTAGGATTATTGGAAAGTGGAAATTGTGTCGGATGGCACTGGTTTCGTTATCAGGATAATGATCCGACGGCAAAAGGGGCAGATCCTTCGAATCTGGACTCTAATAAGGGACTGATAGATAATGAATACAATCTTTATAAACCGTTGGCCGATGCTATGAAAGAATTGAATATCAATGCCTATCGTTTGACCGACTGGTTCGATCAACAATCAAATAACAATCAATAAAATACATACCATGAAAAAAATATTTATACTGGGAGCTTTACTGTTTATAAGTTCTATTCCTATGGTTTCTTGTACGGATGATGATGATAAGGACCCTAATTTTATGCCTCCTGATATAGTGATGGGTGGGGGAGATGTGGAGTCGGAATACCCGGAAGATTTACCTGTTCCTGGAGCTTCTGTGATATATGCTCCGTCATTAAATGCCAATATGTATCGCCCTATCAGTGTCAAGTATTCCAGTGCTTATCCTCCCATATCCAGTTGGACAACGGGGAATACACGTATTATTGCTTATATGGATGGATATAAACCGGCTATTAAGACATTGAAAGCATATCAGGAGTCAGTGAATAAGTATGGAAGTTCGACAACGCTTCCGAAACAAGCAGCTACGGGCAGGTTTTATACGAAGAAGATAGATGGACGTTGGTGGTTGGTTGATCCGGAAGGCTGCCTGCATCTTGAACGTAGTGCAACTTCTTTGCGCAAAGGAACTTCCAGTCGTAATAAAACAGCCTGGAATAATAGGTTTGGAACTGATGAGAAGTGGCTGTCCACTACTCAACGTGAATTGAGTGAGATCGGTTTTCATGGTACAGGTGCATTCTGTACGGGAACGTACTCGTTGATTCAGACTCATAATGCTTCCAATCCAAGCAGTCCGTTGACTTTGGCACCTTCCTTTGCTTTTCTAAGCCAGTTCAAGAGTGCGAAATCTTATAATTATCCCGGAGGAAGTGATGATAATGCTGCAGGCCTTGTGTTTTATAATGGATGGGCTGAATGGTGTGAATCATATTTGGCAGGTAGTGCTTTCGCAGATTATCTGCGCGATCCAAATGTATTGGGTTTCTTCTCGGATAATGAGATAAACTTCTCTTCGAACAGTTCCCGGATTTTGGATCGTTTCCTGGCTATCAACAGTTCGAATGATCCGGCTTATGTTGCGGCAAAAGCCTTTATGGATTCCAAGGGGGTGCAAAGTGTGACGGATGCCTTGAATAACGAGTTTGCAGGTATCGTAGCAGAGAAATATTATAAAGCAGTGAAAGAGGCAGTGATGAAAGTAGATGATAAGCTGCTTTATCTGGGGACTCGATTGCATGGAACTCCTAAATATATGGAGGGAGTGATGAGGGCTGCCGGAAAATATTGTGATGTCATTTCTATCAACTATTATAGTCGTTGGAGTCCCGAACTGACAACAGCGATTGCAGACTGGGCAAGTTGGGCGGATAAGCCGTTTCTTGTAAGTGAGTTTTATACGAAAGGGGTGGAGGATTCCGATCTGAATAACCAGTCGGGAGCCGGATATTCTGTTCCTACACAAAATGAGAGGGCTTATGCTTATCAGCATTTTACATTAGGATTGCTTGAAGCTAAGAATTGTATCGGATGGCATTGGTTTAAATATCAGGATGATGATGGTACGGATAATTCGTCGAAACCTGCCAATAAGGGTCTTTATGATAATTCTTATCAGTTGTTTCCTTATTTATCTTTCTTTGCCCGCGAATTGAATTTTAATGCGTATGATTTGATCCAGTATTTTGATAAATAGGTATTCGTTTCGATATAATATTTGAAAAGAAAGACAAAGTGCGAATTTTGCTGTATAGCTTTGATAAAAACTACTATTGCAAAATTCGCACTTTTTATTTTCTGATTAATTGTGTACTAACGTACCTATCTCTTCTCCGCTGATTACTTTCTTTAAGTTGCCTACTGTGTCCATATCAAATACGACGATAGGCAGATTATTTTCTTTGCACATACAAGTCGCAGTTAAATCCATAACTTTCAGACCACGTTTCAACACTTCATCATACGTAATATCATCGAATTTGGTTGCGGTAGGATCTTTTTCAGGATCAGCTGTGTAAATGCCATCTACGCGAGTACCTTTCAGCATAACGTCTGCTTCGATTTCTATTCCTCTAAGTGAAGAACCGGTATCTGTAGTAAAGAAAGGATTTCCTGTTCCTGCAGACATGATGACCACTTCACCGTTTTCCATACATTCGATGGCTTTCCATTTACTGTAGAATTCACCGATAGGTTCCATCCGTACTGCTGTCAATACACGTGCTTTTACACCGGTAGCCACAAGAGCAGAACTTAGAGCGAGGCTATTGATAACGGTAGCCAACATTCCCATTTGGTCACCTTTCACACGGTCAAAACCTTTATTGGCTCCGCTTAATCCGCGGAATATATTGCCTCCTCCGATGACGATACCAATCTGTACCCCTTGTTCGTGGATTTCTTTGATTTGTTGAGCATATTCTGCCAGTCTTTTTTCGTCAATGCCGTATTGCTTTTCGCCCATCAAGCTCTCTCCACTGAGCTTTAGTAAGATTCTTTTATACTTTGCCATACCTTTTGCTTTTTATTGTTTGCCGCAAATATAGAGATAATTTATCGGATAGCCTCACTGGGATGCGATTACTTTTTTCATTATTTGCCTTCCCAAAAAGGTTTGTACAACTCCTCGCAGGGAAAGATAAATGAGAAAAGCCAGCCATAGGGCGTGATTTCCCAGAAGAGGATGGAAAGCGTAATATACTCCGAAGAAGCTGGCGGAGGCGACTAACATGGAGTAAAGCATCTGACGGGTAGCGGTGGCACCAATAAATACTCCATCCCACAGGAAAGCAGAAAAACCAGCTAGCGGAATGATAAGTGCCCAGTAAAAATAAGTGTCTGAAGCGTTGATTACCGAAGTGTCATTGGTTAGTAGGCCCAGAAATTCTTTTCCACCGATTGCATAAAGGATGGTGAATATCAATGAAAGACCCAATCCCCAATAGAAAAGGTGGTGTACTGTGTTGCGTAAGGCTGTTTGATTCTTGGCACCTATGTAACGGCCGGCCAGTGCTTCACCGGCATAAGCAAATCCGTCCATGATGTAAGAAAACAGAGTGAATAGTTGCATGAGCAAGGTGTTTACGGCTAATACAATTTCTCCTTGGGCGGCTCCTGCAGAGGTGAAAAACAGGGTGACCACAACCAGGCAAAGGGTACGGAAGAAGATGTCCCGGTTGACTTGGAAGAAACGGTACATGGCTTGTTTCTGTATAATTTCTTTCCATACGATCCGCTTTCTTAGTGCACTATAATAGCGCATATATAGCAATATGGCCATGAAGAAACCTGCATATTGGGCTATTAAAGTTCCTGTTGCCACTCCTGCCACTTTCATATCTAGCAAGTAGACAAAGGATAGGCTGGCTACAATATTGACAATATTTTGAGTAATAGCGATATACATGGGAAAGCGTGAATTCTGCATTCCGATAAACCAACCGGCGAATCCATAAAGTCCTAATGTGGCGGGAGCTCCCCAGATACAGATATAGAAATAAGTAGTTGCCAGTTGCTCGACTTCCGGTGTGGTTTGTATCAGGGTGAATGCCAATTTCAGGATGGGGTATTGGAGTATCAACAGGCAAAGAGCTATAAACAATCCTACGCCAACGGAACGTAACAGTAACCGGGTGATTTCATTTAGATCATGCTGACCATACGCTTGTGAGGTCATGCCACTCGTCCCCATGCGCAGGAATCCGAAAATCCAATAGATAATATTGAACAACATTCCCCCTACAGCGATGGCTCCAATGTAGGCCGGAGAACCGAGGTGTCCTACGATGGTAACATCAATAAGTCCCAGTAGCGGGACGGTAATATTTGATATAATTGATGGTATGGCTATCCGTAATATTCGTCTGTTTTCGGAGGATTGTTTTTTATCTATCATTTTATAGAAACACTTTTATCAAATTGATTGTTCTTTTCGTCCACAAAGGTACATTTTTTATTTTTTTGTTGTATCTTTGTGAATCACGAACTAAATAGCAATCAGATGGATTATGAGGACCTTAACTATTTTTCTTTTATCTTTATTCTCATTGCCGCTGGCGCTGAATGCACAGTCGGTTGATGAGATGTTGCAGAAAATATCTGCCGCCATTGAGGCTGGGCAGAATGGACAGGCTGTGAGCTATTTCCGGCAGACTATTCCTCTGAATATAGACCGTACGGAAATGTATTATTGGACGAATGTGGACAAGAATAGTGAAATTAGCTCCAAACTGGCTACTGAATTAGCTCTCGCCTATAAAAAGAAACGGAATTACGACAAAGCTTATTTGTTCTACAAAGAGTTGCTGCAAAAGGATCCAAATAATGTAGATTGTTTGGAAACATGTGCAGAAATGCAAGTGTGCCGCGGACAAGAAAAAGATGCTTTGCGTATGTACGAAAAAATATTGCAACTGGATGCGGATAATCTGGCTGCTAATATCTTTTTAGGAAACTATTATTATTTGATGGCAGAGCAGGAAAAGAGTAAGTTAGAGACAGATTATAAGAAACTTTCTTCTCCCACTAAAATGCAGTATGCCCGCTATCGGGACGGATTATCGAAGTTGTTTACTACCCGGTATGAGAAAGCGCGTAACTCTTTACAGAAAGTTGTTCTACGTTTTCCATCGACAGAAGCTCAAAAGACATTGGATAAGATATTGAGAATAGAAAAAGAGGTGAATCGCTAAGCGGTTCACCTCTTTTTCTATTCTCTAGGTATTTTTATTCCATCTCAATCGGACAAAGTAGCACTCCACCAGTAGTATGGCGATCTATCGATTGATATATAGGTTGGCTTCTTAGTATTGCTTGAGACGGCATTGTTATGTTTCTTGTATTTCGATTGGTTCCCGTTATCAGAGTAATGGCCTTATTTAACATAAACTCATCAGGGCTGCCTAAAGGGAGTAAAGTGTCTTCTGGGTTTTGGGCTAAATTGAATTCGTTCCACTCATAATCGGGGGTAAAGCCTGCACTGTAATCTGAATTTACAGCATTGGTAACCTTTGTAGTAATAGGCCAATACGCCCATTCATATTGCTCATCTGAATACTTCTGCATTCCGACATTTTTTCCTTCTGTTAATTCACCGATGAGTACGATATTCATGAAGGGTTCCAAACTGCTGATAACCAATTCAGAGGATGAAGCGGTATTTTCACTTGTTAAGATATAGATGCGATTAGAATTAAGTTTCAAATAACCTGCTGTTCCTTCTGTTTCCTTATTGAAAGTTCTGGTGTGTGTCACTTTACCTTTGTTATTGTAGAAAATGCCAAATATTTTATCTTTGGACTCTTCGGAAATCAAAAGTCCCGCTAGCATATTGGCCGAATGTTCATAACCGCCCCCATTATAGCGCAAATCTAATACAAATTCGTTCACTCCTTTTGATTGGAAATCGGCAAATATGGTTTTCATTTCTTCATCATAAGTACGATCATCTACGCCCGTTGGTCCCGGAGTGAAATGGTTGTAAACCAGATAGCCTATTTTCTTATCTCCAAACGTAAGTACGTCATGATAATATAACGGATTATCTTCGACTGCCGTAGAAGCTCCTATGGCAATTGTCTTAGTTTCAGAATTGTGTTTTATAGTCCATTGAGAAGCAGAACCATTCAATAGGGCCTTGTAATTTCCTTCTTTTATATTATTTTTTCCATCTATACCTATAATCCAATCTCCTCGTTCCAAACCGGCTGCATGTGCAGGGCTATTGGGTAGAATATACACTACTCGGGCATAATAATATCCTAAAGGTTTGTTATTTCCATCTACTATATTAAACAATGTAAATTCCATTCCATAGGTATTGTCTGCATCAATACTGGTACGTGTTTTATAATCTTTATTCTTCTCCATGTAAGAATAGTAGTAGAGGTGTTTTCCATTCCTTGTTTTGCCATCGTTCAGACTGAGCAATGAATAAAAGAAAGTTTCAGGATCGGCTGTGTAATCTATTTTGTTAGTTGCTGGTAACTCATTATACCATAAATAATCGTTGCGCAATTTTTTCTCTATCCAATGATTTATGCTAAGATCCGTATCATCATCGTCTCCTTTTATCGAATCTGTATCATCATCTGAACAAGACACGCTAAATAAACAAAGGAATATTCCTATCCATATATGTAGGCCGAATTGAACTTTCGTCATTTTTCTCATTTTTTATAAGGTTACTAATTCACAAATATATTTATTTTTTCAACACAATGTAGCAATAATAGTTTGTTAAGTGATGATTATTTCAGTAAATATTCCACCTCCTTAAACATATAGCCTCTTTTGTTTAGCATTTCATCTTCCAGTATTAATCTTCCTTCGGGTTCTACACAAATGATTCGTGCAAGAAATTCACCGTTGGCATCTTTAAAACGATGCATTCCTTCCTTTCTGAAAAGAGACATTTCATATTGGCAGACTATTGATTCCGTATTGCCTTTTTTAAGTAAACTATAATAAGATTGGATACGCAATACGATGTTCTTCAGTATTTCAAATAGATCGAACTCTTTTCCTGTAATTTGTCGCAGTGAAACAGGATTAGGGGCAGAACTGTGAAACGTTTCCTGATTAATATTGATTCCAATCCCTGCTATACTTTGACTGATGTTCCGTCCCATCAGATCGTTTTCTATCAACATTCCACATATTTTCTTTTCTTTCCAATAAATATCGTTCGGCCATTTGATAGAAATATCGGTGGTATAGGTATCCAGTTCTTCCTTAATAGCCAAAGAAATAATCTGTGAAATGAGAAACTGGCGTCGTGCTTCCAGGAATTCAGGGAAGATGACGATGCTGAAAAGAAGATTCTTACCGGAATCTGATTCCCAAGAGTTGCCGCGTTGTCCACGACCGGAAGTCTGAAAGTCAGCGACTACGACAGTGAGTTCTTCCACTTTCTGTTTAGAACAGAGAGACTGCAGATAGTTGTTGGTAGAATTAGTCTCGCTGATATGAATCAATGGAACCGGGAATATATAAGGGGAGGGCATCATATTCTGCGCGTAACTTTTTAGTAAATTTCTTGATTACCTCATCATAAGAGTGATCGATAAGTTCTTTCATCAGTTTATCGTCTACGTCACTATCAAAACGAACACTGTTCCAGTATTTTTTATTAAAATGATAAGCTCCTTCAATTCCTGAATAATGTTCGCGCAGTTCGATCGCTTTTTCCGGATCACATTTCAATGCGATGTGATTGGCTTCTTCCAAATCGATGAGAGCAAACATTTTGTTCATCACCTTGACAACAAGTGATACATCATCGAAAGGGAAAGACTCGGTAACTCCTTTCTTGTTGAGGCAGTATTCTCTGACAGTTTCTACATTCATAATGATTCGATTATATAATAACTCTATGTATTCTGCATCTTCTGTAGTGAACTTTAATATAAAGGAGGATAAAATGCTTCCTCTATATGTTCAACCTTGAAATTTATCTCATCGCCTACTATCGTAATGATATCAAAGCGTACAGGAGTGTCAATCTGAAACAATCTGATATAGGTATCCGCAGCGCGTACCGTGCGTCTTATTTTAGGTAAATCAACAGCATCTTCCGGCTCTGCAAACAGAGTATTACTGCGGGTTTTCACTTCTACCACAATCAGTTCATTATCCTTTGCAGCTACAATGTCCAGTTCGAAATGTCCTTTTCTCCAGTTCCGGTCACGGATGAGATACCCCTTCTGTTCAAGATAAGCTACGGCGGCATTTTCTCCGGCTTTTCCTAAATCATTATGTTTAGCCATCTTTTTTTGCAAATTTACTGCTTTTATTCTTTGTATTTACAGAAGTAAAAGTAATTTTGCAGAAGATATGAGAAAAAGGAGTAAGAAGTGCCTGAAAATGCATGTCGAGTGTACCAAAAGGGAACGACGAATGAGCATTTTGTTGAGCGACGAAGAACAGCTGATTGTAGATCGTTATCTGGAGAAATATAAGATAACGAACAAGTCACGTTGGCTTCGTGAGACAATTCTCATGTTTATCCATAAAAATATGGAAGAAGATTATCCGACCCTTTTTGGTGAACATGATATGAGACGATAGGGGGATAATTAAAAAATTATAGATTCAAAATAAAAGGGTCGAATGATGGACGATATTTACTTCATGAAACAAGCTTTGATAGAGGCAGGAAAGGCTGCCGAGCGGGGGGAAGTTCCCGTTGGAGCTGTCGTGGTTTGTAAGGAGCGGATTATCGCACGTGCCCATAATCTCACAGAAACATTGAATGATGTAACGGCTCATGCCGAGATGCAGGCTATTACAGCTGCTGCCAATGTGCTTGGTGGCAAGTACTTGAACGAATGTACCCTGTATGTCACAGTTGAACCTTGCGTAATGTGTGCCGGAGCTATTGCTTGGGCACAGACTGGTAAGCTTGTATTTGGCGCCGAAGATGAAAAACGCGGCTATCAGAAATATGCCGGTTCGGCTCTACATCCTAAAACGGTGGTTGTAAAAGGGGTAATGGCTGACGAATGTGCTACACTAATGAAAGAGTTCTTTGCTGCGAAACGAAAATAAAAGCAGTATCCTGTTTTATTTGATTTCCTCAAAATCTACATATTCACCATCGTCCTGGGTGAATATTTTTTTATGTCTTTTCTCCGGAACATTCTCGGAATATATTTCCTCTTCATCATCATTTGAACGGCGATCTCTTTGGGCATAGTCCTGTTGGCTTGTACGTCCCGATTCCGTTTGTTTCGGGCGTGATGAAGAAGAACCACGTCCTAATCCGAAAATCGTTCTTAGTATGAAGCCGATAATAGAAAGGCCAAATACGAAAATGGCAATAATAAAAATGAGTATGAATAAAAGTATATGCATCGGGCTATGATTTTTATGTTGTTACTTCGATAAAACTCATAGTACAACAAACGTGCCAAGAGATTGTTTATTTACTTTTTCTTGTAAAAAGTGAAAGTAAAATATACCATACAATGATGGCGGCAAAGCTACTGATTCCAAGAAATATAAGGAGAGGAATGCAGATAATCAGGAATATAAAACTGATTTTGTTGTCATTCCATGACAGATTTTTAAATTTCAGCGAAAACATCGGTATTTCTGATACCAGCAGTCCGGAAAACAGACAGACAAGTATAAGAAGGTAGACAGGATGGCAGTTGTCTGATATCAGGAAGTCATGTGCACCCGCCACTAAAGAACCCCAGAACAGAGCGTTGGCGGGAACCGGAAGTCCCACAAAAGAACTGGTCTGTCGCGTGTCATTATTGAATTTAGCCAGGCGCAATGCTGAAAAAACAGAAATCAAGAATGCTAAATAGGGTAGGTAAGGAGCGATGAACTCCATACTTGCCGGATAATACATTTCTTTGAACAGAGAGAATACGATCAGTGAAGGAGCAACTCCAAAACTTACATCATCTGCCAATGAGTCCAAGTCTTTTCCGATAATGGAATGTGCGTTGAGCATACGAGCTAACAATCCGTCGAAGAAGTCGAAAATGGAACTTAAAGCAATGAAAAGTAGTGCCAGTTCATATTTGGCTTCAAAAGCCATGACGCAGGCAATACAACCGGAGAAAAGGTTCAGGCAGGTTACGGTATTCGGAATACTGTTTTTAATAACGTTTGTCATTGTGACAGAATTATTTAAGTTTGGCGATAACCGTTTGGTTACCGGTCGTTAATTGTCCCATGCTGACACATACTTCTGTGCCAATGGGTAAATACACATCCACACGGGAACCGAATTTGATAAATCCCATGTGTTCGTCAATATAACATTCTTCTCCTACTTCAGCGTAGGTGACAATACGGCGTGCCACTGCTCCGGCAATTTGCCGGGTGAGTACTTCCACTCCTTCCGGAGTTTCGATCACTACTGTAGAACGTTCGTTTTCTGTGCTGGCTTTCGGCAGCCATGCTTTCATGAAGTTTCCATTATGATGTGCTACCTTTTTAATGGTACCGTCCACCGGATACCAGTTGGCATGTACATTCACAATGCTCATGAAGATGGATATCATTAACCGGCGGTCATGGAAATATTCGTTTTCATCGACTTCCTCGATAACGACGATTTTTCCATCGGCGGGTGCTACGACAATCTTTTCAGTGTCCTGTCCGAAGAGACGGATCGGACATCGAAAGAAATTCACCATCAGCAGATAGACTGCTATACTCGCTACTGCTACCACATAAAATGGTATTTTGCAATCGATCCCCCAATAAAGAGCCGCATTAATCAATAGCAATAGCAAGAAGCTAGCCCATAATATATGTGTTCCTTCGCGGTGAATACGTATTTTCTTCAATTTCTTTAGTCGGCCCATGAATGCTGTTTAATGATATTGTCTGCAAAAATATACTTAATTTAAAAATTCAGCAAGTAAATGAGCATAGAAATGCGAATGTTGATAACTTTTTGAGGATTATTTTTGTTTATAACCCAGGAGGTAGTAATTTTATGCCTTCAAATTAACTACTTATCATTATGCAGGATTTCGTTCATTTACATGTCCATACTCAATATTCTTTGTTGGATGGTCAGGCTAGCGTAGCTCGTCTGGTTGATAAAGCTATGAAGAATGGGATGAAGGGTATAGCCGTGACCGATCATGGAAATATGTTCGGTATCAAGGAATTTACGAACTACGTCAATAAGAAGAACAGCGGTCCGAAAGGTGAAGTCAAGGACCTGAAGAAGCGAATTGCAGGAATTGAGGCCGGCACGATAGAGTGCGAGGATAAAGAGGCGGAGATTGCTGCTTGCAAAGCTAAGATCGTGGAAGCGGAAAACAAATTATTCAAACCGATCATCGGTTGTGAAATGTATGTGGCCCGCCGTACCATGGACCTGAAAGAAGGCAAGCCCGACCAGAGTGGTTATCACCTGATCGTATTGGCTAAGAATGAAACAGGTTATCACAACCTTATTAAATTAGTATCGCACGCGTGGACGCGCGGTTATTATATGCGTCCGCGTACTGACCGTAGCGAACTGGAAAAATATCACGAAGGACTTATTATTTGTTCAGCCTGTCTCGGTGGTGAGGTGCCGAAACGGATTACTGCCGGGCAATTTGCCGAAGCGGAGGAAGCAATACAATGGTATAAGAACTTGTTTGGCGATGACTACTATCTGGAGTTACAACGCCATAAAGCGACTGTTCCCCGTGCCAATCACGAATGCTACCCGTTGCAGGTGAATGTGAACAAACATTTGATAGAGTATGCTAAGAAATTCAATGTCAAACTGATTTGTACGAATGACGTTCACTTTGTAGATGAAGAGAATGCGGAAGCGCACGACCGTTTGATCTGTTTGAGTACCGGTAAGGATTTGGATGATCCTACCCGTATGCTTTATACCAAACAGGAATGGATGAAGACACGCGAGGAGATGAACGAACTCTTTGCCGACGTGCCCGAAGCATTGAGCAATACTCTGGAAATTCTTGATAAGGTAGAATACTACTCCATCGACCATGCGCCTATCATGCCGACTTTCGCCATTCCCGAAGATTTCGGAACGGAGGAGGGCTATCGGCAGAAGTACACGGAGAAAGACTTATTCGACGAATTTACACAAGATGAAAATGGTAATGTAGTCTTGAGTGAAGAAGATGCGAAAGCAAAAATTAAACGTCTGGGTGGTTATGATAAACTTTATCGTATTAAGCTGGAAGGCGATTATCTGGCTAAACTGACATTCGACGGAGCAAAAAAAGTATATGGCGATCCCTTGGCAGATGAAGTCAAAGAACGATTAAAATTCGAACTGTATATCATGAAGACCATGGGTTTCCCGGGGTACTTCCTGATTGTGCAAGACTTTATTGCAGCAGGTCGTAACATGGGTGTGTCGATTGGACCGGGGCGTGGTTCTGCTGCCGGTTCGGCAGTAGCTTATTGCTTGCAGATTACGAAGATTGACCCTATTAAATATGATTTGCTGTTCGAGCGTTTTCTGAACCCCGACCGTATCTCTTTGCCCGATATTGATATTGACTTTGATGATGACGGGCGAGGTGATGTGCTTCGTTGGGTGACGAATAAATATGGTCAGGAAAAGGTTGCTCATATTATCACGTACGGTACTATGGCGACAAAGATGGCTATCAAGGATGTTGCGCGTGTGCAAAAGCTGCCTTTGTCAGAGTCCGACCGTTTGTGTAAATTGGTTCCTGACAAGATCCCTGATAAGAAACTGAATTTGCCGAATGCCATTGCTTATGTGCCCGAATTGCAAGCAGCAGAAGCGTCATCTGATCCACTGTTGCGCGATACGATCAAGTATGCCAAAATGCTCGAAGGCAACGTGCGTGGTACGGGTGTACATGCCTGCGGTACGATTATCTGTCGTGACGATATCACCGACTGGGTACCTGTCAGTACTGCTGATGATAAGGAAACGGGTGAAAAGATGCTTGTCACCCAGTATGAAGGTTCGGTCATTGAAGATACCGGGTTGATTAAGATGGACTTCCTCGGTCTGAAAACTTTGTCTATCATTAAAGAGGCCGTTGAAAATATCCGTTTAAGTCGTAATATTGAGGTAGATGTCGACGCAATAGATATCTCTGATCCGGCTACTTATAAATTATATAGTGACGGACGTACGATTGGTACATTCCAGTTTGAATCTGCCGGTATGCAGAAGTACCTGCGTGAATTGCAGCCTTCTACATTCGAAGATTTGATTGCCATGAATGCCCTCTATCGTCCGGGACCTATGGATTATATACCTGATTTTATTGATCGTAAACATGGACGTAAACCGATTGAGTATGATATTCCGGTAATGGAGAAATACTTGAAGGATACGTATGGTATTACGGTCTATCAGGAACAGGTGATGCTTTTGTCACGCTTATTGGCCGACTTTACCCGTGGTGAGTCCGATGCTCTTCGTAAAGCGATGGGTAAGAAACTGCGTGACAAGCTGGATCACATGAAACCTAAATTTGTTGAAGGCGGGCGAAAGAACGGACATGATCCGAAAGTGCTTGAGAAGATTTGGACAGACTGGGAAAAATTCGCGTCTTATGCATTTAACAAATCGCATGCTACTTGTTATTCGTGGGTAGCTTACCAGACAGCTTATCTGAAAGCGAACTATCCTTCTGAATATATGGCGGCTGTGATGAGCCGAAGTTTGTCTAACATTACCGATATCACGAAACTGATGGACGAGTGTAAGGCAATGGGTATTCAGACGCTGGGACCGGATGTAAATGAGAGTAACCTGAAGTTTACCGTGAACCATGATGGTGATATTCGTTTTGGACTTGGGGCTGTCAAAGGTGTAGGTGAAGCTGCCGTGCAAAGCATTATGGAAGAACGCAGGCAAAATGGTCCTTTCCTTGGAATCTTTGATTTTGTGCAACGTGTCAATCTCAATGCTTGCAACAAGAAGAATATGGAATGTCTGGCATTAGCCGGAGGATTTGATAGTTTCCCGGAACTGAAACGGGAACAATATTTTGCTGTAAACTCTAAAGGGGAAGTGTTCCTGGAAACATTGATGCGTTATGGTAACCGTTATCAGGCGGATAAGGCGGCTGCCGTCAATTCTCTGTTCGGTGGTGAAAACGTTATTGATGTTGCAACTCCTGAAATTCCTCAAGGGGTAGAACGTTGGAGTGATCTCGACCGTCTGAACCGTGAACGTGATTTGGTTGGTATCTATCTTTCCGCTCACCCGTTGGATGAATTCTCTATCGTATTGGAACATGTTTGCAATACACGTATGGCAGATTTGGAAGATAAAGCTGCCCTTGTCGGTCGTGAAATAACGATGGGAGGAATTGTGACTAGTGTTCGTCGTGGAGTTAGCAAGAACGGAAATCCGTATGGTATCGCCAAGATTGAGGACTATTCCGGTTCTACCGAGATTCCATTCTGGGGAAACGACTGGGTGACTTATCAGGGATATCTCAATGAAGGAACGTTCTTGTATATCAAGGCACGCTGTCAGGCCAAGCAATGGCGGCAGGATGAACTGGAAGTGAAAATCACCTCTATGGAACTTCTTCCCGACGTGAAAGAAGAACTGGTGCAGAAGATCACGATCGTCATTCCCCTGTCTGTCTTGAATTCGGCTTTGGTCACTGAACTTGCTACTCTGACGAAGGAACATCCGGGAAATACGGAACTATACTTCAAGGTGACAGATGATGCTGATGTAGCTCATATGTCGGTTGATTTGATTTCCCGTCCGGTTAGACTTTCAGTAGGCCGGGATTTAATAACATATTTAAAGGAACGTCCCGAACTGGGATTTCATATAAATTGAGTATTTAATAATAATCAGTCATACATAATTTATTTCAATGATAATTAGATTGTCTATTAGTTATTATTGATTGAAGTAAATTGTGAATACATTTGGATAGAGAAAGCGAAGGGAGACAAATGTCGTGTAAAAGCACTTGTCTCCCTTTCTTTATTTATAGTTTTATGTTTATATAATAATGAGGGTCTTTTACAGTAAAACTGAGGTGTTCTTACCAATTAAATAGAGTAAAGTGTTGGTTGTCTGTTATGGGTAAACTTAGTAATCATAACACATTGGAATATTGTTAATTACTTAAACGTCTAAAAACGGTTCGTTGTTTTAAAATATCATTTACATTTTTTTTCTGCATATCAACATTTGCCTCTAAGACGGCTTTGATATCTTTGGAAGAAGTTCCCAATTTGAATTGATAAATGCCGGTATCAATCACCCATGAATGGGATGTTTCTTCATAAGATGCTAAGTCTGTAGCTTTCACCTTTAAGGCAACAACTATCTTTTCTCCCGGTTTCAAGCTCGTTGTTTTAGCGAAATCTTTTAGTTCTTTTTCAGGCTTGGACAAGGTTTTACTGTGCGGTGCTGAAACATACAATTGTACAACTTCCTTTCCCTCATAATTACCCTTGTTTGTTACCTCAATTGTTATGGTGAAAATACCATCTTTTTGTTCTAATTTGGGGTTTGAATATTCAAAGGTAGTGTAAGAGAGCCCGTAACCGAAGGGATAGGAAACTTCTTTGTCGTATGTATCAAAGTAGCGGTATCCTACATAAATATCTTCCTCATAATTTGTGTAATCCCAATTCTTAATTTCGTCCTTTTTTGCACCATGATCATCTAAATTCAAATCTCCAGTTTTTCCTTCTGTTGGGAAATTGTTGGCAGATGATACGTCTTCATAGCAAACAGGAAAGCTCATTGTCAATTTTCCGGAAGGAGATACTTTGCCACTTAAAATATCGGATACACTATTACCTCCTTCTTGTCCGGCTTGCCAAGCTAAGAGTATAGCATCCGGCATATTTTTCCATGAAGCTGTTTCAATAACCCCGCCGATATTTAATACTACAACCACTTTTTTTCCTTGTGCATGAAATGCTGTACAAACATTTTCCAGCATTTTCTTTTCAGATGGTTTCAGATTGAAGTCTTCGAGTGTACGGTCCACAAATTCACCGGAGGTTCGTCCCAATGTAATCAATGCAACGTCTGTTTCTTCGGCCAGTTTTTTAAGTTCGTCAGAGGTGAAAGATAATTCGTTAGGACGAGGTACTGGCATATAAGAAGCTATCTTATCTTTAGGTTGTTTTCTTTGCCGATTGACTGATGTAATATGTTGCTCATAATTTTTTCTCAAATCATCATTCAGTATATATCCGGCCTTTTTTAAACCATCAAGTAACGAAACGGTATAGGCGCGGTTCACATTTCCCGAGCCGGTGCCACCTGCTATGAAATCATAAGAAGTACAACCAAACAATGCTATTCTTTTTATTTGGTTGGAAAACGGCAATATCTGTTTTTCATTTTTAAGCAATACCATTCCTTCTGTAGCTGATTGTCGTGTCACTATGGCGTGAGCTTTCAAATCTGGTTTGTTTGAGTATTTATATCCTTTGAAACGAGGAGTCTCTAATATCATTTCCAATATTCTCTTCACATTTCTATCCAATATAGTCTCATCCAATTTTCCTTCGCGTAATGCCTTGATAATCATATTATACTGCTTGGACGTTCCCGGTTGAAGCATGTCGTTTCCTGCTTCCATCTGTGCAACAGCATTTGTACCACCGAACCAGTCTGTCATGACTAATCCTCCGAAACCCCATTCATCTCGTAGGAGGGTAGTGAGTAACTCTTTATTTTCCGAAGCATAAACCCCATTCAGGTAGTTGTAAGATGACATTACAGTCCATGGCTTTGCTTCAGTTACTGCTATTTCAAAACCTTTCAGATAAATTTCTCTTAAAGCCCTTTGACTGACATGAGCATCGTTAGACATACGATTACTTTCCTGATTATTTACGGCAAAGTGTTTGATAGAGGTTCCCACTCCATTGCTTTGTACCCCACGTATATAGGCTGCAGCTATCTTACCGGATACTACAGGATCTTCCGAATAATACTCAAAATTACGCCCACAAAGCGGATTACGATGAATGTTCAGAGCCGGAGCTAACAATACGTCTGCTCCATATTCTAATACTTCATTACCAATGGCTTGTCCCACATTCTCTACCAATTCTTTATTCCAGGTAGATGCCAATAAAGTTCCAATTGGAAAATGGGTACAATAATAAGTGGCTGTATCATTTTCGCGTGTAGCAGAGATGCGAAGACCCGCAGGACCGTCCGCCAATACTACAGCCGGAATGCCTAGCCGAGGAATAGGATAGGTAGTTCCCGCTGCACCGGGTACTATGCTTTGTGTTTCACCAATTACGGCACTATCGCCAGAGGAATTTTTCATTCCTGTACCTATAACGAAATGTGCTTTTTCTTCTAGTGTCATTGCTGCAATTACTTCATTTAATGAAGCTTCTCCCAATTGTGGGACAGGAGGCCTGCATGCTGTAAAAAACAACATACCAGTAACGGCCATTCCTAAAAGTCTAACTTTTATCATAAGATTGTTTTAATGATTAATATTCTTCTACTTTCAGGGTTTTACGATAATTGTCAAGTAACTTCTGAAGGTCTGCTATGATTACCTCGTAACCAGGTGTTCCGTATAGATTGTTTAGTTCCTGTGGATCAGTTTGTAGATCATACAATTCATTATAATTAAGATCTTCACTTGCAGTAGGAAAATAATTAGCATTCTTCAGCATATTGAAAGTACGATTCTCGCGTGTACCCGGTTTCAACATATTCGGAGTTGCACCGTTCTCCCCACCTTTCCCATAAAAATGAATCAATTTGTAACGGTCGGTACGTATTCCATCATGGCGGCGAACCAAATGAAATGTAGGATAATCATAATAATGATAATAAATACTCTTCCGCCAGTCTGCAGGTTTTTCACCTCTAAATAAAGGTTGTAATGAATGTCCTTCCATTGTTTCAGGCACTTTAACACCAGCAACATCCAATAATGTTGGAGCAAAATCAATATTTTGAACTAAAGCCTTACATTCGCTACCTGCAGCTATTTTTTTCGGATAGCGGATAAGTAAAGGAGTACGGAAAGACTCCTCGTACATGAAGCGCTTATCGAACCATCCGTGTTCTCCCATCCAAAACCCTTGGTCTGATGTATAAACAATGATTGTATTATCCAGTTGGCCTTCTTTCTCAAGATAGGCAAGTAATTCGCCTACACTGTCATCTACAGATTTGATACAACGGAGATAATCCTTCATATAGTTCTGATATTTCCAAACGGCCAGATCCTTACCGGTCAGCTTGGCATCCAGAAACTTTTTGTTCCTTGGTTTATAATGTTTGTCCCATGCCATACGCTCTTCGGAAGTCAGACGTCCCAATTCCCCCATCAGGCAGAAATAAGAAAATTTATCCTCTATCTTTGTAGAATCATATAGTTCCTCTACCTTGAGATCCTGAATTAACTCCATAGCGTTGGCTATATTCAATTTCTGTGTGTGTGCGGCTACTCCACGTGTTTCGTAGTCATCCCAAAAGGTATCAGGAATAGGAAATTCTACATTTTCGTATAGATCCAGATATTTTGTTTCCGGCATCCAGTTGCGGTGTGGAGCTTTGTGATGAACCATAAGGCAGAAAGGTTTATTTTTATCCCGATTATCCAGAAAATCGATAGCATGTTTGGTGATGAGAGAAGTAGCATATCCTTTCTCTTGTACAAATTTTCCATGCGTCTCTTTACTTTTAAAAGTCGGGTTATAGTATTGTCCTTGGTCATTTAACACATGATAGTAGTCAAAGCCTTTGGGTTCACACATCAGATGCCATTTACCCACAATTCCCGTCTCATAACCACTTTCCTGCAACAGTTCTGTGAAAAAGGTTTTAGTAGAATCGATACCCTCACATAACTGTTTCTGACCATTTTGGTGACTATATAACCCTGTCATAACACAAGCACGACTAGGAGCTGACAATGAGTTTTCTACAAAGGCGCGGTCGAACAACATCCCTTCATTGGCTAAACGGTCAATATTGGGGGTAGGAGCTAACTTTGCAACAGCACTTCCATAAGCACTGATCGTTTGGTAAGAATGATCGTCACACATTATATATAATATATTGGGACGACTATGTTGGGTTACCTGTTTACTTCCGCAGCCAGAGAGGGCGGCTGTGGAAAGTAACAATAAATTTAGTTTCGGGAAAAAGTTCATCTTTAATTAGATTTTAAAAAATAGGAAATTAGTATATGATAAAAACTATTGAGGCATTTTGCTTCTGAGTCCCAATTTTAGTTCTTCTTGTATCTTTCTATACTTAGGATTATTGTACAAATTATTATTTTCATTCGGATCTACCTGATAGTCGTAGAGTTCTCCACCTTTTTCACCATTATCCCATTCTGTATATCTATAACGCTCTACACGGATACTTTTGCCTATGACCTTTTCACCCTTTTTCATATATTTAATAGAAGGATTTCCTGTACGCACCACTAGACTTGTTGCAACATCGTCCCATTGAGCATTTACATCTTTCAGTAAAGGCATAAGATTTCGTCCGTCCAAATCTTGTGGTATATGCTTTAATTCACACAGATTAGCTAAAGTGGGATATATATCCAACATTTCTACAATACGTGATGATTTGGCTTCTTTATTAGTTATGCCTGGTACAGAAATAATTAACGGAGTACGGGTGGTATGTTCAAACAATGCTTGCTTCATCCACATACCATGTTGTCCCAAATTATAACCATTGTCACTACAGAATACAACGATTGTTTTATTTATCAGTCCTTCTTTCTCCAATGTTGTTAGTAATTTCCCGATTTGTGCATCCATAAATGAGATAGTGGCATAATAGGCACGTTTAGCTTCTTTCAACCTGTCTTCGGCAACTCCCCAGTTGATAGGATCTGTAAAACGTTCATATATGGGTCTGTTTTCCCAGTCATTTTCCGGGACTTCCGGTAAAGTGATTTGTTCTATTGGGTATAAATCGAAATATTTTTTAGGGGCCACATAAGGTGAGTGTGGACGATAGAATCCCATAGCAATGAAGAAAGGTTTATTTTTGTTTTCTTTTATCATGCTGCAAGCAATATTGGCACCAATCGCATCTGTATGTTCATCATCTGATCCATTTGTAATCATAAAGCTTAAGGCACTTCCTAGCGGACGTTGCGGAGTATAGTTAATAACCTTATCTTCCTCTGTCTTATCAATACCTATTGGATTGAAAGTATCCACCCATGATTGCGGATCGTCTTTACCTGCTTTGCCAATATCATTAGGTACTCCAGCATGGAACACTTTGCCTACACGAGCTGTGAAATAACCATTTTTTTTATAAAGTTCTGGCAAGGTGACTGCTGCGGGCAAATTATCACGAAAATTAGCTTGTAGGTCTATGACTCCGGTACGATTCGGTGAATATCCCGTAAGGAAAGATGCACGACTAGGACCAGAAAATGGATATTGACAGTAAGAGTTGTTAAAGCGTACGGCATGTTGTCGCAATTTATCCAAGTTGGGTGTTTTTACAATCGGATCATCGAAACACCCCATATCACAATTTAAATCATCAGCAACGATGAACAACACATTATATTTAGTATCTGCATTATCCGGTGCATTATTTGCCTGTGCTTTTACTTGAGCAAAAACATTTCCATGATTACATACCAACATTGAAAATAGAACTGCTGTTTGCGTTCTTGCATAGAACTTGAAATCAAAATTTTTCATATTTGAATTTTGTTATTTATTAAAAATCAAAAGTCTTTGAAGCTTCTTCATAGCCAATACGCCTTGCGTTGACTAACAGCCTTTCACCTGGCTTCAACTTCAATACCATCCCTTCTTTATAAATATTCCATGGAGTGTTGACTTGTATTTCCACTCCATTAGGTTGGTGTTTTATTATATAACCGGCATCAAAAGAGTTTCGAATGGATTTTACTTTGGTATCTGTTTCTCCTATTTTTAGTATTTTATAGCCGATAGAGGCACCTTTTGTCGCACAAGATAAGGTATATCCTCCATCTACTTTATGTAATTCCGGCATTTCTGTATAGGGAGCATGATTTTCACCATTCCACCAATTAATTACCATCTCTTTCTCTGGTATATATGATAAATCTCCCACTTCATTCATCCACATCCGAAATACCTTTCTTAATTCTTCTAATTTGTTTCTGTACATCGGATTTTCTGCAAGATTATGTAACTCATGAGGGTCATTCACAACATCATATAACTCTTCCATCGGTTTGGTTGGTTTAAACCAGTCTTCCTGATGCTGGTTTAACTTCCCTTCTTTGTGCAGTTCCAGAAGTTCCTTCATCATTGGAATATTCAGGCGATAAGTTACATTCATGTATTTAGGGCGGTCTGGCATAAAATTAAAAATATACCTGAACTGTTTATCACGTACACTGCGTACACGATCATAGCATTCGTCCAAACGGTCGCGTCCGGCAAAAACATATTGCCGCTTTTCTTTAACGGCCTGTTTTCCTAAAAAAGCCTTTCCCTGCATATAATCAGGTATAGATATGTCAGCCAGTGATAGGATTGTCGGAGCGAAATCGACAGCACTAATCAGATCTGTGTTTACTGTGCCTGCATTCTTTCCTTTGGGATATTTCACAATAAAGGGAATGTGCGTACCGCGTTCCAATATTTCACGTTTCATCCATGGCATTGTTCCTCCATGATCGCTGAAGAAAAATATATAGGAGTTATCATATACACCGTCTTTTTTTAATTGATTGATTATTTGCCCTACTTGATAATCCATCAGTTGGACATTACTCAACATGAGAGCCATGCATTTGCGAGCTTCCGGTGTATCTTTATAATAAGGTGGTAATGATACTTTTTCTGGATTAACCAATAAGTCTTTATGCTCCTCAAACCAAGGTGATTGCTTGAATAGTTGAGACTCATGCGTAATGAACAAATTGAAAATACTAAAGAAGGGTTTACCTTTGGGAGCCTTCCGATAGGTGGCGGCTGCACTACATTCGTCCCAGACTGTTACCGGTTCAATAAACTGATAATCGGTCTTCAGATTATTGGAAGTGTAATAGCCATTAGTACGTAAATATTCAGGAAATGCCTTTACATATTCCGGTAAAACTGCAGAGTATTTAGGAACCCCGATTTTTTGACTTACAGCCGGAGTTTCAATCAAAGTGCGCATATGCTGTGTACCTATTGACATGGGATACATACCGGTTATGATGCATGAACGACTTGGAGAGCTGACTCCAGCTGTTGTATATACACTTTGGAATTGTTGTCCTTCGATAGCCAGTTGATCAATATTAGGCGTTTTAACTACTCTGTCCCCATAGGTTTCCATGTAAGGCGAGATGTCCTCACAAGTAATCCAAATGATATTAGGGCGCTCTTCCTGTGCTTGAAGCCAAGTGCCCTGGATAATCAGGGCACTACTGGTTAGAATAATTGATTTGGAGAAACATTTCATAGGAGCACTATTTTTTATCTGGCTTTATATAATCGCGACCTACTCCGACTACTTCAGGTTCCAATCCTGGTAAGGTAACCATTGGAACATTCTTGGAGGTTAAGTCCCATTTGGGCAACTTATCCATTAGTGCTTGAAATTTTTCTTTGACTGCTTTTGCTTCGGGCGACAATTTGGTCATTGGACGGAGCTCTTCGGGATCTTCAACGAAATCAAAGAACTGCCCATTTGAATATAATTTGTAACGATGATCTTTGAAATAGCGGGCGGCATATTTTTCAAGACCACTTTGAGGTACATGGTTGGCTTTATAATGTACAAATACCCATTCTCTGGCATTGGGATTGTTCTCTCCTTTTAATAACGGAAGGAAACTGACGCCGTCCGTATCCCAATCAGTAGGAACAGTGATATTCATAGCTTCAGCAAAAGTTGGCAGGAAGTCAGTAAAATCAACCAAATCTGTTGTTGTATGTTTCAGATATTCATATTTTCCCCATTTTGCAAGCATTGGAACAGCTGTTCCGGTTTCCAGTGTCGTAGCCTTGCCACCCTGGACTACAGAACCGTCTTTCATCGGAGTGTAAATGTATCGTGCCGTACCATTATCTCCTACAAAAATAACAATTGTGTTATCTGCTATCTTCAATTCGTCTAACTTGTTCATAATTTTACCGAATAGTTTGTCGGTATAGCTCACCATATCCGGGAAATACTTGTCATCCGTGTTAAAGCGTAGTTTGGGGTCGATATCCCAATCATCGCTCTCGGGGGTTGCATTGAACGGATCGTGTACCAGAGTCATAGCATAGTAAGCCAAGAATGGTCGATCTTTATTCTCTTCCATAAAATCAAGCAGATAATTGGAAAAGTAATCAGGACCATAATCATCTTGCGTACAATTGTCATGCATAACCCCATCTACTTCGAAAAGAGGTTGTGCATACTTTTTACCTTTATATTTCAGATGGTATAGGCAGTAGTTGTCAAAACCGAAATGAGCCGGTAGCTTACTGTTTGTACCCAACTGCCATTTACCAGTAATCATAGTCTTGTAACCTGCTTGTTGGGCTAATTGTGCAAATGTATGCTGATCTTGATTTAGAAAACCAAATTTGGAATAATTTTTATGGTTATATCGGCCAGTGAGCAACTCTACACGTGAGGGAGTACTTAAAGGTTGTGAAGTAGCATAATTGAACCTTATTCCTTCTTCTGCAAACTGATCCAGATTGGGGGTATGGTAAGTACTTCCGTATGCACCCAAACACTCTTTGCCCATATCATCAGCTAAGATCAATAAAATGTTAGGGCGATCTTCTTTCACTTTTTTATCCTGCTTGGCTTGTGAAGTAGTCGGGATAAAGGCCAGGCATCCTCCGACGAGACATGATAAATAATTCAGTTTCATAATTCTTTTATCTATTAGGATTATACATTAAAATCTGATTTGTGTTTTAAATTCTACAGTAAACGGACGGATATAAGTTCCTGCAACTGCTGTATTATAATAAGGTGTCGGATCGATGGCTGTGTTTGTTCCAGAGATACGTCCTTGAGCACCAGTTTGATTTAGCAGATTGACAACATTGACGCTAAAGTTGATATGTTTGTTATGTTTGTAATCAAACCCAGCAAAAGTCTCCCATCTTGACGGGAAATATAATGTTGCAGGATAGCTACAGGATTGTTTGCTGAAATAACGTGCACTAGCCCATATCCGGAATTTCTTCCACTGATAGCTGGGATCTATTTCAATCAAAGTTTTGGAAGTGACGCGAGCCGGAAGACCATTGTAGTTATAGTGTTCGCCAAAGACGTCAAACTCAAAGTTGTCCATTGTTGGATTCTGCAATGTCAACATTAAATGTAGCTGAAAACCTTTGAATGGGGTAATATTAGCATCGGTAGTCCAGCCGATAGTTTTTATATCATAGTTAAAACTCAATTTTGTATTCTCACCCGATGAATTGTTGAAACCACCGGAAGCTACTAAATTGGAGCGGCTAATCTTGCTAACACGTGAGATAAGACTAACCCATTTACTATTGAAGAATACACCTCCGGCAAAATAAGGAACTACATTAGTTTTTGCCAAAGGATCATTGGCTGTCTTGTAAGCATTCAATCCATCTGTAGCTTCAATATAGTACGCGTCTCCTATTAGTCCAAAGTTTTTCAAGATGTTCCAGGTCAGTGTAGCAGTGAAACTTTTGTTAAATTCATCTTTCTTAATTTTTTGTGTTTCGCCTGATACATAAGTTTTATCTGTCCAAACATCATTTCTAACGGAATTTGGTGCCCAACTGCCATCTATCTTGTGCCATTCAAAACGTGCACCCAAATCTAACGTCAGACTCGGTAATATTTTCCATTTTTCGGTAGCGTAAATGGCATTCTTATATTCTGAACCATCGTAATAAAACATTGATTTATTATAATTCCACTGTCCATACTCATCGGCTTGTGCATTTTTCCATACACCATCCACATTCTTCTGTAAGATAACTCGTTGAGGGTTTTCAGCTACTTCCTGCATAAACGTAAAAATGCCATTGGTATATTTATCTGCATTATAGTAAGAAGTATTGAATCCTATCAACCATTGGTGTTTATTATGTTTTTTGCTTAATTCAAATTTTCCTACTAATGTATTGGTGGGAACATTACGCGAAAACTGTAGTGTCGTATTTTGTACAAGTCCTGCATACACTTGTGTTGTGTTTTTATCAGCGTAGATATACCTTTGGTTATCAGGTAAATTGCTGGCATCCGTAATGGCGGAGTAGGCAAAAGAATTTGAACCGGCATGGGCATTTTGGTATCTGAAATTATATTCCAGATTCATACCATTGTTAAACGTATGGTTACCAAAAATGTCGAACATATGTGTTTTGGAACCTGTGTCATCCATTAAATTGATATCCTGATATTCACCTGTCAGAGGATCTTTAATATGCCAAACTGCAGAATTGCCTAAATAATTTCCATGAGCAATATCAAATCCTTCTAAGGCATCTACCTGCTTTCCATCACGATATATGTAAGGTGACATTTTGGTATTGATCATCTTGGAGTCAGCATACTTATATTGAATGTTAAGCTCGCCGTTTCTGTATCGTTTAGTCAGGATTCCTTTGTATATCTGTGTTTGGTCTAAGAAACGGGTGAAATTTACATTTGTAGTTCCCGGATCAAGATTAACAAACGCATTTACAGCATATGCCCACCCTTTTTTTATTGGACCACTTAGAGAAAGGTTACCATTCATCATTCCAAAGGAATTTGTTTTAAAATTAAAAGTCCCGGAAAAATTATCCCCTCCTCTTTTGGATATGGTACTCATGGAAACGCCCACACTACCAAGTTTAATAGCTGTTTCTGCCAAATTACGAGACTCTCCTTTTATAAAGCTCCCGTCTTGTCTCCATGCTTGATTGATTCTTAAGGCATTTGTGTCGTAGCTAACTTCCATTCCATTTTCTGTTACTACGGTTCCACCAGTTGCTTCGGGTAGTCCTACATTAATAAAGCGTGGTGTACTTTCATCAGATGCATTTAGCATCATGTTGCTTGCCCCTCGAGCTACAGTTGTGATCACTGTGTCTTTTTCGGCAACTTTACTTTTCTTTTTTTGCGCATTCGCAGAACCTGTACAAGTAGCTAACAGGATTACTGCCGCTAATAATTTTGTATTCACATTTTTCATAATGTATTAGTTTGATAAAATGTTGTGAGTATTATCTTCGGTGCAAAAGTGAGGAATAATAATCGAAACTCTTTTTTTACTCTTCCAAATGATTTGTGATTCATGAATCTGCTATTTTCATTTTCTTGCAATTCTTTATGCTATCTATTAAAAAAAAGACAGTAAATTGTTGATTATTAATGGGTTGTTTATTTATAAAAATGAGGAGAATACTAATTTGTTTTTTCTCATTATTTAAAGTTTTATCTTTGTAGAACTTAAAATCCGATTTATGAAAAAAGTTATTTCATTTTATTTTTATATTTTTATTCTGTTATGTTTATGTATATCCTGCACCACAAAACATACTGAACTAAAGAACCTGTCGGTTCCAATTCTTTCTTTCACCTTATCTTCCGAAGATGTAACAGCGTTTGTGATGGACAAGAATGGTTATATGTGGATTGGAACCTCTGACGGATTAAATTTGTCTGACGGGAAATATTATCGTCAATACTTTTATGTTCCGGGAGATTCTTCCAGTCTTGCTGGTAATCAAATAGAGTTCCTTTTTAAAGATAGTTGGAACAGAATTTGGATAGGAACTGAAAGTGGTGTATGTCAATATGTAGGTGACGGTAAATTTAAAACCATTCCTATTCCACAAAAGTATGGAAAAACTTTTCAGATAATAGAAAACAGCCAGAAAGAGATTTTCTTTGTAACAAGTGAAGCATTGCTATTATATGACAAATCCGTGAATCATTGCGAAGAGGTATTGCGGTATTCGGCCTGCGGTTATAATACATTGAAATTTTTTATTGACAAAGATGATAATTTTTGGGAAATAACAATTCCGTCTATCCGTTGTTATACGCGCCAATTCAAGGAAGTATTTACTTTGCCTAATTCTGCAGCACTAAATATTGTCAATGCAATAATAAAAGATAATTGTATTTGGAGCGCTGGAGGAAACGGACTATTGAAATATGATATAAGCAATAGAATGACCACTATAATACAAGATTCTATCAATTTTAATAAATCAGATATCGTACCAAGAAATATAGTTGCTTACAAAGATAAAATATGGTTGGTCGCTAAAAATAGTATTTATTCCTACAGTGAAGAAACACATGACTTTTTATGTGAAGATGAAATGACAAGTCTCCTGCTTGAGCATTATTCGTCACTTGTATCAACTATGTATGTAGACTCTCATAATGATCTTTGGATAGGATTTCCGAATGGGGGATATACCAATCTGAAACGATTGTCTAATAATGCAGCACTACACCATCATCTTTTCATTGATAGAGTTAAAGATGCGTCTATACGCTCTTTATCTGTAAATGAGAATTTCTTATGGGGTATCCAAGGTAATAATGATGTATTTGCTTATGATCTGTCTTTAAATAAATTTTCATTATTCAAAGGGACTAAAGATATAGAAGGTGTAGCAACGCGGCGTTTTCAGCATAAATTGAATGATATATGCTGCATTCAGGATAAAATTTGGTTACTTGCTGGTACCCGGCTAATGCGTTACAATTATACAGCGGGAAAATTAAATTTGGAAAAAGTCATCCGGTTGGGAATGCAAAATATATCAGTTGGTAATTTCTGCACAGACGGGGATCATAATCTCTATGTGACGACGAATATCAACAGTCTGTTCAAACTATCTCCCGATAAAGATCAAATTGATAAGATTCCGGTTTCTTTGCCTGCCTATAGCACAAGCAGTTGTATCCGGGCGTTGTCTTCCGGGCAAATTCTTATTTGTACGCATGATATGCAATTTGCTTATTATCAGATGGGTAGTGATACCATACAATCCCTTGATATTACCACAATAAGCCATACTAAGGGCGTTATTCCTACTTGTATTTATGAAGATAAACAGAAAGGTATCTGGATAGGGACTAACAAAGGACTTTATTTCTTGGATATTCATACCAATAAATTAACTCATCTTCATTCTGTTCCCAATATATATATAAGTAGTATTGTGGAGGAAAAAAAAGACAAGTTTTGGTTGGGGACGCATCAGGGAATAGTTGAATATATCCCACACAAAGATAAAATAATATTTTATCCCACAACCGCCGCCTCACAAGAAAAATATAGAGTTTTTAATCGTAACAGTGCTTGTAAGTTGCAGGATTCCATATTCTTTTTCGGACATACCCGAGGTTGTTCTGTTTTTACTCCTTCAGCGATGGCTCAAAGTTCTATGCCTGTAGTGCATCTTGAAAAAATCTTGATAAGTAGGGCTAATGAGATATCGGGAATTGACATTCAGAGCAATCCGGTTGAATCCATCCACTTGAAGTATAATGAGAACGATCTGACCATTTGCTTCAGTACAATTAATTTCGCCTTTACTCCCCAGTTTTCATGTTTTTATAAAATGGAGGGCTTTGATCCCGATTGGATTGAGAGTAATGAAAACCTTCAAGCTATCTATTCTAACCTTCCGGCAGGTAGTTATACATTCAGAGTAAAACTGGCATTATCAGAAGAAGATGTCTTTTCAGAACAGCAAATCCAAATTGCTGTCGACAAGGCTCCGTGGGCCTCAACTCCTGCTGTCATTTTTTATATAGCAGTGATAGTGGGGATTGTATTTTACATTAACCGATTATATCTCCATATCAAGTCTGACCGGATGGCTATGCGGATGCTTCAACGTGATAGAGAACGTGAACATACAACCAACCAAATGAACATGGACTTTTTTGCCAATATCTCACATGAATTTAGAAATCCATTGACTATGATTCTTGGTCCGGTTACCACCATGAAGTGTGACAAAAGCTTGTCGATGCAAAATCATCAAATGCTTAACATTATATCACGAAGTATCAGCCAAATGCTTAAACTTATTGACCAGATGCTTGATTTCAATAAGTTGGAGAATGACGCTTTAAAGATGCAAGTTGGTCAATATGATATTGTTGATGAAATCGCTAATTGGGTGGAAACTTTCCGGGTAAGTGCTATGCAAAAGAGTATAAAAGTGGAGTATTCTGGTTTAGAAAGTTCTTTCTTTACATGGCTTGACAAAGATAAACTGGATAAAATTTTAAGTAATTTGTTTACTAATGCTTTGAAGCATACTCCTCAAAATGGTAGCATAAAGATAGGTCTTGAGTGTGTATCATATGACAGGGCAATGCTAATAGTAGGACGATTGCCGGTAAAAGCAGAACGATATATTTATATTTATGTACAAGATAGTGGTAGAGGAATTCCTGATAATCAATTAAATGATATTTTCAAGAGATACTATCAGATCGATAATAAGTCCGGACTCAAGTATGCTAATTGGGGGACAGGCATCGGACTTTATTATGTGAAAAGATTAGTGCAATTGCATCATGGAGAGGTTAAAGCTGACAATGTGCAAGAACCTGAACATACTGGTGCGATTTTTCATGTGCTCTTTCCCATTGATGAGGAAGCATATATAGTAGATGAAAGACAGACTGAAGATAAAAAGAATCTGGAAATTTTAGAAATGTCTTCTTCTGTTGTATATGTACCTCCCTGTACAGATCCTTCCAAACCCTATATGTTGATAGTAGATGATGATACGCAGGTTGCTTTCTATCTTAAGACTTTATTTGATGAGGATTATAATGTAATCAATAAATATAGTGCAGAATCTGCGCTTGCTGCATTGGAAACAGTGGAACCCGATATCATTTTATCTGATGTGGTAATGGGAGAAATGTCAGGGTATGAATTTTGTCGAAATTTAAAAGAGAGTCGTCTTCATTGCCATATCCCAGTCATTTTGCTTACGGCAAAAACACAGATAGGAGAACAAATAGAAGGTTTGAACATAGGGGCCAGTGCTTATGTGACAAAACCTTTTGACCCTAATTACCTGAAAGCTCTTGTGAAATCTCTTTTACGTAATAGAGATAGCATACGTGCTTTACTGTTATCTTCATTATCTACGTCTCAAATAGTAACAAATGCTTTATCTCCTCAGGATATGGCTTTTATGAAAGATTTATATGTTTTGATGGACAGTATGATTACCCAAGATAATTTGAATTTTAATATGGTTGCAGAAAAACTATATATGAGTCGTTCCAAATTCAATTATAAATTAAAAGGGTTGACAGGCGAAACCCCTATACATTTTTTCTTAAAATATAAATTGAATAAGGCGGCTGAATTGTTGAAAAGTGGAAAATATAATGTGTCTGAAGTGGCTGATATAACAGGGTTCGGCACTTTATCCCATTTTTCTGTCAGTTTTAAAAAATATTTTGGTGTAAATCCCAGTGAATATAAATAACTGTAAATAAAAACTTTATAAAAAATAATATATTATGGCTACATTCGCTCCTTTTGCCCGCCCGCTCTATATTATGCTAAAACCAGTGGGAGCACTCTGTAATCTAGCTTGTGACTATTGCTACTATCTTGAAAAGGCTAAGCTCTATCAAGATAATCCTAAGCATGTGATGAGTGATGAATTGCTTGAAAAGTTTATAGAAGAGTATATTAATTCCCAAACTATGTCGCAAATACTTTTTACCTGGCATGGTGGAGAAACCTTAATGCGTCCTCTTTCCTTTTATCAGAAAGCAATGGAATTACAGCATAAATATGCTAAAGGCCGTACCATTGATAATTGTATACAGACTAATGGTACTCTGTTAACTGATGAATGGTGCAAATTTTTTCATGAAAATAACTGGCTGGTAGGGGTATCTATTGACGGCCCGCAAGAGTTTCATGATGAATACCGGAAGAACAAACAGGGTATGCCTTCATTTGTAAAAGTAATGCAAGGTATCAATCTTTTGAAGAAATATCAGGTAGAATGGAATGCATTGGCTGTTGTTAATGATTTCAATGCCGACTATCCATTAGAATTTTATCACTTTTTTAAAGAAATAGATTGTCGATACATTCAATTCTCACCCATTGTAGAACGTATCTATCATCATACGGATGGTCGTTATTTAGCAGCGGTAGAAGAAGGAGATAATGAGCATCTGGCCGATTTTTCCATTACTTCCGAACAATGGGGAAATTTCCTTTGTACAATTTTTGATGAATGGGTAAAAAATGATGTTGGTGAATATTATATTCAATTGTTCGATACAACCCTTGCCAACTGGATGGGTGAACAACCTGGTATTTGTACATTAGCCAAGACCTGCGGACATGCTGCAGTTATGGAATTTAATGGAGATGTATATGCTTGTGATCATTTCGTCTTTCCTCAATACAAATTAGGGAACATTTATCGCGAAACGTTGGTAGAAATGATGTATAGCGAAAAACAACAGAAATTTGGTCAAGCCAAGCAAGATGCTCTACCTACTCAGTGTAAAGAATGTCAATACTTGTTTGCTTGTAATGGTGAATGTCCCAAAAATCGTATTTGCAAAACAGAGACTGGAGAGTCCGGATTGAATTACCTCTGTAAAGGTTATTATCAGTTTTTTGATCATGTTGCTCCTTATATGGATTATATGAAGCGAGAATTAATGGCTAAGAGGGCACCTGCTAATATCATGGAGGCTATTCGGAAGAAAGATCTTAAATAGATGAAGACAATTGTTGCTCTCTGTAATACCCTCCTGTGTATCGAGATTCTTTGGAACGTTAAGAAGCTTTTCGGGTATGTTATGGCTTTTATTATAAATGCTTCTTGTTCTATCATAAAACACTAAAATAGATGAGCGCCAATTGGAACAAATTGATTATATTTGTGGCGCGAATAAGCTAACGAAATAACATTTAATAATTAATACTTAAAAAAATGGCTTTAGAAATTACAGACAGCAACTATAAAGAGGTTCTTGCAGAAGGAAAACCGGTTGTTGTTGATTTTTGGGCTCCTTGGTGTGGCCCTTGCAAGATGGTGGCTCCTATCATTGAAGAATTGGCTGCGGAGTTTGAAGGACAAGTAATCATCGGTAAATGCGATGTAGATGAAAATGGTGATATGGCTGCCGAATATGGTATCCGTAATATTCCTACTGTATTGTTTTTCAAGAACGGTGAAATAGTAGACAAGCAGGTAGGTGCAGTTGCTAAACCTGTATTTGCGGAAAAAGTAAAGAAGCTTTTATAGTCGATAATACTTATCACTTAATACTAAAAAAAATGGGACTGGAAGACGATTTTTTATTAGCAGATGCCGATGACGAAAAGACCATCGAGTTTATCAAAAACTATCTGCCTCAAGAACTGAAGGAGAAGTTCTCGGACGACGAATTGTATTATTTTCTCGATTTAATCGACGAGTATTACTCTGAAAGTGGCATTCTCGATGCTCAGCCCGATGAAGATGGTTATGTCAACATCGATTTGGAAGAGGTTGTGGCTTACATTGTAAAAGAAGCCAAAAAGGATGAAGTAGGAGAATATGATCCTGAAGAAGTCCTCTTTGTGGTTCAGGGAGAGATGGAATACGGAAACTCTCTGGGACAAGTGGACTAAAACGACGTCCGGTCTCATTGTAGATAAAATTAAGAAAAGGGGTGTGCTCTGTTGTGAGTATGCCCCTTTTTTGTGCTGGCTTTTTCTCAAACATTCTTATGCCTATGAGAAAAAGTTCTCACTGCGATGAGAAAAAATACTCATCGCAATGAGAATTAATTCTCATTGTGGTGAGAATACTCCCTTGTTTGAATAGTCTGAAACTGCGTATTCTGATTATATTTCTTCCAATGCATAATACTGATAATCGCGAAGTACAGTCTGAAGAAATTTTTCCTGATTACCGTCACGAGGAGTAACGGAAAGCAGTTCCTGTACTTTCTTAGCAAGTGCCGTGACACGTCTTGCCCGGTCTTTCTCGCTGGATTCCAGTGTTCGGGTAATTACATTCACTTGTTCGAGTGATAAATCAGCCGATTGCGGATATACCGGATGATAATTCTGGGTAAGATAATCGAATTCATCCAAGCTGACATGAATCTTACGGTAGTTTTTCTCTTTAATCACCATCGTACCGGCAGCAAGATCTCCTAGCCGTTGATTGTTTTTATTCAGTAAAATGACCAGAAGTCCCAGGCCACTTGTGATAGGACCGTCGATCGGGAAAAGAATCCATCGTAACAGATAAGATCCTATGCTGGGAGTGGAACCATCCACTTTTACAACACGGATATTGATGAGTTTCTTTCCAAAACTCTGTCCGTGATTGAACATCTCGCAAAGAAAAGAATAACCGAGAATCGGTAAATAAACGATGCACAGGAAAAAGAATAAACTGAATCCTGATGGTAAATTTAACTCGGACAAGAGAGTGGCAGTGGACAAGATGTAAAGTCCGATCAGAAAATAATCGATGATTAAAGCCATCAGTCGTTCGCCGATACTGGCTGGCGTTTGGCTGATACGAACGAATTGTCCGGTCATTATCGTAGATTCTGCCATTTCAGGTTAAACATTTTTAGGATTCCGTTGCAAATATATCATAATTCTCTTATTTTTGCTTCCGGTTTCGGACAAAACTTATCCGAAATCTATTGAAAAGCATGAAAGAAGTAACGTTTATTCGTCGGAACATTGAAAAATGGAAGGAGACAGAGAAGGTTGTAGAGCGGGCGGCGAGTCTGTCTCCCGATCAACTGGCCGATGCATATACGGACTTGACAGCTGACCTGGCATTTGCTCAAACACATTTCCCGACTTCCCGTATTACTATTTATCTGAATAATCTGGCTTCGGCATTACATAACGAGATTTACCGGAATAAACGCGAGAAGTGGACACGCATCGTTACCTTTTGGACACAGGAAGTGCCACGAACCATGCACGATGCACGCCGCGAATTACTGACCTCCTTTCTGATTTTTGTAGCCAGCGCATTAATCGGTGTATTATCAGCAGCGAATGATCCGGATTTTGTCCGACTGATATTAGGAAACGGTTATGTAGATATGACACTCGACAATATAGCCAATGGTGAGCCCATGGCCGTGTATAACGGCTCTTCTGAAGTACCAATGTTTCTAGGCATTACGCTTAATAACGTGATGGTATCTTTCAACTGCTTTGCCATGGGATTGCTGACCAGTTTCGGCACAGGATATATGCTTCTTTCCAATGGTATCATGATAGGAGCTTTTCAAACATTCTTTTATCAGCACGATTTGTTATGGGAGTCCAGTCTTGCCATTTGGCTACACGGGACGCTTGAGATTTGGGCGATCATCGTGGCCGGTGCCGCCGGATTAGCTTTAGGCAACGGTTGGTTGTTTCCCGGTACATATTCACGACTGGAATCTTTCAGAAGAGGAGCGAAGCGAGGCTTGAAAATAGTGATCGGCACTGTTCCGGTATTTATTATGGCAGGCTTTATAGAAGGTTTTATTACCCGTCACACAGAACTTCCCGATATGTTGAGGCTCGGTGTGATACTCACTTCTCTGGCATTTATTGTATTCTACTATATTTATTTACCAAATAGAAAAAAACATGGAATCACAGAAACCTAAGATTGCGATGTATGTGAAACGTCCTTTCGGTGAGAAGTTGAACGCTTCTTTTGATTTTATAAAAGAGAATTGGAAACAATTATTTAAGTATTCAACTTATCTGATACTCCCTATATGCTTAATTCAGGCTGCTAACTTTAGTGGTTTAATGGGAAGTATGACAGATCTTAGTGCCATGCAGACTTCAGGAGGAATAGGTGAGAATCCGTTGGCTGCCCTGGGACCTTCATTTGCATTGAATTATGCGGGAGTGATTTTCTTCTCATGCTTGGGAGGTTTGCTGCTAACTTCCCTGATTTATGCGATGGTGCGATTGTACAATGAACGGGAAGAACGCCTGAACGGAATTGTATTTGGCGATATAAAATCGTTACTGCTCCGTAATGTCAAGAGGTTGTTCCTGATGGGGATTGCTTGTGGCTTCTTGTTCTTCTTTGCGGTGATCCTTGTTGTTCTATTGGCTGTGTTAACACCTTTCACACTCATTCTGACCATTCCGCTTTTATTCGCATTTATGATACCTTTGGTATTAATGTCTCCCATCTACTTATTTGAAGATATTTCGTTGAGCGAGGCATTTGCAAAGACATTCCGGTTGGGATTTGCAACCTGGGGCGGAATTTTTCTGATATTAATTGTAATGGGACTCATTGCCAGCGTATTGCAGACAATTGTTTCTATACCATGGTATGTGATCTATATTGTGAAAATGATCTTTACTATGAGTGACGGAGGTGCAACCTCTTCATCGGTCGGACTGAACTTCGCACAATATTTGTTCTCTATCCTGATGTTGTATGGTTCTTACTTGTCGGCTATATTCAGTATTGTCGGCTTGGTTTATCAGTACGGTCATGCATCGGAAGTGGTAGACAGCATAACGGTAGAAAGCGATATTGATAATTTTGATAAACTCTAAAACAGACCTCAACTAGATGAATCTCACTTCCCCGGCTGATACATTAGTTTGTGATACGGCGCAGATTGCCCTTTGGCAGTCTGACCCGGCATACAACTATAACCGTGAATTGATGACTCCGGAGATGAATGTCTTTGAGTGGATCAGCAGGCAGTTTGGGGAATTGATGCGTAAGATATTCGGCAGTCGTTTTGCTGAAGAGTATTCAGGGCTTATCCTGATATGTATTGCCATTCTTATTTTGCTATTGATTGTTTGGTTCGTCTACCGGAAACGTCCCGAATTGTTTATGGTCTCTCGTAAGAATGCATTGCCTTATACGATTGAAGAGGATACAATTTACGGTGTGGATTTTCCGGGAGGTATTACAGAGGCACTTTCCCGTCAGGATTACCGGGAAGCGGTACGTTTGCTTTATTTGCAAACTTTGAAACAACTTAGTGATGCAGAACGTATTGACTGGCAACTTTATAAAACACCTACCCAATATATCAATGAAGTACGGATGCCGGCTTTCCGGCAACTGACCAATCATTTCTTACGGGTACGTTATGGTAACTTTGAGGCGACGGAAGAACTCTTCCGAACTATGCAGTCTCTACAGGGAGAAATAGAGAAAGGAGGCGTCTCATGAAAGGAAGCCGTTGGTTTATTATCTTTATTGTTGCCTTTCTATTCATCATGTTTGCAATAGAATATCATTTGCCGAAGAACTTTGTGTGGAAGCCCACTTTCGGACATTATGATGAGCAACCTTTTGGATGCGCGATATTCGATAGTCTGTTGGCTTCTTCTTTGCCACAGGGCTACACCTTTTCGAAAAAAAGTCTCTATCAGTTGGAGCAGGAAGATACGACGCAGCGCAGAGGGATATTGGTAATCTCTGATAATTTGCGATTGTCGGATGTTGATGTAAACGCTCTGTTGAAAATGGCGGAACGCGGAGATAAGATCATGCTGGTGAGTACCTTGTTTGGTAGATATATGGAAGATACTTTGAGCTTCAGGTCTTATTATTCCTACTTCAGTCCGATGGCTTTGAAGAAATATGCAACTTCATTCTTGTTAAAAGACAGTCTGTGCTGGGTGGGAGATTCGGCGGTTTATCCCCGTCAGACTTTTTATTTTTATCCCCAGTTGTGCTCTTCTTATTTCTGGGGAGATTCGCTTCCTGAAAGGGTACTGGCACAAAAAGTCCTTGAGTCGAATGAATTTAAATACGAAACCGAGGCGGACTCATTGGTAACAGATAGTGTTACTTATATGCCTGTTGCAATGTCCCGTCAGTGGGGTAAAGGAGAGGTTATTTTAGTTTCCACTCCGTTGATTTTCACTAATTACGGTATATTGGATGGTAAGAATGCAACCTATATTTTCCGTTTGTTGTCGCAGATGGGAAAGCTGCCCATAGTTCGTACAGAGGGATACATGAAGGAGACGGCACAGGTGCAGCAATCACCTTTCCGCTATCTTCTGGCACACCAGCCGCTTCGTTGGGCTTTATATCTGACAATGATTACCATCATACTCTTCATGATATTCACAGCGAAGAGGCGGCAACGGGCTATCCCTGTTATTCAGGAGCCGGCCAATAAATCTCTTGAATTTACCGAACTGATAGGTACGCTTTACTTTCAAAAGAAAGATCATGCGGATTTGGTTCGAAAGAAGTTTTCCTATTTGGCCGAAGAACTTCGGAGGGAGATTCAGGTGGATATTGAAGAAGTGGAAGATGATGAACGCTCTTTCAACAGAATTGCCCGGAAAACAGGAATGGATATACAAGAGATTGCGAAACTGATCCGCGAAGTGCGTCCGGTGATTTATGGAGGACGTACGATTGATGCGGATCAGATGAAAGTGTATATTGATAAAATGAATGAAATAATCAATCATATCTAAAGAAGAAATTTATGGAAGAGAATACAGAACAGCGAGTGGATTTAACTCTCTTTTCCGAGAAGATACAAGAGTTGAAAGACCGGATTGCTTCCGTTATAGTAGGACAGGAGCAAACTGTCGATTTGGTACTGACGGCTATTCTGGCGAATGGACACGTATTGATAGAAGGTGTTCCGGGTGTTGCTAAGACACTGTTGGCTCGTTTGACTGCCCGTCTGATTGATGCCGATTTCAGTCGTATCCAGTTTACTCCGGACTTAATGCCGAGTGATGTGTTAGGTACGACAGTGTTTAATATGAAGACCAATGGCTTTGATTTTCATCAGGGACCGATTTTTGCAGATATTGTATTGGTGGATGAAATCAACCGTGCTCCTGCCAAGACACAGGCCGCCTTGTTTGAGGTAATGGAAGAACGTCAGATCAGTATTGACGGAACCACTCACCGGATGGGAGATCTTTATACGATTCTGGCTACCCAGAATCCGGTAGAGCAGGAAGGAACATACAAACTTCCCGAAGCACAGCTCGACCGTTTCCTGATGAAGATAACAATGGATTATCCCTCATTAGAGGAAGAAGTGAACATTCTGGAACGTCATCATACTAATGCTGCATTGGTGAAGTTGGATGATATCACTCCCGCCATTACCAAAGAAGAAGTGCTGTCGCTCCGTGCTTTCATGAATCAGGTGTTTGTAGATCGAACGTTGCTTCAATACATCGCATTGATTGTGCAGCAGACCCGTACCAGTAAAGCCGTATATTTGGGAGCCTCTCCACGTGCATCTGTAGCTATGCTGCAATCGTCGAAAGCTTATGCCCTTTTGCAGGGACGTGATTTTGTGACGCCGGAAGATATTAAGTTTGTAGCTCCCTATGTGCTTCAGCACCGCCTGATCCTGACTGCGGAAGCTGAAATGGAAGGTTATTCTCCGGTGAAAGTGACACAGCGTTTGATTGATAAAGTGGAAGTTCCTAAATAATTGATAAGTTGTTTTTAACTCGTCGTTTCTATATTGCCCTTGTCGTAGTTATCCTGTTGTTGGGTAGCGGATACGTCTTTGCTCCGTTCTTTGTCATCGGGCAGTGGACTCTTTTTGTCCTGCTTCTGGTGGTACTGGCAGATGCATATTCTCTTTATCGCATTCGTGGAATCCGTGCTTTCCGTCAGTGTGCCGACCGCTTCTCCAATGGTGACGAAAATGAAGTGAGTATCCGGGTGGAAAGTAATTATTCGCATCCTGTATCTTTAGAGATCATAGATGAGATTCCTTTTATCTTTCAGAAACGTGATGTTGACTTTCATGTGAAGCTTGGAGCAAACGAGGGAAAAACAGTTACCTATCGTCTTCGCCCTACTCATCGTGGTGTTTACTCTTTCGGGCATATCAGAGTTTTTGTGACCGGAAAAATCGGCTTTATATCCCGACGTTATACTTGTGCGGAACCTCTGGATATTAAAGTGTACCCGTCATATCTGATGCTCCATCAATATGAATTGTTGGCAATAAGTGATAATCTGACTGAATTGGGAATAAAGCGTATTCGCCGGGTAGGACATCATACGGAGTTTGAGCAGATCAAAGAGTATGTAAAAGGGGATGATTACCGCACGATTAACTGGAAAGCAAGCGCCCGCCGACATGGACTTATGGTGAATGTATATCAGGACGAACGTTCTCAGCAGATTTATAATGTGATAGATAAAGGTAGAGTGATGCAGCAAGCCTTCCGGGGAATGACTCTGTTGGATTATGCGATTAATGCTTCGCTGGTATTATCGTATGTTGCCATGCGGAAAGAAGATAAAGCCGGCTTAGTGACTTTTGATGAGCACTTTGATTCTTTTGTTCCTGCTTCCAAGCAACCGGGATATATGCAAACCTTGCTGGAGAATCTTTATAGTCAGCAAACCACTTTCGGAGAGACAGATTTCTCGGCTCTTTGTGTTCATTTGAACAAGCATGTCAGCAAACGTAGCTTGTTAGTACTATACACAAACTTCTCAAGTATAGGAGGTATGAACCGTCAATTATCTTATCTGAAACAATTAAACCGCCAGCATCGTTTGCTCGTAGTCTTTTTCGAAGATGTCGATCTGAAAGAATATATCGCTCAACCCGCAAAAGATACGGAAAGTTACTATCGTCATGTGATCGCAGAAAAGTTCGCTTATGAAAAGCGGCTGATTGTATCTACTTTGAAACAACATGGAATTTATTCCTTATTAACCACGCCGGATAACCTTTCAATTGATGTGATTAATAAGTATCTGGAAATGAAGTCACGACAACTATTGTAATATGAATATCAATAATAGTCTGACTTTTTCTTCTTGTTTATTTTTTCATCGAACTTATAATCCTATGGCTTTTCGTGTTTCTACAAAAAAGAATATAGCCATGCCGATAATGATAATCCCTAATATCCCATAGAAGAGTCGTGCCCGGTTGCGTCCTACATTTCTGACAATGGTTTGCGCATTACGTGTTGTAAAGAACCAGTTCCAGTTAAGCAATGACGCCAGCAGGGAGACAGTTCCTGCCAGCGCAAAGATTCCTTGTACGATATATTGCCCGGTCATAGTTTAATCACTCTACTTCCGTCTTCCAATTCTTCAATTGTTACTTTTACGGCGTCACCCGGTAGTAATTCCTCCACCAGTTCCGGCCATTCGATAAAGCAGAGAGCACCACTGTAGAAATAATCTTCGTATCCCATGTCGTACACTTCACTTAGTTTCTTGATGCGGTAAAAATCGAAGTGATAGATTAACTCCCCGGTTTCGTCCGAACGGTATTCGTTGACAATAGCAAAAGTCGGAGAACTGATAACATCGGCTACACCCAATTCTTCGCAGAGTGCTTTTACAAATGTGGTTTTACCGGCACCCATCTTTCCGTATAAAGCAAATACAGTGTTGTCGCCCATAGCAGCGATGAATTCCCGGGCTGCTTCATGGATACTTTCCAGTGATTGAATTTTGATTTCCATATACTATATCTATTATGATGACTTTTTCCTGCAACAACTCTTTCCGATTTTGCAGATAGCATAAATCAGGATAGAGAAGAATATGATTGAAGCTCCCGAGGGGACTTTCCAATGATAAGAAATAAACAATCCGCCCAAGCATCCCAAGAAACCGATACCGATGGACAACCAGATGATTTTCTTGAAACTATAAGTGAAGAGGTTAGCCGTCATTTGTGGAATGGTGAGAAGAGATATGGCTAACACAATACCTACCATCCGCAGGCAGGCCACAATAGTCAATGCGATGAACATCATTAACACGTATTCGAATATCTCTACCGGAATCTTCTGCGAACGTGCAAATTCACGGTCAAAGGCAATATATACGATAGGGCGGATAAACAGATAAAAGAATCCGGTCAGTATGAGTGCCAATATGCCGAGCATCCATAAGTCAATTTGATTAATGGTCAGGATATTCCCGAAAAGATAAGCTGATAAGTCGGGTGCAAATCCGGGTGACAAAAAGCTGAACATGATTCCGAGTGCCATTCCCAACGTCCAGAACACTGCAATGGCAGAGTCCTCACGCATATCTTTCCGTCTGCTAAGCCACTCCACACCGAAGGCTGATAAAACAGAGAATACAGCCGCCGAGAGTATCGGGGAAATTCCGGCAAACAATCCTAACCCAATACCGCCAAAAGAAGCATGAGTGATTCCTCCACTGATAAATACCAGGCGGCGGGTAACGATGTATGTACCGATAATCCCACAGGCAATGCTTGCCAGCAGACTACCCAACAAAGCGTGTTGAAAGAATGTATATTGTAGTAAATCCATCACCTGTCGTCCGTCGTTTTTATTTCTCCATTTCTTCTTTCTCCGATAATCAGAAAGACCTCGTCTTTGAGATCATCCGGCAGTTCGATGCCACGGAGTTGAAGACTACGTACCCATCCGGCCACTTCTATATCCAATGTTGTATACAGTACATCCCGAAACATATCTGTCTCTTCTTCCGTATATGCATTTCCAGGTCTGCCAATGAACTGGTCCAGCTCTTCATCATCGTAATATTCTATCTTTTTGCTGACAGCGGCCAACAAGCTATCCCTTTCGCATACTTCATGTTGTCCGCAGCATTCCACATCTACTTCCTTCACTTCCGGCATACGATCCAGTTCGCCTTTTTCTATTTTCTTTTGTAGTCTTTTGTTGCGGATGATTCCGGCTATCAGCGCGATAACCCCCAGCAGTACCAGACTTATAATGAGTATCCACATACCAATATAACAATTACGAATCAAATTTGTGCAAAGTTACTTATAAATTTCATTCTATCGAGTATGGTATCTATTTCTTTTCTTACTTTTGTATGTTACTAACTTAAAGTTTTACACGATGAAACAAAAGAAACAGTTATTTAGCTTGATAGGCTTATGTTTGTTACTGGGGTTAGTTTCCTGTTCTAATGAAGATAGAAGTGTATTTGGAGACGACTTTGAAATTCCGGAATTAACAGATGAGAATACGATACGATTCACGGTGGATGCTACCGATGACTGGAAGCAGTTACAGATTGCCGCTAGTGGTGGTAGAATGGCAATCGAATGGGGAGATGGACGAATACAAAAGATTGCAAACCCAGAAAATGATCCTATAACTTATAAATATGGAAATTCCAGAACTTATCAAGTGAGAATATGGGCGGAAGAGATTGATACCTGTAATGTTGAAACGCTTTTGATTCCGATAGGTAATCTTTGTTTAGGATATCTTCCCAAAATGAAAACTTTGTTGCTTAATAGTATTATAAACACTTCAGAGATTGATTTTAATGCCTCTTGCCCTAATATTGAGATAATCAGTATAGGTAATTGCGCAGATTTGGAGCTTGTAAACATAGACCATTGTTCAAAACTAAAAGCCATACAACTTTATGGACTTCCCCAAATGAGTTCATTAAAGTTGGGAGAGCATCCGGATTTAGAAGGGGTGTGGTGTACAGAAAATAGCAGATTACAATCTCTTTCTCTAAAAGAACTGCCATCATTAAATTATGTCTTCTGCTATGATAATCCGCAATTGTCTGCGTTGGAATTTGATAATGAGACAATACTGTCGACATTGCGCATGGGAGGATGTGCCTTTCAATCATTGGATTTTTTATCTCAACTGCCTTTATTGACAGAGTTGGATTGTAGTTCCAATCAATTAACAGAATTGGATTTGTCAAAACAATCATTGTTATATACTTTGAATTGCAGCAATAATAAGCAATTAGCGAGTATTCTGATTCCGAAGAATAATCAATTGCGAGGTTTGGAATGTTATTCCTGTAAATTGGATGGAAAAGCATTGAATTCGGTTTTCACTAAATTGTTTGAAGTGCCTAAGGACAATCCTGGATACGAAAAGACTTATTTTATTTCTTATTACGGAAATCCCGGAGAGGAGAATTGTGATAAAGGATTACTTAAAGGGTGGTATATTGTAAAAGATCCTACTGATAAATAATAGTAAAATAGAGATGATAAAACAAATTTTAATAGTGGCAGGGCTCTTATTAATGGGAATGGCTACTTTTGCACAGTCTCCTGTAGACAAAGCTTTGAGTACGATCAACCGTTCCTCCGCCGAGGCTACTATCAACTTTCTGGCAGGCGATGAATTGCAGGGTCGTGAGGCAGGTTTTCACGGTTCACGTGTGACCTCGGAGTATATTGCCTCTTTATTACAATGGATGGGAATCCCACCTTTGACTGACAGTTATTTCCAGCCTTTTGATGCTTATCGCAAAGAACGCCAGAAAAAAGGGCGCTTGGAAGTACATCCTGATTCCATTGCCAAACTGAAACAGGAAGTCCATCAGAAGCTCTCTATGAGGAATGTATTGGGAATGATTCCTGGTAAAAACACGAAAGAATATGTGATTGTAGGGGCTCATTTCGATCATTTAGGCATCGATCCTGCACTTGACGGCGATCAAATATACAACGGTGCTGATGATAATGCTTCCGGTGTATCGGCAGTGTTGCAGATAGCGAGAGCCTTTCTTGCCAGTGGACAGCAACCTGAAAGGAATGTAATCTTTGCCTTTTGGGATGGAGAAGAAAAAGGATTGCTAGGCTCTAAATATTTTGTACAAACTTGTCCTTTCTTGTCTCAAATAAAAGGGTATCTGAACTTTGACATGATTGGACGTAATAACAAACCTCAACAGCCTAAACATGTTGTCTATTTCTATACAGCCGCTCATCCGGCTTTTGGTGATTGGCTGAAAGAGGATATCAAAAAACACGGCTTACAGCTGGAACCGGATTATCGCGCTTGGGATCATCCGATAGGAGGAAGTGATAACGGTTCGTTTGCCAAAGTCAATATTCCGATCATCTGGTATCATACCGACGGGCATCCTGACTATCATCAGCCTTCCGATCATGCAGATCGATTGAATTGGGATAAAATAGTAGAAATTAGCAAAGCATCTTTTCTCAATATGTGGAAGATGGCGAATGAGAAGTCATTTTAAGGAAACAGATAAAATACAATCCTGATAATGAATGAACGGGAAAATGTGTCAGGATTGTACTTCTTATTTTTTGAGTATTCTTTTCAAGTAGTCGATATTTGGCAGATTCACAGTTTCAAAAACTCCTTTATAAAACAGGGCGAAGTTGTTGAAAACACAAGGCAATTGCTTTGCTTTTTCTAATGTGTCCACTTGAATGAAAGAAACAGGAACATTATTTGTTTCGCAATACTGTTTAATCATCTCAATGTATTGATAGATATAAGGGCATTGCATATCATAATAAACAGTCAGTTCTTCGCTTTCTATTTTTAGCCTTTTAGCATTTGGAGTGAATTTCGGGGTTGTCCCATCAAAAGAAAGAGCAAGCAATTCATATCCATTATCGGTAGTGTCAACCACCTCAAAGCCGAACTTCTTTGCAAATGATTGGTCTGAAAGCCAATTCTTCTGTTTTTTTGCTCCAAGCATACAAATGCCGGATTTACCTTTTTCTTTAGCATCAGCTATACAGTACTCCATCAACGAACTTCCATACCCGTTTCCTCTGGGACTGCCTAAAACCCATAAGCAGTAGAGGTAATAGTAGTTGCCTCCCATTATCGGAACCCAGGCTTTTTCAAGAGGAGCATATTCAATAAAGACCGTAACTTTTGCATTTAACTTTCTAAAAACATGACCTTCTTTCAGTCGGTCGGAAAGCCATTGCCGTTTTGCTTCAATGCCCGGATGAGATTTCTTGCTACGGATAATGCAGCATAAATGCTCATTGGAAAGATTTTCTGCTGTTAAGTTTATGAAATCAGTATTCATATATGCTCTCGTTTTTATTTGGATAGTATCAATCAGCCAGTGGGGTAATTATAATCCTTTATTGGCCTGTTGACAGACTATCTTTGCAAATATAGCGAATTTGTGTAGATAATCTTTGTTTCCCGATGGTAGAATTCACGGAAGTTTCTTTCTTAAAATAGGAGAGACGGCGAATAATAAGAACTTTACATCCGGCAATAAATAGCAGATGGCAAAAGACGAAATAGAATAGTCACATATTTCCATCTTTTAGAGATGAAAGCTACTTTTTTCTTTTTAGAAATAACCTTTTTTATTTGCCTCACAGCCTTATCAACAGGAGTAACCCAGAACAATCCTTCTCCTTTTGCCATGGCAGTATCTACAAATCCGGGACGAATATCGGTAGTATAAATAGGATAGTGAGATTTGGTCGCTTTCTGCCGTAGTCCTTCCATATAATTGATTTGATAGGCTTTCGATGCATTGTAGGCAGGGGCAATGCCACTCCCCCGAGTGCCTCCAACGGAGGAGATAGTAACCAGATGCCCGCTTTTTTGCCGTTCGAAATATCGGAATCCCCAGTCTGCGATGTTGGTGAATCCTATCACGTTAGTTAGTAAGGTGGGCTCTTCCAGTTGGTAGGATAGTTCAGGGTTTAATTCTCCGGTACCGGCACAGATAATCAGTATATCCATTCCACCCATTTTTTGAATGAGTGTCTCAAGGGATGAAATAGTGGATTGCGTGTCGGTGATGTCACACACTTGATAGAATAGTTTGTCTTCGTCACGGGCGCATACCTCTTTCAATAGATTTTCTCTACGGCCGGTAATGCCGATAAAGAAATCTTCTTGAGAATAAATTTCTGCTAATCCACGGCCGATGCCGGAGGTTGCACCTATAATTATAATTTTCTTCATGAAATACCGTATACTTTATTTGTCCGCAAAAGTAGGGGTAGGGAATAAATAAACTCTTGACTGAAATCAAGAATTTACTTTTGTACGACTTTTCTTCGGATACGGCTTAATGTTTCGGGACGAATCAGAAGGTAAGAAGCCAGTTCTTTTAAAGTAATCAGTTTCAGTAAGTCGGGACAACGGTTGATAATTTCGAGATAGCGTTCCTCCGGTGTCAGGCTGTACATTGAAATCATCCGGTCGTAGACCTCCCACAGCAAAGTTTCTGCAATGCGACGTCCCAACTTTTGGTGAGCGTCGTTGGTATCGTAGAATTCTGTCATTTGCTGGTAATTGATTACGTATACCGAGCAGTCACATAAAGCCTGTATATCTACATTGGATTTGTCCTGTAATTGAAAAGCCGGATAGTTGCCAACAAAAGAATGATCGAAAGTATATCCTACGATGCTGTTTTCGCCTGCACTGTTAGTACAACAGTACCGGAAAGAACCGGAACTGACGAACCCCATTGTTTTACATACTTCTCCTTGACGGGAAAAGTATTCTCCTTTCTTATAATAGGTCTGCTTCCCCTGTTGCAATACGAAATCTACAATAGGGGAGTAGTTGATATGGGAAGTATATTTATTGAAATCTTCCACAATGTCCGGAGATTATCCTTCGTTTATCACCTGAAATCCGGCCTGCTTCAAATCCTCCCAATATCCGGGATATGATTTGGTGACCACCTGCGGATCGGCAATAAGCAAATTAGGATGACAGATAACTGCCGGAGCAAATGCCATTGCCATACGATGATCTTCGTAGGTATCAATCACCGGAATTTCCTCCGGTTCACATCGTTCGCCATTCCACATTAATATGCTGTCATTTTCTTCTTCAATAATATATCCCAACTTTTTAAGTTCGGTGCGCAATGCGGCAATACGATCAGTTTCTTTTATTTTCAGACTTTGTAATCCTGTGAAACGGAAAGGAATATTCAGCAAGGCACAAGTAACGACAAACGTCTGTGCCAAGTCCGGAATATCGACAAAGTCCTCTTCCAGCCTTTCCGGTGCTTTGCCTGTTTTTTTCAGTTTCACACCTTGCGATGTAAATTCGGTAGTTATACCTAGGCGTGAGAAAACTTCTGCTCCCCGACTATCACCCTGATAGCTGTTACGGAACAATCCTAACAATTCTATTTCTGCTTTGGGAGACAAGGCAGCAATCTGATACCAATAGGAAGCCGCACTCCAGTCACTTTCCACTTTGAAAGGAATACTCTGGTAGAGTTGTGGAGCAACGGAAATACTGCTTGGAGAAGTCCATGCGGCTTTGGCTCCAAAGTCCTGCATCAGTTGCAATGTAAGATTAATATATGGACGGGAAATAATCTCCCCGCTCAAATGCAACGTCAAACCGTCTTTGAGTACCGGACCTATCATCAGTAAAGCAGATATATATTGGGAACTGACATTTCCTTTCAGTGTTATTTCGTTTCCTTTCAGCTCTGCCCCTTTGATACATAGGGGAGGATACCCTTCATTGTGAGTATACTCTATTTCAGCTCCTAACTCCCGAAGAGCATTGACTAATATCTGTATCGGACGTTGTTGCATACGTGCTGTTCCTGTGATGGTCCGCTCTCCCGGAGTCACACTTAAATAGGCGGTAAGGAAACGCATAGCAGTGCCCGCAGCCATGATGTCAATCGTCTCTTTCCCTTCGGTGAGAGCCTTTATCATCACCTGTGTATCGTCACAATCAGACAGGTTTTCAGGAGCATACGTTCCTTTACCCAATGCATTGATGATTAATGCACGATTACTGATACTTTTAGAAGCCGGCAACTGGATAGCTGTTGTTACCGTTGAGGGAGGGATGAGTTTATAGAGCATCATATCTAAATATATTCTTTGTTATGGAGTACAAAAGTAGAGATTTATTCGGAGACTTCCAACTGGTTTTGGCTCTTGGCAAGAGAGTTGAGGTAATATCTGTATCGATGCTTTTGCTGATATCTCATTAACCAGGGAATAGTAAGAAGGATACATACGAAGAGTATTAATACAAATGAAAGCTCTTTTAATCCTTCGAAATCTTTGAAATATTGGATGATAAATCTGCTCGCTGTTCCGTAAAAGAATATCAAATAGATGGAAAAATCGATATTGATTCTTCGTCTTAATCGTTTTTTTAGCATAACTCCGGAGTCTTTTATTGAATATAAGTCGGCAGATTTTATCAGTAATTGATAGTGTCCGATACTGGAAAGTAATAAAAATAGCAAGAAAGCACTTGCAGTCCATAAAGAGAGAGAAGCACTGCCTATTATACACATATCCCAAATACTAGCCGCCACAGACATAGCTAGAAAGCACGTGTATAAGCAGATCAGAATTTTCTGACGATGTATGGTTTTGGAAATGACATTGCAATGCTTCTTTCGTATAACTTCTCTTACATAGACAGGTTTTACTTCCGTTTCTGTATGTATTTCTTGCCAAAACTCTTTTAAATTATACTCTTCCATCTTTCAAAAGTTTAATAAGTTGCTTTTTAATTCTATTAATTCTCACTCCTACATTGGTTTCTGAAATACCGATAACAGCAGAAATCTCTTTATACTCGTTCCCTTCAAGATAGAGAATGATAATCGCTTTTTCTATATCGGATAACTGATTGATAGCTTGATATAATTGTTCCTTTTTATCTGCCATGGAATTGTCTGCTGAATGGCTGTCGTGTATGGAGTATTCTTGAGCTGAAAGCTCTTTATAGACAGGTTGTATAGACTCTTTTCGCACAAGGTCGATGGCAGCGTTTAAAGCAACTCTATATAGCCAGGTTGAAACGGCACTTTCTCGTTTAAATTTTGGATAAGCTTTCCATAACCGGATTAATATTTCCTGATAGTAATCCTCCCGAAATGGATGCTGATAAAAGTAGATATTGCATATTTTCTGTAATATCCCCTCATGCCGGGTAATTAATTTGATGAATTCTTCTTCCACTTCACTTAATTTTAATGTGTTTTGAAGAGTTAGTCGTTTTGTTGGTAGTAGTTCTTACAAAGAAAGAAATAAAAAGTGAAATAAAACTTCTGGTTGATGAATAAAAGTGATTTTTCCAGTTTATTCTTTTCATTAACAATGGTTTGTTTGGAAAGAAATTTTATATTTGCAGTATACTAATAATAAGCTCATGAAAATAAAATCCTTGTATGCCTTATTGTTTTGTATTTTTACGACTGGATGTTTGGACGGTCAGAAACAGTCGGATCATGCAATCCTTATCGCTTATACGTCAACGGAATTTCCGGAATTAGGCTCTTCTGTCTGTTATTTGAATGAACGAGGTGATACGGTGATTCCTTTTGGTAAATATCATTATGGAGGGAGTGATACCATACGGCATATCGGTTTTGTAGTGGAACCTCATACCCCCGGATGGACAACGATCAACAATAAAGGAGAAAAACTTTTTTATACCTTTAGCTTTGATAATGGGCCGGACTATGTAGAGGAAGGGCTTTTTCGTATCATAAACGATGAGATGCTGATGGGATTTGCCGATACATTGGGGAATGTCGTCATCCAACCGCAGTTTGCTTTCGTTTTTCCTTTTAAAGACGGGAAGGCCGAAGTGACCTATACCGGGGCAAAGAAGGCAATGGATGATTATGGGGAGCATTGGACATGGCAAAGCGATCATTGGTTTTATATTGATAAAAAAGGTAATAAATTGAAATGAAAATATCGAATATACGTTTACTCAACCAACAGTTGTTAAGTCCTCTTTTCTCTCAACCGAAGGAACTTGTGTCATGGATGGGAGCCATACAGGCACAGAATTATTCCATGGTAAAGTGGGCAGTAGGAATGCGTTTGAAGTCGGCAACGATTCAGACTGTGGAGAAAGCACTACGCGAGGGTGAGATTTTGCGGACCCATGTAATGCGTCCGACATGGCATCTGGTAGCGGCAGAAGATATCCGATGGATGTTGAAACTTTCTGCCGAGCGTGTGATAGCTGCCAATGAATCTTATGCGAAAGGACATGATCTGGATATTTCAGAAGAACTTTATGCGAAAAGTTATCGGTTACTGGAAAAGATTCTTAGTGGAAACAAAAGTCTGACAAGGCAGGAGATTGCTGAACATTTTAGCCGTTCGGGAATTGTGGCGGATAATCATCGTATGACCCGCTTTATGGCGCGGGCAGAACAGGTAGGTATTGTCTGTAGTGGAGAAGATAAAGGAAGTAAATGCACGTATGCACTTTTGGAAGAACGTGTTCCGCCAATGCCCGAACTGACAAAAGATGAATCTTTGGCTCGTTTGGCCAGAAGCTATTTTCGGAGTCATGCTCCCGCTGTTTTACAAGATTTTGTCTGGTGGTCGGGATTGCCTGTTACTGAAGCACGGCAAGCTATCTATCTGATTGATTCAGAATTGACTGCGGAAGAATGGAATGGACAGACATGGTATATTCATAAAGATTGCCGGACTCGCGGAAAAGTCTCCGGAAGTTTACATCTTCTTCCTTCTTATGATGAATATTTGCTTGGGTATAAAGACAGGACAGACGTTTTGCCTAAAGAGCATTATGCAAAAGCATTTACGAATAATGGTCTGTTTTATCCGATTGTTCTTCATGAGGGGCAGGTGATAGGAAACTGGGATAAATCTGTTAAAAAAGGAGGCTCGTTCATAGAACATTCATGGTTCCGGCTGGATGATTGTGTCGATGAAGTTGCTTTGAACCGTGAAAAGGACAGGTATATACGATTTTGGAAATAATATGAAAAAATGTCTTATTAACTCTCAAAAGCATAGCTTTAGACTGGCTAAAGCTATGCTTTTCATTCCCTAAAGCTATGCTTTAGTCAGGTAAAACAACCTATATATGTGAAGTACCTATTTATTCATTTGTTTCTTGGCCCATTCCAGTCTTCGTTGATCGGCTAATGGAGTCACTTTAAATTCTTCGAATGTAGCGGTGAAGCCTTTCCCGTCCGGACAAGCTCCCATCAACCCAACCATGACAGGGCAATTATCTTGCAACCAACAAGTGCGCATCATAATATATTCTTTATCGTCACGTGAGAAAAATATTTCTACTGCATCCAAGCGGCGGACTGCTTTTATCCATATAGAACGGGGAGCATCCGGCAACTGTACTACGCTCCAATCGCTAGTCCGATGCGTTACAACAGCACTCACATTCTGTTTGCCATTCACATATTCCACACCTGCTTTGATCCAGTTTTCATGGTCGATGCGTAGCATTAATCCCATTTGGTCGAAAGTTGTTACGTAATTGCCGGTTATCTTTACTTTGGCTTCGAATTCTCCACCGTAAGTGGCATAATAGAAAGGACCGTCGTCTACGGTAAATCCATAATGAGAAATCCGCCAGAAGTCAGTTTTTGCCGGAACGTCCATCACTAAAGTTTTACCATCTTTTATTTCCCATTGTTGAGGCTCATTCAGCCAGTTCATTTTATTCAAACTTTGTCCCATAGAAGAAGTTGCTACTGCCATAAAGGCTATTGACATGATTTTGATTTTTAAATATTTCATGATTATTTCTTATTTGATTATCTTTGTGGTGCAAAGATAGCGCAAGCCGCCGTGTGTAACAATACTGAATAATAACCATTTTATCGAATGGACGTATTACAAAAGGAAATAGATGAAGTTTATGCAACGCAACCGATCACTGATGAAACATTGGATAATGGGGTTGTAGAGCAGCATCGACGTTTTATTCATTCATTGACAGAGATAAATGGCGGGTGTGCTGTAATTTCAGATCTTTCGAACAGGAAGAGTTATATTGCCGTTCATCCGTGGGCACATTTCTTGGGGTTGACTCCCGAAGAAGCTGCTCTGAGTGTAATTGATTCTATGGATGAAGATTGCATTTACCGACGTATTCATCCCGAAGATTTGGTAGAAAAGCGTTTGTTAGAATATAAGTTTTTCCAGAAAACCTTTGCAATGGCTTTCGATGAACGGCTGAAATACCGGGGAAGATGCAGAATACGTATGATGAATGAGAAAGGAGTGTATCAGTATATTGATAATTTAGTGCAGATTATGGAAAATACTCCTTCAGGGAGTGCATGGCTGATCTTTTGTCTTTATTCCTTGTCGGCAGACCAACGGACAGAGCAAGGTATATACCCTACCATTACTCACATGGAACGTGGAGAGGTAGAAACACTTTTTTTATCGGAGGAACATCGTAATATATTGTCCGAACGTGAAAAGGAAATACTTCGCTGTATACGTAAAGGACTATCAAGTAAGGAGATTGCAACAACCCTTTATATCAGTGTGAATACAGTCAACCGGCACCGACAGAATATTTTGGAGAAACTTTCTGTCGGGAATTCGATAGAAGCATGCCGGGCTGCTGAATTGATGAAACTGTTGTAATCAAGAAGAGAAATTACTTAAAACAACGTCAGTAACTCATCAACTCTTTTCAACTGTATCAGATGGTCATGTATGAATGTATCCACGACTTCATGCTTCCACATCACTTCAAAAGGAATATGTATACCATACCCTCCCAGCGATAGAACAGGCTGAATATCTGATTTCAAAGAATTGCCAACCATGACAAATTCGGAAGGAGCGATTTGTAATATATTCAACATACGCTGATATTCTTTCTCTGTTTTATCGGACATCACTTCAATGTGGTCGAAATAAGGAGTTAGCCCGGAACGTTCCAGTTTATTCTCCTGATCGAGCAAATCCCCTTTGGTAGCAACTACTAATTTGTATTGCTTTTTTTCTTTCAATACTTTCAGTGTTTCTTTCACTCCCGGTAATAGCTCAATAGGCATTTCCAGCAATGATTTGCCTAATTCAATAATGTGTTGGATGTCTGCGCCCGGAATTTTCTGTCCGCTAATTCGCAATGCTGTCTCCACCATAGAAATGGTAAAAGCCTTAGCACCATACCCGAGATTTTTCAAGTTATTCATTTCCGTTTGAAATAAAGCGGCTGAAATATATTCGGAAGTGCCATAAGGCGTTAACATGTCTACGTATTGTTTTTCTATTTCCTGGAAAAACGGTTCATTACTCCATAAAGTATCGTCTGCATCGAAGGCTATGACTTTTATAAGTTCTTTCATCGGTTATTGTCGTTAATAGTAAGTTTTGAGTAATATGTTGGGCTTTTCGGATGCAAAGTTATAATAAAAAGAGGAATAAAGGCAGGCGATTTGTTTTTAGAACCGAATCACCATTTAATTTCATAGAAATCTCTATCTTTGTTACTCGTTTTTTTGAGTTTGAATTTTAATTGGATATACAACAATGAAAATAGGAGATAAAGTACGCTTTCTTAGTGAGGTAGGCGGTGGAATCGTCACTGGATTCCAGGGAAAGGATTTTGTGTTGGTGGAAGATGCGGATGGATTTGATATTCCGATGCCGATACGTGAGTGTGTAGTGATTGAAACGGACGACTATAATTTGAAGCGTAAACCGACTTCTTCTGCTCCGAAACAAGAGGAACCTGCTAAACCGGTAAAACCGGAGATGCCCGTCATTCAACGCCAGCCGGAAGTGAAGGGAGGAGATACGCTGAATGTATTTCTGGCTTATGTGCCTGAAGATGCAAAGGCTATGATGACTACTCCTTTCGAAACTTATTTGGTAAATGATAGCAATTATTATTTGTATTACACTTATTTGAGTGCAGAAGGAAAAGCCTGGAAGAACCGTTCGCACGGGTTGGTGGAACCTAATACGAAATTGCTGTTGGAGGAGTTCACAAAAGATGTACTGAATGATATGGAGCGGGTGGCCGTTCAGTTGATTGCTTTCAAGGATGGTAAGCCTGCGGCTATCAAACCGGCTGTCAGTGTGGAAATACGGATTGATACTGTGAAGTTCTATAAACTTCATACCTTTAGCGATTCTGATTTCTTCGAAGAACCGGCGTTGATTTATGACATTGTGAAAGATGATATGCCTACCAAACAAGTATATGTTTCGGCAGAAGAGCTTCAAGAGGCTTTGCTGCAGAAGAAATCTGTCGATAAGCCCAGATCACAACCTATTGTGAAACCGAATCACGCTCATGGTGGAAAGAGTGAGATTGTTGAAATAGATCTTCATATCGACTCTCTACTGGATGATACTCAAGGAATGGGTAATGCTGAAATACTGAATTATCAATTGGATAAGTTTCGCGAAGTGATGGAAGTCTATAAGAACAAACGTGAGCAGAAGATTGTCTTTATTCACGGCAAAGGAGATGGTGTGCTTCGGAAAGCTATTGTTGATGAATTGAAACGGAAATATAGTAATTGCCGTTATCAGGATGCTTCTTTCCAGGAATATGGGTTTGGAGCTACGATGGTGACTATTAAATAATATCACATTTCCAGTAATATAGATAACATGGATAAAGATCAGCTAAAAAGGCTACGTTTAGGTTCATATCGTGATTTTGATGCATTATATAAAATGTATGCAGGGAATCTGTATGGCTTTGTGTTAGGAATGACACGTTCTGCTGATTTGGCTGGTAGTATTGTTCAAGATACTTTTATAAAAGTCTGGATCAATAGAGAATTTATTGATCCAGATCTTTCTTTTAAATCATATTTGTTCAAAATATCTCGAAATTTGATCATAGATGAATTCCGAAAGCGTCTTAATGAACCTCTTTTTGAAGATTATCTGAATTATTGTGATGAGGCAGTATTAAGTACTCCTACTGAGATTGAAAAAAAATTGGATTTTGATCTTTTTGTAGAAGAATTAAATCGGGCAAAGGATAAATTAACTTCGAGGCAACGAGAAATATTCGAAATGAGTAAAGAGGAAGGATTAACTTCTTCAGAGATAGCTAGCAAATTGGGAATAAGTGAACAAACGGTCTATAATCAACTTTCTACTGCCTTGAGACTTCTTAAGAAGGAAATAAAAGGTACTCTTCTCTTCTTTTTCACTCTTTTTTTTAGTTGATAAAAAAACTCATTTTTCCATAGTAGATTATATTAGCAGTTTCGTATTAACTATATAGAAACAGTTAACATATGGAAAGAAAGACACATACTCTATTAGAAAAATTTGTGCGTAATTCTATCACCTCGCAAGAAGGTAAGGAATTAAAGAACTCTGTTGCAAAGATGTCTAATGAAGAATTGGCACGAGCGTTATCGGATGTTTGGGAAAACTATGATACATTGGTTACCGTACCAGATGATGTTGGTCATTTTATGAAAAAACTAAGTCCGACTCTTTATTCCCGCCGGCCTCGTTTTCTGTATACTTTTCTCAAAATTGCGGCTGCAATTGTCATACCGATTTTGTTAGGTACTCAAATTTATTTTTATTATAGTAATGAAAAACTAAACAGCTTGTTGAATTCTCAATTGATGGTACAAGTAGAGAGTGGGGATAAAACAGAATTGACATTACCAGACGGTACGAAAGTTTATCTGAATGCTACTACTTCTCTATCATATCCTTCTGATTTTGGATTGAAGAATAGAAATATATATCTTTCAGGAGAAGCCTATTTGGTAGTTTCCAAAGATGTAAAGAAACCATTTTATGTACATACAGAGAATGTGAATATTGAAGTACTAGGTACTACATTCAACATATGTGCTTATCCTGAACAGGAACATGTGGAAACGATGCTGATAGAGGGAAGTGTCAAGCTGACTACTACAGGTAATCGTGCTCATGCGGTTGTAATGAAGCCACATGAGAAGGTTGTTTATAGTAAATTGAATGATTCATTATATATTTCACCAACATCTGGCGAATTTGAAACAGCTTGGATGAGAGGAGAATTAGTATTCCGTTCAACTTGTTTCTCGGATATAATGAAGAAACTAGAGAAACGCTATGGAATGAAAATCGAAATACTAGAGAATAAATATAATTTGGACTTATTTACCGGAAGCTTTAAAGAAGATAATATTTATGATGTATTAAAAATTCTTCAAATGCATTATGATTTTACTTTTAAGGTAAAGGATGATAAAATAGTGATTAAATCAGAGTAGTAACTTTAAATTAAATCAGATGAAAGAAAGAGCGCCATAAAAAAGGGAACCGAAAAGTTGGCAGACTGACGGTTCCCCTCTAGTTAATACAATTGTGAGTATTATTTAGTATTAACCTTATATGATAATTATAATGAAAAATGTCAAGAAAGAGTGTAACTCTTTTAAATGCAACTTCTACAAAAGTAGCAATAATTATTTAATTCTGTTTTATATCTTTTTATTTTTTATTCCATTGAGCTTGTTTGCACAGCAACAGGATAAAAATGAGTATATAACATTGTCTGTGAAAAACACAAGTATACAGCATGTTTTAAACCAGGTTGAAAAGGAGACTGTATACAGATTTACTTATCGTGACACAGATTTAGCGAAGGTTGGAAAAATAACTCTTTCCGTAAAACGAATGCCTGTTGAAGCTTTCCTGAAAAAGATACTCTTATCTACAGAATTGACATATCGAAGAAGTGGAAATTCATTTGCTATTATCCGAGAAAGCAAGAAAGATAATAAGAAAGACGATGTAAGAACAATCAGTGGGATAGTGACGGATGGTTCCGATAATACGCCATTGATTGGAGCCAGTGTTAAGATTAGAGGAAAAGACGTGGGAGTAATAACAGACTTGGACGGAAAATTCTCTCTTCCGGAATGTACGAATAAAAGTATATTAGAAGTCTCTTATATAGGTTACGATAAACGCTTGCTTCCTGTAGGAGATCTGGGATTTATTGAGGTAAAAATGGGTTCTTCCAATGAATTGGAAGAAGTGATAGTTGTGGGCGCCGGAACTCAAAAAAAAGTGTCTGTGACAGGCTCTATCGCTACTGTAAAAGGATTGGAACTACGAGCTCCCAGCTCTTCTTTAACGAGTAATTTTGCAGGAAAATTGGCAGGAGTTATTTCGTCCACTACTAGTGGAGAACCAGGTTCTGTATCTGAATTTTATATTCGCGGAGTTGGAACTTTTGGTGGACGGGCTACTCCGTTAATTCTTATGGATGATGTGGAAATATCGGCAGGTGATTTGGATCGTATTCCTGCTGAATCAATCGAAAGTTTCTCAATTTTAAAGGATGCTTCTGCCACTGCTATTTATGGTGCACGTGGTGCAAATGGAGTGATGCTGATTACTACTAAAAAGGGGATGGAGAATACTCGTACAAGAATTAATGTAACAGTAGAGAATTCTTTTGTAAAGCCGATGAATCGGGTGGAGTATGTAGATGGTCCTACGTGGATGAATTTGTATAATGAAGCTTTGACTACACGTACTCCATCAGCTACTCCAAAATATTCTGATGAAGTTATAGAGTATACCCGGAATGGGATAAATCCCTATGTTTATCCGAATGTAGATTGGTATGGTCTGATGTTTAAGGATTTTAATATGAATCAACGTGCGAATATCAATATGCAGGGCGGTGGTTCAAAAGTAACTTATTACATGGGAATTCAGGCAAATCATGATACAGGTTTACTGGATGTACCGAGTACTTATTCTTTTGATAGTAATATCAACGATTGGAATTATATTTTTCAGAATAACATATCTTATAAACCTACTTCTACCACAAAAGTAGATTTGCACCTGAATGCACAGTTTGGAAACCAAAAAGGTCCTGGTATTTCTACCACTGATATTTTTAATGCTGTTTATAATGCCAATCCGGTGGCTTTTCCTGCCACCTATCCGACAGAAGAAGGCGATAACCACATTCGGTTTGGTAATTCGATACTTACTGGGTCAACTGTGAATATAAATCCTTATGCTGCTATGATGAGTTCATTTAGCGAGAGTAATTATTCGACTATAAATGCTTCTTTGCGCATCAGTCAGGAGTTTGATTTCATAACTAAAGGGTTGAGTGCAACGGTGCTTGTGAATATGAAGAGCCACAGCAGTTCTTCATACACGAATACACTTGATCCTTATTTTTATAAAGTGATGGATTATACTTGGGATCCTTCTGATCCGGAGTTTTTTTATCTTGAGTTATTACAGAAAGGAACAGATTATATTAAGCAAGGGACAATAAATCGTTATTCTGATAGAACTTTCTATTTTGATGCGCGTGTTAACTATAATCGGCGTTTTGGTGAAGATCACACAGTTTCCGGTATGTTAATGTATATGCAGCGTGAGTATCGTAGTGATGTATTGCCACAGAGAAATCAAGGGTTATCCGGACGTTTTACTTATGACTATCAGAATAAATATTTTGCTGAATTTAATTTTGGCTATAACGGGACGGAACGTTTGGCCAGTGGACACCGATTTGAGTTTTTTCCTGCAATGTCGTTAGGTTGGGTAGTGAGCAATGAGAGCTTCTGGGAACCCCTTTCAACAGCTGTTACTCACTTGAAAATTCGCGGTTCTTATGGGCTTGTAGGAAGTGATGAAACAGGACTTTCGGCTGGTGCCGCTCATTTTTTGTATATTAATAATGTTAATATCGATGGAAGCGGAATATTCTCTACCGGTCCTTATGATGGAGTTTATATATCTAAAAGAGGTCCAGGGATAGAAGGATATGCAGTGGAGAATGCTTCGTGGGAACGTGCTAAAAAATTTGATATTGGAGTTGATTTGAATCTTTTTGATCAGGTGAGCATCACTTTCGATTATTTCCATGATCGGCGTGACCGTATTTTGCAGAAGCGTGGCTCATGGCCGGTTATTATGGGATATGCTCATGCTACTCCATGGAGTAATATCGGGAAAGTTGATAATAAAGGCTTTGAATTAAGTGTGAACTGGAAGAAAGAAATAATAAAGGATATGTTTGTGGATTTACGTGGTAATTTTACATATACACAAAATAAATATGTGTATAATGATGAACCGGATTATCCTTATGTATGGCAAACGAAAACAGGTAAGCCTCTATCTTGCACATATGGTTATATTGCAGATGGGTTGTTTAAGGATGAGGATGATATACGTAATAGTCCTTCACAAAAAAATTTGGGGAGTACAGTAATGCCTGGTGATATAAAATACAGGGACGTGAATGGAGATGGTACTATTACAACCGAAGATCAGATTATGTTATCACGCTATGGGGGGATACCCCGCATCCAATATGGGTTTGGTCTGAACTGGACATATAAGAACATTGATTTCGGTGTTTTCTTCAATGGTTCCGCCAAACGTACACTGATGATAGACAACATTGCTCCGTTCTGTTCGGATGTAGGGAACCAGGACAGGAATCTGATGAAATTTATAGCTGATAATTATTGGTCGGAAGCTAATCCTAATCAAGAAGCCGCTTATCCCAGATTGGGGGTCAATAATTCTCAAATAGCTAATAATATGAAGCCTAGTAGTTTTTGGATGCGTAATGGTAATTTTTTACGTTTCAAAACGTTGGATTTAGGATATTCTTTTCCGTTCTGTCGTATCTATCTTAGTGGAGATAATTTAGCAGTATGGAGTCCATTTAAACTTTGGGATCCAGAATTATCTTATAGTGCTTATCCACTACAGCGTGCTATTAATATTGGTGCTCAGTTTACTTTTTAATCAGTTAGAAATACTTAAAAAAATATAGACTATGAAGATCATTCAACACATGTTATATTGGGCAAAAATAATATTGCCGGTCTGTTGCTTTACAGCTTGTAATTATTTGGATGTGGTACCTCCTGAAACAGCTGATTTTGATGATACGATGCGTGATAAGGATGATGCTATCGGTTTTCTTTATTCATGCTATTCTGGCACAAATTATAGTGCACCCTGTAATAATTTGGGGGCATTGGAGAGTTCTACGGATGAATTTGTGAGTCCATTGTTGTGGGGGTATCTGGGGCAACAAGTTAGTTGGGACCAACTTTCGTCTACTTATGTTTCAAACTGGGGACCGGCGGCCTTACCTTGGAGTTCTTGTTATGATTATCTAGGGCATTGTCATTTGTTTTTAAAGACATTGGATGAACTGAATCCGGTTGGTGTTTCTCAAAATGACAGGCAGCGTTGGAAAGCTGAAATTTTATTTTTACAGGCATATTATCATTTCCGTTTGTTGGAAGCGTATGGACCTATTCCTATAATTGAACATTATTATTCGCAGAATACACCTAAGTCAGAGTTTCCCGGGCGTTCTCATTTTGATTATTGTGTCGATAAAATAGTTGGTTGGTTAGATGAAGCTGCTAAGGTTTTGCCTGCAACAGTAGATGTTAATGACTTAGGCCGTGCCACTTCTGTTGCTAGTAAAGCTTTGAAGGCTAGGGTACTTTTATATGCCGCTTCTCCTTTATGGAATGGTGGTTTCCCTTTTACGGGATGGAAAAATACAAACTATGAAACACCGGGGTATGGAAAGGAGCTCGTGAGTTTGATGTATAGTCGTGATAAATGGGTACGCGCCAAGACAGCATGTCAGGAGGCATTAGATCTGGCATTGGGTGAAGGGGGGAGATCTTTGTTTGATCTTCTTACTTCAGAGAGTCTTCGGAACATGCATCAATTGAATTTGCCTAATATTCCGGGGGTAAGTGATGATTTTAAGAAAAGAGTTATGCAAATGCGTTATATGATGTGTTCTGCAGAAACAGAAGGAAATCGGGAAGTGATTTGGGGAATAGTAACAGATAGATTAAGTACTAATGCGATAGAAGCTGTTCCTCATTGGGTGGTAACAAAGAATGACGGTTCTGCTTGGGGAGGTGTGTGTGCAATGTCTCCATTACTTTATGCTGTGGAGCACTTTTATACAGCTGATGGAAAACTTCCGGAAAATGATTCGCAGTTGCCGAAAGATAGTTGGTTCGAGTCTGCCGGATATACAGGTAGAGAGGATATTATAAAATTGAATACCAAACGTGAACCTCGTTTTTATGCATGGCTATCGTTTGATGGTGATGAATTTGGACAAAAGATATGTGATGGTTCGCCTCTGATTGTACAAGTGAGAAATTCGTTAAAGCAGGGATATAATCCAAGCAAGTTTAATCGCGATAATTGTACTACCGGATATTTCCTTAAGAAATGGGCAGCTCCTAATTTGACATTTCGGAAGGATGGTGGATATAATTATCGTTCAGTACCTACTCCTTTCATTCGGTTGTCAGAGTTATATTTAAGTTTGGCTGAATGCCATGCTGCTTTAGGTGAGCAACAGTCTGCGTTGGATAATTTGAATGAGGTCCGGGAACGTGCAGGTATTTCTGTAATAGGAGCAAAAGATTTAAATGAAATGTCGTTGATGGATTGGATACGCAATGAACGTTTTGTTGAATTGTTTGCCGAAGGTCACCGTTATTACGATGCACGTCGCTGGATGATTGCTCCACAACTATTTAAGGCTGGAGTACGCGAAGGATTGAATGCAATAGAAAAGGAGAATCCTACTTTTGAAGAGTTTAACCGACGGACAAAAGTGGATCAGCCATTTCAATGGGATGATCGTATGTATTTGCTTCCTGTCAATGCTAGTGAAATTTATAATAACCCGCATTTGATACAAGCTCCTAAATATTAATTTGAAAAATGCTGAAATATGAAAAAATATATTCTGAATATCTGTCTGCTAGGATGCCTGGGGCTACTTATATCTTGTAATGATCTGGATGGAAAGTATGACGAACTGGTTCCGGATGAATATCATAAGATCTTATCAATAAAGGAAACAGGCTCACAAGAGGTTATAATGTCTGTGGAAGAAGAGGTATACGAGTATCAGTTGACAGTAATAAAAGGTGGTTTACGCAAGGATCTGGAGGCAAATGCTTCCTTGGAAGTGCTTACACAGAATGAAGTAGATGTAGAGTATAATGATAAACAGGGGACTAATTATCAGGTCTTGTCTAAGGACATGTATATGATAGTAGATGAGTCTGTATCTATTTCTGGAGATGAAACAGGAAAAACCATTAATGTTACTTTTAAGCCCAAGAAAATCTATGGTGCTGTTAAAGAGGGAGGAGATGGTGTGGAATATGTGTTACCGGTGCGTTTAGTTAGTGCCAGCGATTCAGTTAATGCTGATAAGAATAGGGTACTACTTCGATGCAATGTATCTCCTGTAGTTGTATCGTTTGGGGAGAGTAGGGAACAATTGATATTAAACAGTGCTGAAATATCTCATATAGTGCCGGTTAGTATTGTGAAAAAGGGTGCTTTGGCTACTGATGTACAGTTGGAGTTGATTTCTCAATCTGATTTGGATGAAAAATATAGTATTCCTGAAGGAATAGCATATAAAGTTTTGGAATCTGATATGTATGAATTGCCGAATAAACTTATTTCAATGGGTGCATCTGCAACAAATGTGGTTGCTAATATAACTTTTTATCCGGATAAAATTTATGAAGCTAAAAAGAATAATAGTGGAGTGATTTATGTATTGCCTGTCAGATTACTAGCTCTTTCTGAAACAGCTAATACAGATAAAGATGAAATGCTGTTGATTTGTGGTTTCCACACTTATACAAATACGGAAGTGACAGACAAATCGAAGTGGAAGGTTGCTTATGGAACATTAACTTATGAACCGTGGGGGCATGCTTATTCTTATCTGTTCGATAGTAATACTTCTAATAATTTCGGTTGGATGGGATATGTAAATGATAGTCATGGCGGGAATTATGGAAATCCGTATATTGCAATTGATCTTGGGGATCCTTATTTCATTGCGCAATTAGGTGTGTTCTCAAAATGGGATGTAAGAGCAGGTGGTGTTAATTTCTATATTACTACTGATGATATAAATGTTTCCTTATCTGATAATGACTGGAATATACTTTCAGGGTATCAAGGAGAAGGGGATGAATATCGAGGACTACATAATCGTCTGAAAGAGTATGATGCTACTGTCAACTGGATAAAGGTTGCTTCTATAAATATTCCAGAGGATGGTCTGTATTGGGGAGAAATACCGAATGATATGCTTGATAATCAGTTGCGAACTCAATATGTGAAGATGGAGGTTATTCCAAGTGGTAATGCTGACCGTACGGCAATTTGGGAGTTTTCTATGAAGAAAGTGACTTCTGTTGACGGACAGCCAATTGATTAAGACAATTTCCCATCATCGTATGAAATGATGATTACGATGATGGGATTTATAAATATTACATTTTATGTTCTTGCATTTAAATATACAAAGGATGAAAATTGCTAAACTGGTTATTTTATTTGTGGGGTTATTACCATTCTGTGAAATGGATGGGCAGTCTCGTTGGCAGATTCAATCGGATCAATCGATAAAATGGAGTATAGGACAAAATATTCCCCATTATGATCATATAGAAATGGGGGGGGAAAAGGTCGCTACCGTGCTTCGTTATGGTGTGAATACTGATGGTGCTTTTTCTTTGGAACGTTCGGTGATATGGCCTATGTTGCGTACAGTTCCTAATGATACTCATGCTAGCTTGACTCGTCGTTTTTCTGTTGACTTTTTAGCTATGTTACAGGTAAATGGATTAACCTTGAATAATGAGCAGGTAAAGTCAATACAATTGGATGGAAAGTTGACGGTAGTCAGTGAGTTTACAATCGGACATACAAGAGGAACCAAGGCAGGTGGAGAACTTGTTCCTGCAATAGAATTAACTCGCGTTTTCTTTCCTTCTGTTGACAAGCCGATGTTGTGCGAACGATACACTGTTAAGAATATAGGAAATGAAAAGGTGGAAGTATTGCTTCCTCATTCTCGTGTTGTGTATCAGACAAGGCCGGATCAGGGAGTGGATGGAAGTTATACATTAGTAGCTTCTACTGTTGTAGGTAAAGTGGAGGCTTTTCTACTTGGAAGTGGTGAATCCATCACTTTTGGGGCGTCGGTTCAGGCTTATAAAAGAGGTCAGACAGAACTATTGCCGGATGTAGAGGCAGAGCTTCGTTCACGAGATAGCTTTATAGAGCAGGTATGGAATAGCCTGGAATTTTGTTCTCCTGACACAATTTTGAATACAGCTTTTGCTTTTGCTAAAATCCGTGCATCGGAAAGCATTTATCGTACAAGTGGTGGATTAATGCATGGACCGGGTGGTGAAGCTTATTATGCAGCAATTTGGGCAAACGATCAGGCGGAATATGTTAATCCTTTTTTCCCTTTTCTTGGGTATAAAATAGGTAATGAGGCAGCTATCAATTCTTATCGGCATTTCGCTCGTTTTATGAATCCAGAATACAATCCGATTCCGAGTTCAATAATAGCAGAAGGAAAGGATATCTGGCATGGTGCCGGTGACCGTGGAGATGCGGCGATGATTGCTTATGGTGCAGCACGTTTTGCTTTGGAATTAGGAGATACTGATGTTGCAAATGAATTGTGGCCTCTGATAGAATGGTGTCTGATGTATTGTAAACGAAAACTTAATGCTGAAGGTGTGGTAATTTCAGATACTGATGAGATGGAGAATCGCTTTCCGGCAGGAAATGCAAATCTTAATACATCTACTTTATACTATGACGCTCTTCTTTCTGCCAGCTATCTAAGTAAAGAACTAGGAAAATCTGTATCACTATCTAATGGCTATCGGAAAGAGGCAGAGATATTAAGAAAGAATATAGCTCATTATTTTGAAGCGAATATAGAAGGGTATGAAACATATTGTTATTATAAAGGTAACGATGTGCTTCGTTCTTGGATATGTGTGCCATTAGTAGCTGGTATTTTCGACCGTAAAGAGGGGACTATTAATGCATTACTTTCTCCAAATTTATGGACAGAGAATGGTTTATTATCACAAACGGGAACCTCTACTTATTGGGATCGTCCTGCTTTGTATGCTTTAAGAGGTATTTATGCTGCTGGTGAGCGTGAGAAAGCCACCCGGTATTTGCAACGTTATTCCGTGCAACGATTATTAGGCGATCATGTACCTTATCCGATCGAAGCCTGGCCGGAAGGTAATCAGCGTCATTTGTCAGCAGAAAGCGGTCTTTATTGCCGAATAATTACGGAAGGTATATTTGGTATCCGGCCAATGGGGCTACATGCATTTATGTTGACTCCCCAACTTCCGGCCGAATGGAATTTTATGGAACTCAAAAATGTGTATGCTTTTGGTACAAAGCCTTTTAATATTCGTGTTATTCGGCATGGTGACAGGATCAAGACAGTAATAGAGAGGGAAGGAAAGGTCTGGAAATCATATTCTTCAATGGTTGGAAAATCCATCCAGGTGCGATTAAAATAATATAATAACCATCTAATAAATAATATCATGAGAAATTTTAGTTATCGTCTATGTCTTATATATTTCTTGCTGTTTGTAATGGTATCAACAGTTAGTAGTGCTTGTAGTAATGAAGAGCGAACTTCAGTAATAAAGAATGAGGAAGATGAAGAATTTATTGATAATATTTCGGGAGAGAAATATGACTATACAAAGACTGGAAAACCGGAACGTCCCTATATGCTTTCTTATCATACTTCTATGTTGATGAAAATGTTTCTTGCACAACCTGATCCTCAAGGAGGTACTATTAAGAAATTGGACTATAATGATGTCTTAGAAAATGTGAAGAAAATAGATAATTTAACGCGTGGCATTACGAAAGTAGTATATTTGGTAGGCTGGCAGTTTAATGGACATGATGACAAATACCCTGCCTTTAATGTGTTTAATGAAGCATTAAAAAGACCGGAGGATAAGACTGCTCGTGATAGCTATCTTTGGTTGAAAAAGGAAGCTGCCAAGTATAATACGATAATTTCTGTTCATATCAATTTGACAGATGCTTATACGAATAGTCCTTTGTGGCATACGTATGTGAAAAAGGATTTACTTTGTAGGAATGCGGATGGTACTTTCTTACAATGGGGATCTTATAATAATATGCCAAACTTTCAAGTATGCCTGATTAATGAATGGAAGAAAGGATATACTAAGAAACGTATAGACGAAGTGATAGAGCTGTTGGACTTAACTTCTTCAAAGACGGTACATATTGATGCATTTGAGCCTCGCGAAAGTCCTTTTCATGGATATTCGAAAGAAATGACGACCGAGGTTATGAGGAAAATTTTTCGTTATTGGAGGGATAAAGGGATAGATGTAACAAGTGAGTTCTATAAGGGTTATCAACGCACTGATGCTTTTTATGGTTTACAACCGGCAGCATGGTATAGCGATCTGACTCCTGAAGAACGTTGTACAATTAGTCCGGCATTGGCTTGCGGCGGACGTAGTGGTTTGTATGGGACCATATGGGATACAGCTTTTTTATTTGGTGATAATATGCATGGTGAAGAAATAATAAGTACAAATACGAATTTTGCGGAATTTAAAAAGCAATTTTGTATAACTACTTTGCAATGGGCTTACTTGAATCAACATAAAGTAGAAAGTTATAATGCTGATACTAAAACTGTAATCTATTCCGATGGATTAGTTGTAAACGGACAAAATAAAACGCTTATAAAAGACGGAAACCTAGTACGTCGGGATAATAATTTGTTTATCCCTGTAACATGGATAAAAGACCACAAGGAGATTATCGCTTTTTCAGAGAAAGGATACTCTTCTATGAAATGGACGTTGCCTTCTAGTTGGAATGGAATAAAACAGGTGACAATATATCCTGTAACGGAAAAAGGATTAGGGGAAGCTCAAGTTCTAGCGGTTAGCAATGGACAGATTACTTTGGCACTGAATGCAAACGAAATGTATTCAATACAACCTGTGGAATAAATAGAATTATCATTTAATATTTGAACTCTATATGAAAATTATAAAATCTCGGATTCTTTCGGGAATAGTAATGATTTTGTTATTGTTAGGTTGCAATAATAAAGAAGTACACTGTGTTGATAAGAATGAGTTGCGCGCTCCTGCTTATCCTTTAGTAACGATAGATCCTTATACTAATGCTTGGTCCTTCGGGGATAATTTGTATGATTCTTCTTTGAAACATTGGACAGGACAAGATTTTCCTTTGATAGGTGTTGTCAAAGTAGATGGAGTACCGTATCGTTTTATGGGGATAGAGGATTATGATCCGATGATGAGTACGAATGGTGATGTTCCGGGTTTGTCCACTGAAGGAGATAGTATGTCCTATTTTACACAGACAGCTCGCCAACTTTCTGTTGATGTACAGCCGACAAGGACGATTTATCAGTTTGTTTGTGGCCCGGTTCAATTAGATTTGACCTTTATTGCCCCTCTTTTGATGGATGATCTTGAGCTTGTGGCCCGTCCGGTAAATTATCTTTCTTATGAAATGAAAACTGATGATGGTCAAATGCACAATGTAGAACTTTATATAGAAGTGTCTCCACATTGGGCTATGAATCTGTCAAACCAGTCGTCTGTTTCAGAGACTTTTACTAAAGATGGTTTTGTTTTTCTTAAAAGTGGTACGAAACAACAGAATATACTTGGGACGAAGGGAGATGATGTTCGTATTGACTGGGGATATTTCTATTTAGGCACCGATAGGCATAATACTCTTGCTGCTGTTGGAAACCGTAATACACTCCGTGAAAATTTTTTAAAGGGAAATACTGACTTTTATGCTAGTGCGGCTAATACTAAAGGAGAAAATCAACGAATGGCTTTAGTTTGTTCTTTGGGAACTATTAGAAAGTCAGAGGGGCGTTTTTTAATTGGATATGATGATATATTTTCAATTCAGTATTTTGGGGAGAACTTGCGCCCTTACTGGAATCGGAAGGGAACAGAAACAATTCTATCTCAATTTCATAAGGCGAATTCGGATTATGAGAAATTGATGAAGAAATGCATAGCTTTCGATTATCAATTAATGAAAGAGGCAACTGAAGCAGGAGGACGTAGATATGCAGAGCTTTGTGCCTTGGCATATCGTCAGGCAATTTCGGCACATAAATTGGTAGAGGCTCCTAATGGAGATTTACTGTTCCTTTCAAAAGAAAATTCCAGTAATGGATCTATTGGCACAGTGGATATTACTTATCCTTCAGCTCCTTTGTTTCTGCTTTATAATCCGGAACTAGTTAAGGGTATGTTGAATCCTATCTTCTATTATAGCGAGAGTGGTAGATGGACTAAACCGTTTGCTGCTCATGATGTCGGAACTTATCCACTTGCTAATGGTGAGACATATGTTGGAGAAATGCCCATAGAAGAATCTGGTAATATCTTAATTTTAACTGCGTCGATTGCCGCTGTAGAGGGAAATACTGATTATGCCCGAAGACATTGGAAAACATTAACAGCGTGGGCAGATTATTTACTTTATAACGGCCTTGATCCTGCGAACCAACTCTGTACAGATGATTTTGCCGGGCATTTGGCTCATAATGCAAATCTTTCTATAAAAGCAATTTTAGGGGTAGCTTCTTATGGTTATCTGGCTGGTAAGCTAGGCTATAAGGAACAAAGTGAAAGCTATATACAAAAAGCAAAAGAAATGGCTCTGGAATGGGTAAAGATGGCTGATGATGGTGATCATTATAAATTGGCATTTGACAAACCGGGAACATGGAGCCAAAAGTATAATTTGGTGTGGGATAAACTGATGGATTGGCATATATTTCCAGATAAAGTAAGACAGACAGAAATACCTTATTATCTTTCAGTACAGAATAAATACGGTCTACCATTGGATAACCGTGAAACTTATACCAAAACTGACTGGATTATGTGGACGGCTACTTTGGCTTCGGATATGGAAACATTCGAAAAATTTGTTGATCCTGTTTATTTGTTTATGACTACAACTCCAGATCGTGTACCGATGACTGACTGGATGTATACGGATCGACCCGAAGTGAAAGTATTCCGTGCACGTTCGGTAGTTGGTGGCTATTATATGAAAATGCTGGAGAGACGTTTAAAAGGTGAATAAAATAAATAATTCGATTGATAAAATGAAAATCAAGTATCAACTGTTGTTATATATTTTGTTGTTACCTGTAGTAAGCTGGGGACAAAAAGTATTATATGTGCAGTCGCCAGATAGGAAAATTGAACTTCAGGTTATGATAGGTCAAGAATTGGAGATCGCTATTATTCGGAATGGGACGACAGTACTTCAACCGTCTGCGATTGGTATGGATGTCCGTTTTATAGGAATATTAGGAGAAAATCCAAAACTAAAAAGTGTAAGCCGACGTTCAGTGACGGAAAAATTATCATCTCCTATATATATAAAAGATGAGGTTGATAATATTTATAATGAATTGACTGCTAGTTTTAGAGGTAATTATTCGGTTGTTTTCCGTTGTTATAATCAGGGAGTTGCTTATCGTTTTGTAACTGATTTCAAGGAGAGGGAGATTGTTATTAATAATGAGAAGGCTGTTTTTCATTTCCCATCAGGAACTAAAGGGTATGCTGCTTACAGTAATTATGGAGATGATAACGACTTGTCTAGTCAGTATTTAAATTCTTTTGAGAATACTTATGATAATCAATTGTTGTCTCAACTGAATAGTAGACGGTTGATTTTCTATCCTTTTTTAGTGGAACTACCGGATAAATTTGAAAAGATATGTATTACGGAAAGTGACCTGCGCGATTATCCTGGTATGTTTCTGCAAAGTAGTCCTGATAGCTTTTCAATGAAAGGTGTTTGGGCACCTTTACCAGAGAAAACAGTGCAGGGAGGGCATAATCAACTACAGCAAATAGTGGTGAAACGTTATGATTATATTGCCCACACTAATGGAAAGCGTACATTTCCTTGGAGAATATTTACGATAGCTGAACAGGATAGGGAATTGTTGGATAATGATTTGGTTTACTTGTTGGCTACACCTTCCGTACTAAAAGATATTTCATGGATTAAGCCTGGTAAGGTCGCTTGGGATTGGTGGAACGATTGGAATATCTCCAAAGTGGATTTTCGAGCAGGAATTAATAATGAGACATACAAATATTATATTGATTTTGCTGCTATAAATCAGATTAAGTATGTAATTTTGGATGAAGGTTGGGCAGTAAACCAGCAAGCGGATATGTTGCAGGTTATTCCTGAAATTGATTTGACAGAGTTAGTCTCTTATGCTAAAAGTAAGAATGTAGACATTATTTTATGGGCTGGTTATTGGGCATTTCACCGGGATATGGAAAAAGTGGTGAAGCACTATGCAGAAATGGGAGTGAAAGGTTTTAAAGTAGACTTTCTGGATAGGGATGATCAGGATATGATTCGATTTATGTGGGAAGCAGCGGAATTATGTTCCAGATATCACATGATTCTTAACTATCATGGTGCTTGTAAACCTTTTGGTATTCAACGGACTTATCCGAATGTGATGAATTTTGAAGGGGTACATGGATTGGAGCAAATGAAATGGAGACCAATAGAATGTGATCAGGTTACTTATGATTTGCAATTTCCGTTTATACGAATGATGGCAGGACCTGTGGATTATACACAAGGAGCTATGCAGAATGCTGTTCGGGGAGGTTTTTATCCGGTTTATAGTAACCCAATGAGTCAAGGTACGCGATGTCGTCAAATGGCGGAGTATGTAGTCTTTAATTCTCCTTTGAATATGTTATGTGATTCACCTACCCGGTACATGAAAGAACAAGAATGCACTGATTTTATATCATCTGTTCCTACAGTTTGGGATGAGACGCGCTCGTTGGACTGCAAACTTTCTCATTATATTCACATTGCTCGTCGTAAAGGAGATGTATGGTATGTAGGGGGGATGAATGATTGGTCGATTCGTGAGACTCTGGTTGATTTGTCTTTTTTGCCGAATGCAGATTATTATGTAGAAATCTTTTGTGATGGTTTAAATTCGGATAGAAATGCTTCCGACTATCGTAAAGTAATAAAAAAGTTACCAGTTGATAGGAAGCTTAAAATTGTAATGTATCCGGGAGGCGGATATGCGATAAAGATAAAGCCATGTGAATAGATGAGGATAAAGAGGAATAAAAAAAGTGGAAGCCCAAACTGGCTTCCACCCTCTCTCTCTTTTGCATATTACTCATTTTACTTATTCAGTTCAATACCTTTATTCTGTAAAGTGATGTTCATCAATGCAGCATACTTGGCATACTGTTCAGCACTAAGAGTCTTTCTCATCAGCTTCAAGTTACCATAAACAGCGTTACGCAATTTAGCTTCTTTATCTTTCTTTGCTGTTGTGGCTCTTGACATCTGTTCGGAGAAATAATCGCAGATGTTTGCAACCTCTTCACTCTGAACTGAATTCAAGTTCAAATATTTACCTAATTTACTAACATTGATGTTACCTTCCCATTTTGCAGTTGTAGGTTGATTTCCGGCTGCAAATGTTGTAGCAGCAAGGCAGAGCGCTGCCACTAATGTTAATCCTAAACGTTTCATAATACCTACTTTTTTAATTGTTATACCTAAAAACTATTCCTAAAAACAAATCTAATACCTATTGAAAATTAGTCTAAGCGCTTAGTTTTTCTTTTTACCTATGCAAATATAAGAATATGTTTTATAGCATAAAAATAAAGAGAAGGAAAAGATTCTATTTAGCCTCATTTCTTGATGTAAGTCAAGAGATGGTATGCTTTTTGATACAAAAGTGGTTCTTTATGAAACATATTTGTAATACGTGTGCGAAAACGATAGTGAAAATAATCTGCTTTTTAGGATTTATTCCTATTAAAATGATATTGAACAAAGGAACGTGACTAGGAAAGGAACACTGAAATCAACAACAAAACCATGGAAAATAGAAATGATTACAAATTCTTTTCCCGAATATCGGGTAATAATAGGAAGAGTGGTATCCATTGTAGTGGCTCCACCAACAGAAATAGGGGCTAGCTTTCCGAAATACTTCACTAATAATGGCGCACACAGCAAAGCGATGATTTCACGCATGATATTGGAAAGTAACGCAATAGTTCCCAATTCGGGACCTTTGTATTCGGTAATGAAAATGCTGGAAAGTGAATAATAGCCAAATCCGGCTCCGACTGCCATACAGTCTAAAGGACCTCGTTGGCTCATAAAGGCTCCTGCTACGGCGCAACCTGCTAATGTGCCAATGATCGTCATGATGGGAAGGAATACAAGCCGCGGATTCAGGGAGCGAAAACTCTTCAAAGTATTCGGATCGTTGCCGATACTGATGCCTACGCAGAACATGAGTCCGCAGAGGGCATAGTAACTGAGCTTGCTGTCGGTGAAGTCGTATGGAATAAGATGATAAACTCCACAAAGAGTACCGATAATGAAGAAAGAGACGATAATCAAACTACCTTTCATGCTTTTGTTTCCTTTCCTCCATTCCATTTATATAATAGGTACCATAATCCCCAGGCACATAACGTACTTCCTGCAACGGCAGCTACCGTGATGATAATAGCTTCCAGTCCGAGAGTATGCAAACCTTTGATAATAGATTCGTTACCTCCTACATCTATTCCTAGAAGAAAGAGGAGAATCCATATAAGAAGAGTAATTATCTTGTGTATCCATGATAGTCTTTTACTGCGTAACAAGTAGCCAAAAAGCATGCCTGTCAGCATAATTCCAATAATGATAAACATAGTTAGTGCCTGCTTTTTGGCTGCAAAGATAGTATTAAATGTATATCCCGACTAATCTCCTCCACGATTTCTTTCGTAGCCATTGACAAACATTCGGTCATATCATCCAGACAAGCGGCATTGGCGGACGGTGAATCTTCGAATCTTTGCGCTTTGGTAGTTTGCTGATATTCTGTAGAGTAAGTTTTATCAAGCAGGCAATCTTCCTTTTGAGTGAGGCGGATAGAAATGGCAAGACTGGAAGCTGCCGGGCGAATTTTGTTATTGACAACCTCCAACATTTCTCCCTCAAACCAAGGGATGCTTGACTGGTTGAGTTTGATTCTGCCACACGTCTCATTCTTTCTGATTTTTACTTCCAGCCGATAGGCGGAATCGGGAATCATTTTTCCTTTCTGATTATCTATCAGATGACAGCAGGTGCTACTGTTACATTCGGTAAGCAGTGCCTCCGTCAGAAATTCCCGATAGAGTTGGGTGAGAGAAGACTCTCCTAACCGAAGATGGAAAAGCTCGCCTTCATAGTTATATAACAGTAGCGGAATATATGCAGACTTTTTTCGTTTCACGCTGGTGTAATAATCCATGTTGGAATAGTCGATGAAGTCCAGATATACGGTTTGATCTGCTTTCTCCTGATAGATAGGAGAAGTGAGCTCGTAATACAAGCTGGATTTTAAGGCTTGTATTTCCCTTAGCATACTCCGGCTGCTTCGGCAGGAACAGAACAGCGGTAATGCGATGAGTATAAATAGCAGGTGATGAGTTTTCATATCCATGGCTTTTCTATATGAATGATTTTGCTTGTCTCCGTACTGATCCCGACAATCCCGACCCCTCCGTGCACATTGCCGGGATATTTGATTGGTTCGTTTATTGTCTCATCATAAGCGTCGGAATCTGCCAGGTTGAGTGCTTTCAGATAGTAATATTCGGTTTCTGTAATGCTTAACAGGCGCACAATAATATCCATCTTTACATTCGTTCCATATTTGGAAAGCCCCTCAACATTTGTCTGGTTGTAGACTGTCATGGTATAAGATGTATCTTTGAATCGTGAGTCATCGAATACGCCATATATATTCTTTACGGTGTCGAACATGCCATTATCTTCGTCATCGCTGTTGGTAGGCTGTCCGTCCGTCAATACAACATCTTCGCGGGATATAAAATGATAACGGTGTGTGGTTTTAGTGACATATTCGCCTATTTCATTATTATAGTCTTTCACTGTCATTTGCTTATCCATGATAAGTCGATAGAAATTATTTTCGTCGGGGCGATCTTTGATGTTGATTTTATACCGGAGATAATTCTGTGTATAATAATACTGTGTCAGTGGAACAGTGACCGTATCGATATCAGTAATTTCGTGGGGACGCTGTGGAACGGTAACTTCAGCCCATGCGTGATACTGCCCGTCGTCAGTGAGAGCGTCGATACGTACTACATCTCCGGGAGAGAATTTGCCGGAAATATTGAAGCGGCATTGCATATCTCCTTCCGCCTGTGGTGGGAGCGGACGTAAACTTTCTGACAACTGTCCGTTAACACGTACTTCCACGGTGGCTTTTTCTGCATGAGTGGCATATCCTCTTCCCGTGAAATTGAGGTAAAGAACATTGGTCAGACTATCTGCGTTGATTAGTGCATTCATCACTAGTTTGGGTGGATTGTCCTTTACACTAAACGGGAGTTCGTTTTCGCAAGATACTGTTGTCAGTAATGCTATTAACAGGATAAATGGATAATATATACGAGTTCTCATAATGGGTTTAGAATTTATAAGTGTAAGTGAATGATGGAATTAATGGAAGTATAGTATACTTCTTGATAATCGGTTTGTAGGGATCGTTTTTGCTGGTGCTGCGATATACAAATGTAGGGTTCATCGCATTATATGCATTATACAGACTGATATTCCAGGTACGCATACCATGTTTGGTCTTTTTGTTGAAATTGACTCCCACATTCAACCGGTGACTGGCTGGTAACCGGTAATTATTACGATGCTCCACATACGAAGCTTCTCCGATGATGGGTGAAGTTATGCCTGAATCAAAATAATCTCCATATCCATATCCTCCTCCAAATCTGTTGTTTGTGCCGTCGCTAGGACGGATGACAGCGGTTTTCTCTTCAGGGATTGTACTTGTTCCACCTGTATAAAACACCCAGGAAGCACCGATGTCGATACGTTCGCTGAACTTATGGTTGATTGTCAGGTTGATATTGTGTCTTCGATCATATTTATATGGAAACCGTTCACCGTTGTTGATACCGCCTTTGGCAAACTGACGGTCACTTTTGGACAAAGTGTAGGACAGCCATCCCGTCGTTCTTCCAAGTGTCTTCTGTGCCATAAACTCAATACCTGCCGAACGTCCCTTGCCCATTTCCACTTTATTTTCCCAACCGGCAGAAGAACCGAAGAAGCTGACTCCTTCTTTATACTCCAATACATTATACATATCTTTATAATAGCCTTCTACCGAGAATTCCCATCCCTCGATTCCCGTATAGTATCCGCCTAATGAATATTGGTGAGAGCGCATCGGTTTGATTTTTTTAGTCACGGGAACCCATAAGTCCGTAGGCATTGCGATTGGCATGGATGATAACAGATGTACGTATTGGCTCATTTGTGTATAAGAGGCTTTCAGAGTTACGTCTTTCCCTAGTTGATAACGGGCGGAAACTCGTGGCTGCAAAGAAGAATAACTCTGCTTCTGTACCTGAAACAAGGAGAGGTGTAATCCAAGATTCAGACGCAGACGGTCATTCACCTTGATGTTGTCTTCCAGATAAGCCGATAGCTCATGCCCGTAAATCCGGCTGTTGGCGATGCTGTGGTAAGTGGTGTCTCGATCTACTTTGTCTCCTGTTTTCTCGGAGATCTTGGATGTCATGACCTCCGGACGGAACCGATGATAGATATATCCTGTACCAAATTTAATGTGGTGTGCGGGAGACGGGTTATAATCGAAATCAATCTGATAGCTCCAGTCATTGATTCCCGAACGATAATCGGCTGAATATCGGTTGATTATCGAAGCTCCCATACTGTTAGCATATTTATTGTTGTTGTATGAGTTGACGTCGAATAAATAGTTGTTGTAAGAGATAGTCGTGTTGCTGAACAGACGGTTGTTGAATATGTAGTTCCATCTGGCGGAAACAATGGTATTTCCCCAATTCATTGTACTTCCATCTTTGGAGTCGGTATCCCCATCATAATTGGCGGCAAAATGATCTTTCCCGTTGTAAACGCTTAGATAGATACGGCTCCGGTCGGAGAATTTATGATTGATTTTGGCATTGATGTCATAAAAGTAATAACCATATTCTTCTCCATCCGGCATAAATGGCTTGGCGATGAGATCGGCATACGAACGTCTGGCGGAAATGTTGAAAGAGGTTTTTCCTTTCACAATCGGGCCTTCCAGATTGATTTTGCTGGTTAGTAATCCGATACTAAGCGTACCGTGGTATTTCTGCATGTCTCCGTCATTGGTACGGACATCAATGACGGAAGAAAGCCGTCCGCCGAAACGTGCCGGAAAGGAACTTTTGAATAGTGTTACCTTTTTGACAGCCTCCGGAGTAAAAACCGAAAAGAATCCGAACATGTGGTCTACATTGTATACAGGAGTCCCATCCAGTAGAATAAGATTCTGGTCCGGACTGCCGCCGCGTATATACAGTCCGGCTGAACCGTCTACTCCTGCCTGTACGCCAGGCATCAGCTGGATGGCTTTCATGACATCTGCCTCTCCCAGTATGCTCGGCGTATTTTTAATCTGTGTCATCGGAATTTCGATAGAGCCCATCTGGGTGGCTACGGTGCCCGTTTCAGTTTTATCGGAAACGATCACTACCTCCTGCAACTGCGTGTTTCCCTGCATGCGGATATTCAGCAATGTATCTTGTGAGAGCGTAAAATGATGCGCTTCTGTGGCATAACCCAGATAGGAGAAACGCAGTTCGGTTTCTCCTTCGGGCAAAGTGATGCTGTAAAAACCGTAAGGATTGGTGGTTGTTCCTTGATTCTGATGACTCTCAATGATATTGGTTCCAATCAACGTCTCGGAAGACGTTCCATCTGTGACATATCCGCTGATAGTGAACTTACGGCCTACGGTTTTTGATTCTTTTTTCTTTTGCAGTAGAATATGGCGGCCGGTGAACTGATAACTGATCTGTTCATTTTTGAATACGAGATCAAGTATTTCACGCAACGGCTTATCCTTTACCTGCAAATTGATTTTATGTTTGATGATAATTTCCTCGCCATAGATAAAAGAATATCCGGTTGAGTTTTCAATCCGTTTGACGAATTCTTTTAGTGTGGCGTTTCGTAGTGTCAGCGAAAGCCGGGCTTCCGCATTTTGTGCATATATTTGCGTGGTGATAAGGAGCGCCACCCCTATCAGAACAATGGCTCTGATAGGGAAGCGATCTTGGAATATTATATTCATCTTAGTCTGGTTTAGCAGTGATAATAATCTGTTTATTGTTTTGTGAGTAGTTGAAATAACCGGCGTTGTGTAATACAGATAAAATGGTTGCCAGATCTTCTCCATCGCGGAATCGTGCTGTGATCCGGTAATTTTGCAAAGTCGTATCGGCTATATGGATCGTCGCTCCGAATGAGTTGGACAGTTCGCGGGCAATCTCCTGTAAAGGCAGGTCGTCGAATATAAACTCTCCCTGTCGCCAGGAAATTTCATCTTCTGCGTTCTCTAAAACCTTGCGGGTGAGTTTTTCTTCTACCTTATTATATATAGCAATCTCGTTAGGCTTCAAAATCATACAGACAGATTTACTTTTATTGCTGACTGCTACCGAGCCGGACAATAACGTTGTCTTTACATCCGGATTGTCATGATATGCATCTACATTGAAATGGGTTCCCAACACTTGAACGTCAATCGTTTCAGTCTGCACGATAAACGGATGCTTTGGGTCCTTGCTTACTTCAAAATAGGCTTCCCCATTTAGCTCCACTTCCCGTTTGTCCGATTGGAACTTTTCCGGATAAGAAAGCGAAGAATAATGGTTGAGCGTGACGGAACTACCATCAGGAAGACGGACTGTACGTGTCTCTGCCAGAGTGGAAACCGTTTGTATTGCAGCAGGTTGCATATATAAATAAGCTGTCCATACCGATAGGCAAAGTAGAACTACTGCCGCTGCTGCCGAGAAGGTGCGTATCAAAGTCAGGCGCCGGGTATGCGACTTCAGTCTTTTTTCTAGTTCCGGGTAACTGGCTGTTGCTGAAAAACGCCCTCGCGGTGAACGCGTGGAAGCAATGAGCTGATTCAGTATTTCTTCTAATTCCGTATCGGTGTGTTTCATATTTTTTCTGTATTACTCTTGATCCATTATTTTCGTTTCAACAGAATGGTCAGTTTGCTGATCCCTCCTTCTTTCCATTGGGGAGTGCAGGATAAAGTGACATTCTGTTTATTCAATACCATCTGTTTGGGATAGATTTTAATGATAGTCGTAGCTGACTTCTTACCCGCTTTGATGATTACTTTCTTTTCCGTCAGTTGTATGACTGCGGCTTGCCCTGTCATCGGAGGAGGTGCGGCAAGTACTACCGTTCGGTCTTCTTTCGCTTTCTCCATTGCCACAATTTTAATTTCCAATTCACACTCTGATTTGTCTCCTTCACATTCTACCGTTTCCTTCGAATGTTCGAATCCTGCATAGTCTTTGGGCAAATTGTCGTTGTCATTGTTGCATGAAAACAGGCACAGGCAAGTTGATAGAAGAACAAGGAATCCAATGTTTGCGTCATTTAGCTTTTTCATTTTTCTGTCTTTTTTAGTGATTGATTTATTTGTTGATAAAGACCGGAGGTTGACAGAAACTCCCTACGCTCTTTTTCTAAATAATTGTTAATCTATTTCTGCCCGGCTAATCATCTCTTTGAGTCGTGTGGTTGCCTTCTGAAGTTGTGCGTCCACTGTATTCATGCTGATGCCTAATTCTTCCGCTACTTGTGCATAACTTTGTTTTTCTTCGCGGATGCGAATGAATACTTCCCTGCAACGTTCCGGAAGCCGGTCGAGTGCCTTTACGTAAAGAGCAAATAATTCTTCACTGATGAGTGATTCTTCCGGCGAATAGCTCTGTTCCTGTGGCTCCGGCAGAGAATCGGGATGAATGTAAGTGTGTTTTGATTCTTTTTCCAGATAATTGAGCGAAGCATTCTTGACGAGAATGAAACAATAATCTTCAATGTTTCTCACATCAAGTAAATTGCTACGCTGTTTCCATAGTTTCAGAAATACGTCGAGAACGATTTCCTGCGACCATTCTTCCTGCTTCACATAGTAGTAGGCTATGCGGAAGAGGCGATCGTAAGTCATGTTGTAAAAGTCCCGGAAAGCAGTTTGCGAATCCAGTTCTTTCATTTGCCGCAATAACTTTCTAACTTCTGATTCGGTCATCGGCTTGCTGTTTGTTTTGTTAATCTACCCAAAGTAAATCACTCATTATACTGTCGGAGATGAAAATACCTTCACGAGTCAAGCGTAAGGCTCCATCGTGTTCTTCCAGTTTTCCATTTTTCAGATAAGGCGCAGCCATTCTCTGGCAATACTCCCACATCTCATTGCCGAACATCTGTTTCAGCTTTTCTATAGGCGTTCCCCATACAGTACGTATGGTAGTGATAATAAATTCATTGTAGCGGGTCGTCTGGTCCAGATACTCTATTTCAAAAGCACGACTGCCTTCCTCTATACCTTTTATATATGTATCGATGGAAGAAACATTCCATTCCCGTGTCATCCCGTCAAAAGAATGCGCCGACGGTCCGCACCCTAGATAAGGTATTCCTTTCCAGTAAGAACTGTTGTGACGGGAGTACTTGCCCGGACGGCAGAAATTCGAAATTTCATAATGTTCAAATCCCGCTTTCTGCAAATGCTCTATCAGTAACGTGAAAAAATCTAAACTGGAATCTTCGTCCACCTCCGATATCTGATGTTGTTTTAACATATTATATATAGGTGTATCTTCTTCGTAAATCAGATGATAAGCGGAAATATGCTCCACGTTCAGACTGACAGCCTGACGAAGATCATTCGCCCATCGTTCCTTGGTTTCTCCCGGTAATCCGTAGATAAGGTCGATACTTATATTTTGAAAATCGGCTTCCCGACACCTGTGAGCAGCTTCGATAGCTGTACGGGCATTGTGACGGCGTTTCAATAGTTTGAGAGTGGGATCGTCAAAAGTCTGTATTCCCATGCTGATGCGATTGAAAGGGAGCGAAGAAAGCATTTTCAGATATTCACTTGTCAGATCGTCGGGATTGGCTTCCAATGTGATTTCCTGGCAATGATTCAATCCGTGATGCTCGCGGATGGTATCAAATATCTGTTCAAAATCCTCTTTTTCCAGTTGAGACGGGGTTCCGCCACCGAAATAAACAGTTTCTATATCTTCTCCTTTCAGGTATTCTTTACGCATCGCCAACTCCCGGCAGAGAGCCTGTACATAACGGGTTTTGAGTTCGCTGCGAGTGGTTGAGTAGAAGTCGCAGTAGATGCAGCGCGTTTTGCAAAAAGGAATATGAAGATAGATACCTGCCATAGCTATGCTGTTTGGGTTTGTGGGTGTAAAAGTAAGACTATTATTAGATATATCAAAAAAGCTGTTGACGGAAATTATTTATAGTGGGGCAGGAATACGCTAAATAGATAATTCTCCCATCGATTAGTAGAAGATAATTTCCTGCAATGCTGAATTTAAGATCTTTTTTTTATAAATAAGATTCGAACTTGTAGCCGGGTTTTCGTTTGACAGTTGTTAAGCGATAGTTCAACAATTGTCATTCTATCGCTTGACAACTGTCAAACGAAAACTGATTAGGTAACGGGGGAACTATTGTATGAAAGGAAAACAACTAAAAATAACATCGTGCCGGATTACTCATTGCAACTATGAAATTAGTTTATAGCCATGCGAAAATAATTTTTAACCCGATTCGAAAATGTTTATGTTAAAGATGTGTTACATAACATTGTTTAGTAACACCGTCATAAGTGTTGCTTTTCCCCCAATTAATCCCTAATTTGCGCATCACAAAATTAATGGTATGTGAGAAACATACTGAGTAATTACTAAAATCTTATATATTATGAAAGTATATCAGACTAATGAAATCAAGAACATTGCCTTGTTGGGAAGTTCTGGCTCTGGGAAAACCACTCTCGTGGAAGCGATGCTTTTCGAGAGTGGTGTTATAAAACGTCGCGGATCTGTTGCCGCAAAGAATACTGTTAGCGATTATTTCCCTGTTGAACAAGAGTATGGTTACTCCGTTTTCTCCACCGTTCTCCATGTAGAATGGAATAACAAAAAACTTAATATTATTGACTGTCCGGGATCGGACGACTTCGTAGGTAGTACAGTAACTGCACTAAATGTGACCGACACAGCAATTATTCTTCTTAATGGCCAATACGGCGTCGAAGTCGGTACACAAAATCACTTCCGTTATACAGAAAAGCTGAATAAACCTGTTATTTTTCTAGTCAACCAGCTTGATAATGAAAAATGCGATTATGATAATATCCTCGAACAGCTGAAAGAGGCTTATGGCTCTAAGGTTGTTCCTATCCAATATCCAATAGCTACCGGCCCGGGCTTTAATGCGCTGATCGACGTGCTGTTGATGAAGAAATATTCGTGGAAACCCGAAGGAGGGGCTCCGACCATCGAAGATATTCCGGCAGAAGAAATGGATAAGGCTATGGAGATGCACAAAGCATTGGTAGAAGCTGCTGCCGAAAATGATGAAGGTTTGATGGAGAAGTTCTTCGAACAAGATTCTCTTACAGAAGATGAAATGCGCGAAGGTATCCGTAAGGGATTGATCGCCAGAGGTATGTTCCCTGTATTCTGTGTTTGTGGAGGTAAGGATATGGGCGTTCGCCGCTTGATGGAATTCTTGGGTAATGTTGTTCCTTTTGTTTCTGAAATGCCGAAGGTACAGAATACGGAAGGTAAAGAAGTGGCTCCGGACGCTAACGGACCGGAATCCCTTTATTTCTTCAAGACCAGTGTGGAGCCGCATATCGGTGAAGTTTCTTATTTCAAAGTAATGAGCGGTAAAGTTCATGAAGGAGACGACTTGCTGAATGCCGACCGTGGTTCGAAGGAACGTATTGCGCAAATTTATGTGGTAGCCGGTGGTAACCGCGTCAAGGTGGAAGAGCTGCAAGCCGGTGATATCGGTGCTGCTGTGAAACTGAAAGATGTGAAAACCGGTAATACGCTGAACGGTAAGGATTGCGACTATAAATTCAACTTTATCAAATATCCGAATTCTAAATATACCCGTGCCATCAAGCCGGTGAATGAAGCGGATGTGGAAAAGATGATGGGCATTCTGAACCGTATGCGTGAAGAAGATCCTACCTGGGTGATCGAACAGTCAAAGGAATTAAAACAGACTTTGGTACACGGACAGGGAGAATTCCATCTTCGTACATTGAAATGGCGTTTGGAAAACAATGAAAAACTTCAGGTGAAATACGAAGAACCGAAGATTCCGTATCGTGAAACGATTACAAAAGCCGCCCGCGCCGACTATCGTCATAAGAAACAATCCGGTGGTGCCGGTCAGTTTGGTGAAGTTCACCTGATTATAGAACCTTATAAAGAAGGTATGCCTGTGCCCGATACGTATAAGTTCAATGGGCAGGAATTTAAGATTACCGTGAGAGGTACGGAAGAGATACCATTGGAATGGGGTGGTAAACTGGTGTTTATCAACAGTATCGTCGGTGGTTCTATCGATGCACGCTTCCTGCCTGCTATTATGAAAGGTATTATGTCTCGTATGGAGCAAGGTCCGTTGACAGGTTCGTATGCTCGTGATGTGCGTGTCATTGTTTATGATGGTAAGATGCACCCGGTAGATTCTAATGAAATCTCCTTTATGCTTGCCGGACGTAATGCCTTTAGTGAAGCCTTCAAGAACGCCGGTCCGAAAATTCTGGAACCGATTTATGATGTAGAAGTGTTTGTTCCGTCTGATAGGATGGGAGATGTGATGGGAGATCTTCAGGGACGTCGTGCCATGATTATGGGTATGAGTAGCGAAAAAGGTTTTGAGAAACTGGTTGCTAAAGTTCCTTTGAAAGAAATGTCGTCCTACTCTACAGCTCTTAGCTCACTCACCGGCGGACGTGCTTCGTTTATTATGAAGTTCTCTAGTTATGAGCTTGTTCCGGCAGATGTTCAGGATAAGTTGATGAAAGACTTTGAGGCTAAGCAGACAGAAGAATAAAGATAACTTCTCCGGAATTTCAGATTTAACTCCGGATAGTTGATTATAATACAAAGAAAGAGGGTGTCCATCGCGGATGCTCTCTTTTTGTAGATTCCAAACAAAACACATTGATTTAAACGAAATGAACAATAAAACACTGACTATCCAATTATTGATAATCTTGGTGAATATGATGTTGTGCTCTTGTGCTACATCGGGTTTAAAGATGCGTACTGAAGTCGATTCATTGAGTTATGCGGCAGGTTACTGTACTGTGTGCGAATATAAAGAACAGGAAGCGAATATCTTCTGGTTTATAAAAGGAGCAGTTCCGGATATAGAGAAATGCAATTTTGATACGATTACAAATGTTTTGCGCATGGCTTTTGCCGGGCGTCAGCCTATATCGTATCCTGATGCCAACCACAAAATACATGATTTCTTTGATGCACAAAATGCCGGGTGCCCTGTCAATCTGGATTCGTTGGCTATTGTTTATGGGATTCTCTTTTATCAGGATAAGTTTAGAAAAGAAATCGTTCTGTTCGAACAAAATCCGGATATTCTTATTAAAGGAATGCATGATGCGTTAACAGATAATCCTAAACCATTGTTGGGAAGAGAACAGGCAGAAAATTTGTTGAGAGACTTTTATGAAAAACGTCTGCCTGCGCGCAATCTGGTCAAAGCTAAACAGTACTTTGCAGAAATTGAAGCTAAGACTCCGGGTATACAGCGTAGTAAAAGCGGAGTGCTTTATCGTATAGATAAGATGGGTAGTAACGAACGAATCAACCGGGACACTGACATTTGCAGAATGAACTATCGGCAAACAGTCCAGTTGGGAGGAGTGGCTGGAGGAGAAAACTCATGTGAATATGAAATAGATAGATGTTTCTCATACAACAGGTTTCCATCTCCGGACTTCTTGGAAATAATAAAACTGATGGGTGTAGGTGGGAAAATCACCATCTGGACGGATACCAACTTTTTGAACCTGCGTAGTGCAACCAGTCCTAATCTGCCTCTCATTTGTGAATACGAACTAGTCTCAATTGAACCTTATCAGGAAGAGTAGATATTTATACTTTTATTCTCTTCTACTATTTTTATAGGCTTTTTTCTCAATGAATTTAGTCGTTTTGTGTTAATAGTCATTCTTAATTTAACTAATTCGCCCAAAAGATGCCGTTTTTTGTTTAACTATGATTAATAAAAATGGAAAAACGCAAGGAAAAGATTTAATTTTTTATTAAATTTGCAAACCAAAGGAGGGGTTTTATTGTTGTAGTAATCAGAATACAACCTAAATAGCTCCTTACGGTTAATTTCCGGGAAGTTCCGGTTAAATCAAGTTAATGCATTAGGAGTGTTAATTAGGGAGTGTTAATTTTGTTGCTATGAAGAAGTCAACAATTTGGATATTAGGTATTGTAATGGGGCTTTCCTTCCTTAGCCTGCTGTATTTGCAGGTTAGTTATATCGAGGAAATGATGAAAACCCGTAAGGAACAGTTTGATTCGGCTGTACGCAATAGCCTGGATCAGGTTTCCAAGGATGTGGAATATGCAGAGACCAGACGTTGGTTGATCGAAGATATTTCAGAAGCGGAAAGAAAAGCGCTGATTGCGAATAACGCTTCCATACAACAAGACAACTTGATTCAGCAAACGCAACGGTTCACGGTGAAGTCTAAGGATGGAAAAGTATATTCGGATTTTGAGCTGAAAGTGATGACCACTAAGCCCTCCGAGCTTCCAAAGGCTATGATTTCTCCTTATAGGGGAACAAAGACCATTCCGGAAACTTCGCGTTCATTAGTGGAAGCCATCAAGAATCGGTATATGTATCAACGGGCGTTACTCGATGAAGTGGCCTGGCAGATGATTTATCGGGGAAGTGACAAATCGATTGGAGACAGGGTACGGTTCAAAGAACTGGATGACTATCTGAAATCGAGCTTATATAATAATAGTATAGACTTGCCTTATCACTTTACGGTGATTGACAAAGACGGTAGGGAAGTCTATCGTTGTGCGGATTATGAGGCAAAGGGAAGTGAAGACGCTTATCAGCAGGCATTGTTCAAAAATGATCCGCCTGCAAAAATGAGCATATTGAAAGTGCACTTTCCGGGTAAGAAAGATTATATCTTTGACTCAATCAGTTTCATGATTCCGTCGCTGATATTTACGCTGGTATTGTTAGTGACATTCATCTTTACGATTTATATCGTATTCCGGCAAAAGAAACTGACGGAAATGAAGAATGACTTTATCAATAATATGACGCACGAATTTAAAACACCGATATCTACCATTTCATTGGCAGCACAGATGTTGAAAGATCCCGCGGTAGGAAAATCACCGCAGATGTTCCAGCATATATCGGGAGTGATTAATGATGAAACCAAGCGCTTGCGCTTCCAGGTGGAAAAGGTGCTCCAGATGTCGATGTTCGAACGTCAGAAGGCAACTTTGAAGATGAAGGAGATTGATGCGAATGAATTGATTGCAGGTGTTGTCAATACCTTTGCTCTGAAAGTGGAACGATATAATGGTAAGATAACATCGAACCTTGAGGCTACCGATCCTGTTATATTTGCAGATGAGATGCATATTACAAATGTAATCTTTAATCTGATGGATAACGCGGTGAAATATAAGAAACCGGAAGAGGATTTGGAACTGAAAGTGAGAACGTGGAATGAGTCGGGTAAACTGATGATTTCGATACAGGATAACGGTATTGGTATCAAGAAGGAGAACCTGAAAAAAATATTTGAAAAGTTCTATCGTGTGCATACGGGTAATCTGCACGATGTGAAGGGCTTTGGACTAGGATTGGCTTATGTGAGAAAAATTATATTGGATCATAAGGGAACCATCCGGGCGGAAAGTGACCTGAACGTGGGAACTAAATTTATTATTGCATTACCTTTATTAAAAAATAATTGATATGGACGAGAAACTGCGTATTTTATTATGCGAGGATGACGAAAATCTTGGCATGCTTTTAAGAGAATATCTACAGGCAAAAGGTTATTCTGCTGAGTTATATCCTGATGGAGAAGCCGGTTATAAGGCTTTCTTGAAGAATAAATATGACTTGTGCGTGTTCGACGTAATGATGCCTAAAAAAGACGGCTTCACACTGGCACAGGATGTCCGTGCAGCAAATGCTGAAATTCCTATTATCTTCCTGACTGCTAAAACGCTGAAAGAAGATATCCTGGAAGGATTTAAAATCGGTGCGGATGATTATATCACCAAACCGTTTAGTATGGAAGAATTGACGTTCAGAATTGAAGCAATCTTGAGACGTGTTCGTGGAAAGAAGAACAAAGAAAGCAATATCTATAAGATTGGTAAGTTTACTTTCGATACACAGAAACAAATTCTGTCGTCAGAAGGCAAACAGACTAAACTGACTACCAAAGAATCTGAACTGCTCGGATTGCTTTGTGCACATGCAAATGAGATTTTGCAACGTGACTTTGCTTTGAAAACGATCTGGATCGACGATAACTATTTCAATGCCCGTAGTATGGACGTGTATATCACGAAACTACGTAAGCATCTGAAAGAAGATGATTCTATCGAGATTATCAATATCCACGGAAAAGGCTATAAGCTGATTACCCCGGAAGTTGAATCTTAATAATCGCATTTGAGATGACTACAAATAAAAAATCCCGGAAGCATTCGTTTCCGGGATTTTTTATTGATTTTCAGCGAAATTAATCAGCGATTTTCTTATTAATAATAATATAAGAAATGAGTCCCAGTACTACAAGTACTACTGAAGTACCCAGGATGGCGTTGTTGTTTACATTTCCCGTAAAGGAACAAGCCAACAGGATGACTACTCCGGCCAAGATTAATATCAATCCTAAGTTCTTTAATAAGCCTTTCATGCGTGTGTATTTTTAATAGATTATAATATTCCAGTCACAAATTAAAGCATAATTCTTTAACGGGCGAAATTATTTGGATAAAAATTCCATTATAAATGCACGATTTAGTGGATTTTATGATTTTAAGATCTGTTCTTCTGCTTAATCTTTCGTATTATAGAATACCTTTTTCAGTACCTCCTGGCCAATGCTCAATTCGTCGAGGGTGATGCCATGAAGAGCCTCTTTCAGAGTCTGGCCGGCAATGACGCGCGCTTTTTCTTCCAGTTCTTTTCCATCTTTAGTCAGGTGGATCAAATTGGTACGGCGGTCTTTTTTATCGGAAATGCGCACAACAAGATGCTGCCGTTCCATATTGTCTATCAAACGGGTCATGCTGGGTTTGTCTTTAAAAGTTGCATTACACAACTCTTGTTGTGTAACACCGTCTTTTTCCCACAGAAAAATGAGTACCGTCCATTGCTCCGGACTGATTTCCAGTCCGTTCTGACGAAAGTTACGGTACAGTTTACGGTTGATTGCCGCGGAAACTTTGCCATTTAGTATGGCGAATATAAGCCGGATATCGAAATTAAATTGCTCTATCATGAAATTATTGTTTAAACAACTTTGCAAAGGTAAGTCACTTCCCGGATAAATCCTATCTTCGGATACAAAAAAAGATTAAATATTTGTAGTTCAAAATAAAATGTCTAACTTTGCACCCGCATTTAAAATCAAATAATTTATTTATTTAATTAAACGAAGTATGAATCAATACGAAACCGTTTTCATTTTAACTCCCGTTTTGTCTGATGTTCAGATGAAGGAAGCGGTAGAAAAATTCAAAGGCGTTCTTCAAGCTGAAGGTGCTGAGATTATCAATGAAGAAAACTGGGGACTGAAGAAATTGGCTTACCCAATTCAGAAGAAGTCTACAGGTTTTTACCAACTGATTGAGTTCAATGCAGATCCTACTGTAATTGACAAGCTGGAACTTAATTTCCGTCGTGATGAACGCGTAATCCGTTTCTTGACTTTCAAGATGGATAAGTATGCTGCTGAATACGCTGCAAAAAGAAGAAGTGTTAAATCAAACAAAAAGGAGGATTAATCATGGCACAACAAGTTCAATCAGAAATCAGATATTTGACTCCGCCGTCAGTAGATGTTAAGAAGAAAAAATACTGCCGTTTCAAAAAGAGTGGTATTAGGTATATCGACTACAAAGATCCTGAATTCTTGAAGAAATTCTTGAATGAACAAGGAAAAATCCTTCCGCGTCGTATTACAGGTACTTCTTTGAAGTTCCAACGTCGTATCGCGCAGGCTGTGAAGAGAGCTCGTCACTTGGCATTGCTGCCTTATGTAACTGACATGATGAAATAAGAAGGAGGAAAAGTATGGAAATTATATTGAAAGAAGACGTAGTAAACTTGGGTTATAAGAACGATATCGTAAACGTGAAATCCGGATACGGTCGTAATTATCTGATCCCGACTGGAAAAGCTGTCATCGCTTCTCCTTCTGCAAAGAAAATGTTGGCTGAAGAACTGAAACAGCGCGCTCACAAACTTGAGAAAATCAAGAAAGATGCTGAGGCTATGGCTGCTAAGTTGGAAGGCGTTTCTTTGACTATTGCAACTAAAGTTAGCTCAACCGGTACTATCTTCGGTTCTGTTGGTAACATCCAGATCGCTGAGGCTTTGTCTAAGCTGGGTCATGAAGTTGACAGAAAGATCATCGTTGTAAAAGACGCTGTGAAAGAAGTTGGTAGCTATAAGGCTATTGTTAAGCTTCACAAGGAAGTTTCGGTAGAAATTCCTTTCGAAGTAGTTGCTGAATAAGAGCAAATTTACTTCATATACAAAAAGCGATTTGTTCTGAATGGATGAATCGCTTTTTTTGTTATCTTTGCTATTACTATTATGAAATTCAACTGTTGTTTTCTGAAGAAGAGGTTTTTGCTTCTGCTGATTGCTTTGGGAATTGGCAGTGTCCTTTATGCGAATGATGAGTTGAAGCTATTGACGGATTCTTTGCGTAGAGTGATAGATGAGAAGCATGTCTATGTTCAAAAGAAAGAGGAGAGGATAAACCGGATAAAATGTATGTTGAAAAGTCCCGGTTTGACTCTTGAAGGGGAGTATAGAATCAATTTACGGTTATATAGCGAGTATAAAAAGTTTCATATTGATTCGGCCATTCATTATGTTGATCGTAATATCGAGATTTCCCACCAGTTGAATAAACCTTATTTTACCAATCAGTCGTCTTTAAATCTTAGTCTTTTGTATTCGATGTGCGGCAGGTTCCGCGAAGCCGAGATTCTTTTGAAAAGTATAAAGACTTCAGAACTCCCCAAAGATTTATTAATAGACTATTATCAGACTTACTCCAGTTTCTGGGGGCATTACTCCATTTCTGTTGCCAACAATCTGTATGGAAAGCAACAATCTGCTTATCAGGATTCACTGTTTGCTCTCATAGATCATACTTCTTGGGATTACCGGATGTCACAAGCTTCTTATTATATCTGGCGTGATACCTTAAAATCGAAGGAAATTTTTAAGGAATTGTTGGATATTGAGGAGGTAGGAACGCCTAATTATGCCATGATTACTCATTCGTATTCCAGGTTATGCCACCATCAGAAGAAATATGATGAGGAAAAAAAATATCTGATGTTGTCGGCGATTGCCGATACCCGGAATGCAACACGTGAAAATGCCTCTCTTCAATCTCTTGCATTGATACAATACGAAGAAAAGAATCTGGCCGATGCTTTTAAGTTTACACAGTCTGCTATTGATGATGTAATTTCTTCCGGCATTCATTTCCGTGCAATCGAAATCTATAAATTCAATTCTATTATCAATACTGCCTATCAGGCGGAACAGGCTAAATCGAGATCGCATCTGACTACTTTTCTTATTTCTACAAGCGTTATCCTTTTCCTTTTGATTCTGCTCGTTGTTTTTATCTATATTCAGATGAAGAAAACGTTGAAAATAAAGCAGGCATTGGCACAAAGTAATGAAGAACTTCTGCGGCTGAACAATAAACTGAATAGTATGAACAGCCAGTTGAATGACACCAATAATCAGTTGTATGAAATTAATGGTATAAAGGAATATTATATAGCCGAATTTTTCGATGTGTGCTTTAGCTATATCCACAAAATGGAGAAATTCCAGAATATGTTGTATAAAATAGCTATTAATAAGTACTATGACGAGTTGATTAAGAAACTAAAGTCGTCCGCGCTTATTGATGAAGAGCTTAGTGCATTGTATGCCCGTTTCGATAAGGTCTTTTTAGGTTTGTATCCTACTTTTGTTTCAGATTTTAATGCTTTATTGAAAGATGAAGAGAAGATTATTTTAAAACCGGATGCTTTATTGAATAGGGAACTTCGTATTTATGCTTTATTACGTTTGGGTATTACGGATAGTGGGAAGATAGCGAACTTCCTCCGGTGCTCTACAAGTACGGTTTATAATTATCGTACGAAGATGAGAAATAAAGCTGCTGTCGACAGAGATGAATTTGAGAACGAAATTATGAAAATTAGTTCAACTCAAGAGACATAATTATCATTTTACTGCTGACCCCCTTTCCAAATCATCTACATTTTTGGGATATACTTAAAGCGTTAAGTGTTTGATTAATAGGGAGAAATACTAATTTGCTATCTACATAAAGTAGTGTAAGTCAAATAAGCCGTTATTTATTTGGCTAGATTTGCAATATCAGTTTTTTACTCATCAGCTTGATGGTGAAAATTGATACTTTATCTATTATTTGTACTTAAATTCACTATGTTTTATTATGAACACGCAATCTTCAGTAGACACGAGAATTAAAGTTGGAATTATCGGTTTCGGTAGAATGGGAAGATTCTATTGGGAAGCGATGACAAAAAGTGGGCGATGGAATATTGCTTATATTTGCGATACCGATCCGGAATCACGTCAATTGGCTAAGAAGTTATCTCCTGAATCTCTTATAGTAGAAGATAATCAAAAAGTTTTTGAGGATGAAAGTGTACAGGTAGTCGGTCTTTTCACTTTGGCCGACTCGCGGATGGAACAAATAGAAAAAGCTATTCGCTACGGCAAACACATTATTTCAGAAAAACCGATTGCAGATACCATGGAAAATGAGTGGAAGGTCGTGGAAATGACAGAAAATACCAACCTCATTTCTGCGGTAAACTTGTATCTGCGGAATTCCTGGTACCATAATCTAATGAAAGAGTATATCGAGCAGGGAGAGATTGGAGAACTGGCTATTATCCGTATTTGCCACATGACTCCCGGCTTGGCACCGGGCGAAGGGCATGAGTATGAGGGGCCGGCTTTCCATGATTGTGGAATGCACTATGTCGATATTACCCGTTGGTATGCAGGCTGTGATTATAGAACATGGAATGCCCAGGGAGTGAATATGTGGAATTATAAAGATCCTTGGTGGGTACAATGTCACGGAACTTTCCAAAATGGTGTAGTCTTTGATATTACTCAGGGCTTTGTTTATGGACAATTATCTAAAGACCAGACACATAATTCGTATGTGGATATTATAGGTACAAAAGGAGTTGTGCGTATGACGCATGATTTCAATACCGCTGTTGTCGATCTACACGGTGTCAATCAGACCATTCGTGTGGAGAAGCCTTTCGGTGGCAAGAATATAGACGTGTTGTGTGACCTGTTTGCTGATTCGGTAGAAACCGGAAAGCGCAGTTCCCGCTTACCGTCCATGCGCGATTCGGCCATTGCATCCGAATATGCGTGGACATTCTTGAAAGACACACGCAAACACGATTTGCCCGCTATTGGTAATTTGCGCACTCTGGAGCAAATACGCGAGCGAAGAAGAAACATGAAAAATGGATATGGATTGTTGCATGGCAACCTTCCAAAGATTATTAACCCTTAAATAAATAAAATCATGTCAAACATTTCGAGGAGAAAGTTTCTCAAAACGGGGGCTGCTGCTTTAGCAGGCATTACTATTGCTCCCAGTACTATTTTAGGTATGAGCCACGGGCATATTTCGCCTACTGACAAACTAAATCTTGCAGCCGTGGGTATTGGTGGTATGGGACATGCCAATATTAATCACGTAAAGGGCACTGAAAATATTGTGGCTCTTTGTGATGTGGATTGGAAGTATGCAAAAGGTGTGTTCGACGAATTCCCCAAGGCTAAAAAATACTGGGACTATCGTAAGATGTATGAGGAAATGGGTAAATCTATCGACGGTGTGATTATTGCAACTGCCGATCATACTCATGCTATCATCACTGCTGATGCAATGACAATGGGAAAACACGTGTACTGTCAGAAGCCGTTGACCCACTCTGTTTATGAATCTCGTTTATTGACAAATTTAGCTGCTTCAACAGGTGTTGTTACTCAGATGGGTAATCAGGGTTCATCGGACGAAGGTACGGATTTGGTATGCGAATGGATTTGGAATGGTGAAATCGGTGATATAACTAAGGTGGAATGTGCAACAGACCGTCCTATTTGGCCGCAAGGATTGAATGTTCCTGAAGGTGTAGACCGTATTCCTAGTACATTGAATTGGGATTTGTTTACAGGTCCTGCTAAAATGAATCCTTACAATGCTATTTATCATCCTTGGAACTGGCGTGGATGGTGGGATTATGGAACAGGTGCATTAGGTGATATGGCTTGCCATATTTTGCATCAGCCGTTTAGAGCATTGAAATTGCAATATCCTACCAAAGTGGAAGGATCATCTACTTTATTGTTGAATGCTTGTGCTCCGCAGGCACAGCATGTGAAAATGATTTTCCCTGCTCGTGAAAATATGCCGAAAGTAGCTATGCCTGAAGTGGAAGTACATTGGTACGATGGCGGTATGATGCCTGAACGTCCGAAAGGATTCCCGGAAGGAAAACAACTGATGCAGAGTGGTGGTGGTTTGACTATTTTCCACGGAACGAAAGATACTTTGATTTGCGGATGTTATGGACAGAATCCTTGGTTGCTTTCTGGTCGTAAACCAAATGCGCCAAAGGTTTGCCGTCGTGTTCCCAATGCTATGAACGGTGGTCACGAAATGGACTGGGTACGTGCATGTAAAGAAAATAAATCTAACCGTATCATGACTAAGTCTGATTTCTCAGAAGCCGGACCAATGAATGAAATGGTAGCAATGGGTGTATTGGCTATTCGTTTGCAAGCGCTGAATAAGACTCTTGAATGGGATGGAGCTAACATGTGCTTTACGAATATCGGTGATAACGAAACGATCCGTACCGTTATCAAAGACGGATTCAAGATTCATGATGGTCATCCGACATTTGACAAGACATGGACTGATCCGATTAATGCGAAACAGTTTGCTGCTGAATTAGTGAAACATACTTATCGTGACGGCTGGAGACTGCCTGATATGCCGAGATAAATTAGAAATTAAAGATAAAAAATTAAATCGTTATTATCATGAAAAAAGTATTTTATCCATTAGCTTGTTGTTGTCTTGCTGCAGGAGTTTTTGCTTCTTGCGGTGGTCAGAAAAAAGCAAATGCTCAGGAAGAACCGAGCAAAGTTGCATTGTCTTACTCTAAATCATTGAAAGCACCGGAAACTGATAGTTTGAATCTGCCTGTTGACGAAAATGGTTATATCACAATCTTTGATGGTGAAACATTTAACGGATGGCGTGGTTATGGAAAAGACCGTGTTCCTACTAAATGGACAATCGAAGATGGCTGTATTAAATTCAACGGTTCTGGCGGCGGTGAAGCTCAAGACGGTGATGGTGGTGACTTGATCTTTGCTCACAAATTTAAAAACTTCGAGTTGGAATTGGAATGGAAGGTTGCTAAAGGTAGCAATTCAGGTATTCTGTATTTAGCTCAGGAAGTTACTTCTAAAGACAAAGATGGTAATGATGTGCTTGAACCTATTTATATTTCCGCACCTGAATATCAGATCCTGGATAATGCCAATCATCCGGATGCTAAATTGGGTAAAGATAACAATCGTCAGTCGGCTTCTTTGTATGACATGATTCCGGCAGTTCCTCAAAACTCTAAACCGTTTGGCGAATGGAACAAGGCTAAGATTATGGTTTATAAAGGTACAGTGGTTCACGGACAAAACGATGAAAACGTACTTGAATATCATTTGTGGACAAAACAATGGACTGATATGTTGCAGGCAAGTAAGTTCAGCGAAGATAAATGGCCTTTGGCATTTGAATTGCTGAATAACTGTGGTGGCGAAAATCACGAAGGTTTCATCGGTTTGCAAGATCACGGTGATGATGTTTGGTTCCGCAACATCCGCGTGAAGGTTTTGGACTAATCAAATAGCAATAAAAGGGCACTGGTTACACGTATTTCACGTTTTTTTGAATGGCGATTGCCATAGAGTAACCGTGAAGTCTGTGTAATCCGTGCCTGTTTTTTTCTATATAAATCTAATAATTGTAATCCCCTGATATCTATTATATGAAAACAAAAATTTATTTATGTGCGTTGGCTGCTCTTTTCATGATTCCACAGGCAATGACAGCGCAAACAAAGAAGAAAGCTAAAAAAGAAGTAGCTATTCAACTCTATTCTGTCAGAGATATATTGAATAAAGTAGACAATAAAGATGGTAAGTGTGACCCCACTTATACTGCTCTTCTGAAGAAATTGGCAAACATGGGATATACCGGTGTTGAAGCTGCCAATTATAACAACGGTAAATTTTATGACCGGACTCCTCAACAATTTAAGAAAGATGTAGAATCGGCTGGATTAAAAGTCTTGTCTTCACACTGTACGCGTGGACTGTCGAAAGAAGAACTTGCTTCCGGTGACTATTCGAAATCACTTGAATGGTGGGATCAGTGTATTGCCGATCATAAAGCTGCCGGTATGAAATATATTGTAGCTCCGTGGATGGATGTACCTAAGACGCTCAAGGATTTGGATACGTATTGTGCATATTATAATGAGATAGGCAAGCGTTGTAAACAACAAGGTCTGTCGTTTGGATATCATAATCACGCTCATGAATTTCAGAAAGTAGAAGATAAAGTGATGTATGATTATATGCTGGAACATACGAATCCTGAATATGTCTTCTTCCAGATGGACCTTTATTGGGTAGTTCGCGGACAAAACAGTCCTGTTGATTATTTTAATAAATATCCCGGCCGCTTCAAGATATTCCATGTTAAGGATCACAGAGAGATCGGACAAAGTGGAATGGTAGGTTTTGACGCTATCTTTAAGAATGCAAAAACTGCAGGTGTTAACTATCTCGTTGCTGAAATCGAGGGTTATAGTATGCCGGTAGAAGAAAGTGTGGAAGTGAGCTTGGATTATTTGTTGGATGCTCCTTTTGTGAAGAGTTCATACGCTAAATAGCGTGTGAATTGCTAAAATAAAGGCATAAAAAAAAGTCTGTGCATGCTTTCGCATGGCAGACTTTCAATTCTCTCTAAGTTGTGTCTGAATTATTCAGCTACAATTGCAGTGCTATCAGCATTCAAAGAATCTGCTGCGGCTGCTGCTGCTTGTTCAGCTTCAAGAGCTGCTGCTTCTACTGCTGCGATTGAGTCAGCGATACGGATAGAATCTGCAGTTGCTTTTGCTGCGTCAGCTGCTTTGTTACCACATGATGCGAATGATACTGCTACGATAGCTACGGCCATCAAAACTAATTTTTTCATTTTCTTTGCTTTTTAAAAACGTAATACAATCAATTGCTTTATTAAAACGTTGCAAAGGTATGTACTTTTTCAATACGTTGTTCTCGAAACACCAACTTTTTTTATATTTTTTTTTGTAACTAGCCACTTTTCTCCCTCTTTCGTATGTTTTAGAACATGCTAATCGACAGCAATACTGTTATATAGGTATCTTTTTATGCTTCTTTTGGGAGTTTTTTCAAATTCCGTAGGATAAAGTTGGATTCTGCTGATTTTTTCATAAGCGGCTACATTGCTGTTCAGATTCTTAAGATTTTCATCCATGATTGTTTTCAGGTTATTCGGATTGTTTAATCCGAGAGAATCCAACGCTTCATAATCGGCATAAACGAGTGCTACCAATTTTTTGTTGCGCTCGATAACGAGACTTTCAAGAATGAAAGGCAGGTTATTCAGTTTTGTTTCCAACTCTTCGGGGAAGATGTTCTGTCCGCTTGAACTTAAGATCATGGTTTTGAGCCGTCCCCGGATGAAAATATTCCCGCTGTTGTCCATGCTACCGAGGTCACCCGTACGTAGCCAGCCGTCTTGTGTGAATACTTCCTCTGTTGCTTCCTGGTTCTTGTAATATCCTACCATCACGTTCTCCCCCCGGACCTGGATTTCTCCGGTTTCTGCTTCAGGGTTTTCTTTATAGATACGTGCTTCCATTATATCCAGAATCTTTCCGGAAGAGCCTAGTACAAATTCATCCCAAGGGGCATAACTGATTAGTGGTCCACATTCCGTCATACCGTAACCTATAGTAAAAGGGAACTTAATTTTGTAGAAGAATTCTTCTACTTCCTTGTCCATAGCGGCGCCGCCGATAATGATTTCCTTAAACCGACCTCCTAGTGCATCAATCAGTCTTTTGCGTATCTGGTTGTAGATCTGTGTGTCGAGCAGCGGAATGTTGAGTGCCCACTTCATACCTTTTTTATTAATGAGTGGCTGGATGATATTCTTATATATCTTTTCGATCACTAGTGGGACAGTAATAATAAGGTTGGGTTTCACTTCCTCAAAAGCCTTCATTATAATCTTCGGAGAAGGAGTTTTACCAAGCAGAGTGACATGGGTGCCGACAGCGGTTGCAGTCAGAAAGTCGAACGCACAGCCGTATGCATGAGCGAGTGGGAGGAAAGAGAGTACTTTGTCTCCCTTTTTAAGAAGTTCGGTGCGGATACCGAAAGTGACATTTCCTGCCAGATTGTTCCCTGTCAACATCACTCCTTTACTGAAACCGGTGGTTCCGGAAGTATAGTTTAATAGCATCACTTTATCATTGGATAAAGTGGTATATTGAACATCTTCGCGGGCAAATCCTTTCGGATATAAAGAATGCATTTCTTTATCGGTATTTTTCAGAAACTTCTGTATGGTTTCTCCGTCACGCTGATAAAGACACCGGAAATCGGTCAGTGAGAATACGCCTCGCAGTCCCGTTAGTTTTTCCTCTTCCAGATTGTCCCAAATGCTGTCGCTGGTGAACAGAAATACGGATTCGGAATGATTGACGATATGATGAACATCGTTGGGCGTAAAGTCTTGAAGGATGGGAACAATGATTGCTCCATACGTGATGGTTGCCATATAGGCGATGCACCAGTGAGCGTTGTTTTTGCCGATAACTGAAATCTTATCTCCTCTGCGGAGGCTACAATGTTTGAATAACAGATGTAAACGGGCGATTTTTTCAGCTACCTCCCCATAAGTATATTGGGTATCTTCTCCATAATCAGTGTAACAAGGTAGATCCCAATTTTCACGAAAACTATTTTCGTATAGTTTAATGAAATTCTCTTTAATCATTGCACGTTTTTTAGTGAATTGTGCAAAAATAAGAATAAACTTTCGTATCCAAAAGCGTTTTACTAATAATAATGTGTAACTTTGCAAAGTTAATGTGTTTATAACAGCTTATGATAGATACCACTGTATTTCAAAATAAGACAGCCGTTTATTATACTTTAGGCTGCAAATTAAATTTTTCAGAGACTTCAACTATTGGTAAAATTCTGCGTGAGGCAGGAGTTCGGACTGCGCGTAAAGGAGAGAAAGCAGATATCTGTGTGGTAAATACCTGTTCGGTGACGGAGATGGCGGATAAGAAATGCCGGCAAGCGATTCATCGTCTGGTAAAACAACACCCTGGTGCTTTTGTGGTAGTGACCGGATGTTATGCGCAATTGAAGCCCGGCGATGTGGCAAAGATAGATGGAGTGGACGTAGTGTTGGGAGCGGAACAGAAAGGAGAATTGCTTCAATATCTGGGCGACCTCCAAAAGCATGAAAAAGGAGAGGCTATCACTACGACGACCAAAGATATCCGTTCATTCTCTCCCTCGTGTTCACGGGGAGACCGTACCCGTTTCTTTTTGAAGGTGCAGGATGGATGCGATTATTTTTGTTCTTATTGCACGATTCCTTTTGCCCGGGGGCGAAGTCGTAACGGGACTATTGCTTCCATGGTTGAGCAGGCCCGTCAAGCGGCTGCCGAGGGAGGAAAAGAAATTGTTCTGACCGGAGTGAATATTGGAGATTTTGGTAAAACAACAGGAGAGAGCTTTTTTGATTTGGTAAAAGCACTGGATCAGGTAGATGGAATCGAACGTTATCGGATATCTTCTATAGAACCTAATCTGTTGACTGATGAGATCATTGAATTTGTATCTCGCTCCCGTAGTTTTATGCCTCATTTCCATATCCCTTTGCAGTCCGGTTGTGATGAGGTTTTGCAATTAATGCGCCGCCGTTATGACACAGCTCTTTTTGCTTCGAAAGTGAAGAAGATCAAAGAGGTGATGCCGGATGCTTTTATCGGTGTGGATGTGATTGTGGGAACCCGTGGAGAAACGCCGGAGTATTTCGAACGAGCTTATCAGTTTATTGAGAGTTTGAATGTGACACAGTTGCATGTGTTTAGTTATTCCGAACGTCCCGGAACGCAGGCCTTAAAAATAGAATATGTGGTTTCTCCGGAAGAGAAACATCAGCGTAGCCAACGTTTATTGACACTGTCGGACCAAAAAACGCAGGCCTTTTATGCTCGTCATATTGGGCAGACAATGCCGGTGCTGATGGAAAAATCAAAGGCAGGTGCTCCGATGCATGGATTTACGGAGAACTATATACGTGTAGAGGTGGAAAGCGATGATTCACTGGATAATAGGGTGGTCAATGTGTGTTTGGGAGATTTTAATGAAGAGATGACAGCACTTAAAGGTACAATTCTGATATAAGTATGGGATCAAAACTTATCTACTGGTTGGTATATAGTGGGATGTGGTTGTTTTCGGCACTTCCGTTCCGGGTTTTGTATATGTTCTCGGATTTGAATTATCTGTTGATGTATCATATTGGAAAATATCGCCGGAAAGTAGTTCGGGGGAACCTGTTGAGATCATTTCCGGAAAAAACTGATGCAGAGAGATTGCAGATAGAGCGCAAATTCTATCGCTATCTGTCGGATTATATGCTTGAGGATTTGAAACTGTTGCATATGTCTGCCGAAGAGCTTTGTGTGAGAATGACTTATAAGAATACGGAACAATATCTGGAACTGACCGAAAAGTACGGAGGTATTATTGTGATGATTCCTCATTATGCCAATTATGAATGGTTGATTGGCATGGGTGCAATCATGAAACCCGGAGATGTTCCTGTGCAGGTTTATAAACCGTTGAGAAATCAATATCTGGATAAACTTTTTAAACGTATCCGCTCTCGTTTCGGAGGATATAATATTCCCAAACATTCTACTGCACGCGAAATTATTAAGTTGAAGCGTGATGGGAAAAAGATGGTAGTTGGTCTGATTACCGACCAATGGCCCAGCGGATTTGATAGATATTGGACTACTTTTTTAGGGCAGGAGACTGCTTTTCTGAATGGTGCCGAGCGCATTGCCAAAATGATGAATTTTCCTGTTTTCTATTGCGAACTTAGTAAGAGACGCAGAGGATATTGTGAAGCGGAATTCAAACTAATGACGGAGACGCCGAAAGAAACAAAGGAAGGAGAAATTACTGAAATGTTTGCTCATCAATTGGAGCAGACGATTCGTAGAGAACCGGCATACTGGTTGTGGTCTCATAAACGCTGGAAATTAACCAGAGAGGAAGCTGAACAACAGGAAGAATTGAACAAGAAGAAAGAACAGCAATGAAAGTTTCAGTTGTAATCTTGAATTGGAACGGATGTGATATGCTCCGTACTTTTCTTCCGTCTGTTGTCCGCTATTCGAAAGGAGAGGGGCTAGAGGTTTGTGTGGCTGATAATGGTTCTACGGACGATTCTGTGGCTTTGCTTCAACAGGAATTTCCTTCTGTCAGGACGATTGTGCTCGATCAGAATTATGGTTTTGCAGACGGATACAATTTGGCATTACAGCAGGTAGATGCAGAATATGTAGTGCTTTTGAATTCGGATGTCGAGGTGACGGAGCATTGGCTGGAACCAATGGTTGCTTATCTGGATGCTCACCCGGAGGTGGCTGCCTGTCAGCCGAAGATACGTAGCCAGCGACAAAAAGAATATTTCGAATATGCCGGGGCAGCCGGTGGTTTTATTGATAAATACGGTTATCCTTTCTGTCGGGGACGTATAATGGGCGTTGTGGAGAAAGATGAAGGTCAGTACGATACAGTAATTCCTGTTTTCTGGGCGACAGGAGCCGCCCTGTTTATCCGACGCGCTGATTATATGAATGCCGGAGGATTGGATGGATGTTTTTTTGCACACATGGAGGAAATAGATTTGTGCTGGCGACTCCGTTCACGAGGACGTGAGATTGTTTGTGTGCCTCAAAGTGTTGTCTATCATGTGGGGGGAGCTACTCTTAAAAAAGAGAATCCTCATAAGACTTTTCTTAATTTCCGTAATAATCTTGTCATGCTCTATAAGAATCTTCCACAGGAGGAGTTAAATAAAGTGATGCGTATCCGGGCCTGTCTCGATTATGTGGCAGCGTTTAATTTCTTGTTGCAAGGACATTGGGACAATGCTCGTGCCGTCATGCGTGCACGGAAAGAGTACCAACAGCTACGTCCTTCATTTTCTTTATCCCGTGAAGAGAATATGAGAAAAAAAACTTTGAATCCGATACCTGAACGGACAAAAAGTAGTATCTTGTGGCAGTTTTATGCGAGAGGATGCAAAAGATTCTCTCAATTGTCGGATTTAAAAGGATAGCAAATGAAAGCAAAGGTTAGAAGAGGCATCGGGCTGGTAGCGCATGATGCAATGAAAAAAGACCTCATCGAATGGGTACTGTGGAACTCGGAACTGTTGATGGGAAATAAATTCTATTGTACCGGTACTACCGGTACTTTGATATTGGAAGCATTAAAAGAGAAGCACCCTGATGAAGAATGGGACTTTACGATTTTAAAATCAGGTCCGCTGGGTGGTGACCAACAAATGGGATCACGTATTGTGGATGGACAGATTGACTATCTGTTTTTCTTCACTGACCCTATGACATTGCAACCGCATGATACGGATGTGAAAGCATTAACCCGCTTGGCTGGTGTAGAAAATATTGTTTTTTGCTGTAATCGTTCTACGGCGGATCATATTATTTCCAGTCCGTTATTTATGGATCCTGACTATGAGCGCATTCATCCGGACTATTCCAGTTATACGAAACGTTTCCAGGATAAACCTGTGGTGACGGAGGCTGTAGAATCAGTAAATAGAAGAAAAAAGAAGAGAAAATAAGCCGGTAGTTTACGGCTGTGAAAATAGAAGCAGATCTTGCTTAAAAAAGGAATGCAGATGATACGGATTACTTTATTAATATCGTATTATCTGCATTTCGTCATTTATGTTTCATTTCCAACTGTGATATCTTATTTCCTGCTGCAGTGTAGCTCAATTCCTGCGGACTCTATATCTGCTCCCATCGGTGGGTTTCGTTTGGAAAGCCGGAGCTCGATTTCTTCAATACAGGGGAATTGGTCAAAGAGTTTTTGTATAATCCGTCCGCTAACGTGTTCCAGCAATTTTGAGGGAACAGCCATTTCATTTTTTATCACCTGATGTACTTCGGCGTAGTTGACGGTGTCGGCAACTTCGTCTGTCCGGGTAGCTTTGCTGATGTCCACTTTCAGTTTCAGGTCAATGATATATTCATTTCCAATCAGATTTTCTTGCGGTGCAACTCCATGATAGGCGTAACAACGAATTTCTTTCAAAAGAATATAGCTACTGTTTATCTTCATATACTGTCTTTTTAATGTGATCTTGTTTGACTTTTAACAGGTCTTTCTGTGCAACCATTTGTGGAATCACTTTTAGAAAGACGGGGGTGAGCAGAATGCAGATGCTTAGTGTTATAAGCAAAAGTACACTTGCCTGTGCCCAACTATTGTGAATATAACGGCTGACCAATGGACCTAAAAAATGAAGTATCGGTCCATGAATACTCAAGGTGATGATCGAATATCGCCCTAAGTAAGAGATAACCTTTATTTTCTTCACTTTTTTGCAAAGTAACATAATCATAAATATTCCTGCAAATGCAGCGATGTATACTTGAAAAATATTTCCCGCATAGTTGTTGGTGCGCATACCCAATGTGGTAGCGGTAAAGTACATGACTACCAGTGCCAACAGAATGAAAACCGGGATCAACTTGTCGAAACGATGACTGGGATACAGAAAAAAGTTATACCGCCGAATCCAGAAACCGGCTACATAGAAAGGGAGGGCGGTCATGGAAACATCTATATACAAAGGCAACTCTATCTGTAACTTTCCGAGATAAAATCCTGTGCAACCAATCAGGAGTGTGACAGCAAACATGATAGGCAGGTGTTTCTCACGCAGAAAGTGGATCAGATAAAACAGGATATTGCAGTTGAATAGTGCAAGTAGAAACCAAATCGGAGGATTGAACTTGATAAGGTCATGTCCATGAAACACTACCAGGAGCTCATTCCATGATACAGGCAGTTGAAATACCCCGGGTGCTATTTTCCAAACGATATATTTCATTAGAAATGCGCTTAGATAGAAGAAAAGAAAAGGGATAATCAACTTGTTTATTTTCCGTAGGATAAATCCGAACAAGCCTTCGTATGATTTGAAAAATACTCCGGAGATAAAGAAATAAAGCGGCATGCGAAAACAGGAGAGCATGGAATTGGTATCCAGCTGTTCGAAGGCTCCTCCAACGTGCGCTATTACTACAAGGATGATGCAGACTCCTTTGGTTAAGTCCACGAAATCAATACGTCTGCTTTGGTTGCCTTCCATTATCTCTTTTCAATTTCACTTTTCGGCGCAAAGATACTTCATAAATTGGAATAAAAAGAG
>CDZC01009821.1_pt1 | contig 103339 bp, 92 predicted proteins | sample 557371 | NCBI WGS metagenome assembly CDZC01 (sample SAMEA3182085, study PRJEB8094) | gut metagenome | biome: human; feature: gut; material: Stool; isolation source: human stools | place: Canada | collected 2013-01-21
AGGTCTTATCCGTTCTCGCTCCCTTAGCCCCGCTAAGGTAAGATACCAGGTGCAGATCACTATCAAGGAAAATCTCCCACGTTTGTTTCACCAAGTCAGTAACACTGTCTGAAGTGCCGCATCTCTCTCGATTGCGGGTGCAAAAGTAGACCTTTTAACGCTAACAGGCAAACTTTCACAAGACAAATTATCCGGATTCCCTGAAACTTTTTTGTAATACGCTGAATCACAGATGCGTTACAAAGAAGGTTTTTATAACGGAGGACACGGGAGGAAAAAGACAGACACATTATAATATTCGCACGCGCGTAAACAAAAACGGAAAAAGAAAAAAACGGAAGGCAAACTTGCAAACTTGCAAAACTTGCAGCACTTCCACACCCACACACGTGCGCGTACATTATAATATGAAAAAATAATAAAGCATAAAAAAGAGAGTGGAAGACAGACGGACGATACCGGAGAGAACTACAACGGAGGAAAGGATAACAGAATGCAAAAGGCGGAAAGGGAGATACGTGACAAGACTTCCGGTGGAAAAGAGCAGGAAAGCCTGACAAGGAGAAAATAAGAAAGCGGAAGACAAGGACTAGAACAAAACAGACACTGACCGTAAAGGACCGACTCCCTGAATCTGCGACAACCACACACTTTAACCTTACCAATACAATTCACATAATTCTGCGGAAGACACGTATCCTGCATGCGAAAAACCTCCTACCTACTTTAAACAAGGTACGTTACTAACATACAGGCCTCTATGTTAGTAACGTACAAGGTCATACATTACTAACCTTACGGAACACACGTTACTAACCCTTCGGAACACACAAACTATACAAAAGCACATAGCATCCCGTCCAATGCCCAGACACTCCGTCAGAAAAGCTGCCGGCTGCTGTTCACCTACCGCTCATTGGTTACCATAACCTCCAGAAAGATTTTCTTCATCCCCCCATTACAAAAAACAGGATAGAACCATACCATTCACTACCTAGAACTAGGAAAAAAGATGGAAGCTAACACACCACTTCATCTCTTCCTCCACTCTACCCTTCACACTCTCATCGGATTGTCCGTCATTACTTTACCAGGATATAATAATCCATCGCTATGATGTACGCATACGCGTAATCGCGCGCGCTCGTGTGTGTGTGTGGAAAGACTGCAAGTTGTGCAAGTTTGCAAGTTTCCCCCTTGCATCATCTCATAAAAGGAGCTGAAAAAGCAAAAGAAACAACAAGAGAATAATCACCAAGAATTAAAATATCAACAACTTTCAGGCTCCTCGCTCCAGTTCCAAACAGATCTTATAAAAAATAAAGAATCAGCAAAACGAATTACATAAAAAACAATCACACATAAAATTATTGTCTTTCACACTTTGCTTTCTTTATATTGTAGCGATAGGCTCGACAAGCCAAAACAAAGTATATCGCACATTGTATCCATAGGATAATATATTGCTGACTGATTTCAGACATACTAGCTCCCATAGAATTTATCTTAACAAAGGCCAAAGTTCCGGAAGCCGCAGGAACCATATAATGAATCCATTGCCAATACCAAGGCATTAACTCCAGCGGATAAGAAACTCCGGACAGGAAAATCAATCCTACAGAGAAGAAAGCTACCAACAACAATGGAGCATCACTATCACTGAAAAATAACGAACAGGCCAATCCAAAGAAACTGGTAGCAAGAATATAAGGTATCATAAGTGCCACAATTTTCCACGGATATGCTAAATGAGGCAATTGGAAAACTAAAGGAAGAAGCCCCAACAAAAAGATAGAGAATAAAGCATAAAAGGCTAAATAAGTAAATGATTTTCCTATCACTACGGATGCCATACGTAAAAAAGAAAGATCCCTTCCTTCAGGGCCTGCAAACATCAGTATATCTCCAGTTTCACGCTCTTTCCCACTCAACATACTGATAACAAATATCAACGTCTGAAAAATAACAACCATCAAAACGGCAGGTATCAAATAAGTACCATAACCATCGGTATAATTATACAGGGCGGTACCCACCACATCGACAGACTTTGTTTGAACCACAGACTGTATATCATCCTGAGGTAGAAAAACCACTTGTTCGGGTCGAACATCATCATTCACAGCAAGCATGGCTCCAGCAGACGCCTCCTGCATGGAAGCAAAATAAAGAAAAGCCGTAGTGGTGCTGTACATAATATATATCGCTTCTTCACCACGCCCCACACGAGCGTCAAAATCCGAGGGAATGTAAACAATGCCCACCACTTCATCACATTTCATCAATTCCTTAGCAGCAGGCAAATCAGCATTGTTTGTCAATACCCGTGCCTGCGGAGTGGCATCCAGCAAACGGATGTAACTGCGGCTTAACGGAGTGCGACTCATATCCACTACTGCCACCGGAGCATTGCGTACCACATTGGGAGCATACATATAGTTATAAAGTAATCCATACACAAAGATGCCACCGCTGAGTACCAATAAAATGGAATAGCGGGTACATATTACACGAAACTCGTGCCAAGATACAGCTAATATATTATTCAATATCGTCATATTTCCGACTGATTAAAGAGCGTTTCAAATGAGGTAACAACAATAAAGGGGGAATAAGAAACAACAGCAGACAGGCTGCATTGCCCCACATATACGCATAACCATAGTTGCCATAAAGAAGATTCTGTCCAATCTCGACAAAATGACGGACAGGAAAAAGATAAGAGGCATAGTACACCGGTGCAAACATGTGAGGCACCGGAAATGTAACCCCGCCAAGGGTAGCGCCTAACGACCCTACCATGGAAACTATACTGATAATAATACTCAACGCAGGAAAAAGAGAGAACAGAAAAACCGCCAGTGCCTGCGTAGCAATGACCAATAGTGCCGAAGTAAAATTCAACGCCCAAAAACCACAATCCATCGGTATATGCATAACACCAAAAAAGACATAGTTTGCCAGAATACTCATAACGATAAAGATAAAACTATATGGAAGCAACTTGGCAGTAACCGCCACCCAAGTATTCCCATCTGCCACCGCAAGCCAGTTGGCTGAAGTATGGAATTTCCCTTCACTGCCAATGGAATATGTGGTGACCAACAACAAGATAACTTGCAGAAAAACGAAAAAGAATGGCTGTGTAAGATAAACCGAATAATCCATATCAGGATTAAATAACGGATGATTCTGTGTGGTAACCGGTAACAGAAAAGATTCTATCTCTTCCTGATTTATACCCAGTGCCACAGCATGAGTGACAATGGGAACTACCGAAATGCTTTTCAACAAACTTTGAAATGCTCCGTGAATCTCACTTCCCACACTCATCAATGCATAATGGTAATAATAAGTCAGAGCTGTTTCCTTACCATCCATCACCTTTGCTTCAAAACCAGACGGAATACTGAGGTATCCATAAATACTTTTCCGCTGCACATCTGCCCTGGCCTCCACTTCATCAGCATAATGCCGAGTGATGCGGAAAGTAGGAACAGCCTCGGTCATACGAATTATCTCACGAGAAGTGGCTGTATTATCACCATCCACAATACCCACAGGCAGATTCTCCATCTGTCCGTTACCAAAAATTGTAGCCATAAAGAAGATAGAGAACAAAGGCAAGACGATACACGACGCAAAATAAATGCGCCGAGAAACCATACGGTCCAGTTCACGTTTCAATACCGCTATAAAAGGAGATTCTTTCATTCAAGTAGTTCATTTATATTTACCATTCACTGCAATCAGAATAACACAGCTATCCTTCTATCATTTCAATTCATCCAAATTTACCAAGACGGACATACCCGGTCTTAACCCCTCCATCGGCTCTACAGGCAGCGCATGAATTTCAAAAGTTTTCATATCGTACGTCCCCGTCTGCTTGGTAGATCGCCAAGTAGCAAAACTCCCCAACGGGCTGATGTAATTGATTTTAAATACCTTGTTTTTTACATCAAGAGCCGGAATATCTCCCATGAAATTCTTGTTCATACGGAAATAAGGCATATAGTCCTCACGGACATTAAGCACTACATGGCAATCATCTAATACTACCAAGCTCATAATGGGAGTCCCCGCTCCTACCAGTTCTCCACGCTTGGGGTAGATGGTTGATATCTGTCCGTTTTCGGGAGCTGTGAGGCGGGCATCCATCAACAAGGCCTGAACCTCATTCACAGTGCCCCGAGCCGCATCCACCAAGGAGCGGGCACTCTCTTTATCCTCTTTCTGCGCTCCGTCCTTCACTAATAAAAATTGTTGATGCGCTGCCCGTTCGGCGGCAACAGCAGCTTTATACATGGCTTCCACTTCATCTTTCCGCTGACTGGTGACCACGCTATCTTTGTAAAGCGCCTGAATACGGCCATACGTCACCTTGGCCAGTTGCAAGTCACTCTTTGACTTGTTCCACAATTCTTCTACCGAACGGACTATTTGCCGACGTGTACCGTCGTCAATTTTCTTATTCTGAAATTTCGCAATATCTTCCAAGGCATTTACCTGCTGGAACTTCGCCCAAGCCTCAGGACTGTTAATCACAACCAAGGTGTCGCCCATCTTTACATACTGTCCCTCCCGGACCAAAAAGGTATCAATTCGACCGGGAAGTTTTCCAGAAATCCGTATTTCAGTAGCTTCTATCTGCCCTTGCAATACAACCGGTTTATCGCTCATAGCTATAATCCCAATGGCAGACACCATAACAATGGCCACAAGAACAACGATAAAAGCGACTCCTAACTGTTTCTTCTCTTTTTCCATATTGTTTTCTTTTTTTATTATTTTCCGAATATAAAGTTCTCAGTTTGTCCGGTACGGCTATACTGCCAAAAGCTTTCGGGCATTCCGCAAGTAGAGAGCAGAGATGCCAGTGCCACATCATATTTATAATAAGCCAGCAAAAAAGCAATCTGCACCTTGGACAACATGGTTTCTGCATCAATCACATCAGTAGAGGTAGCCATTCCTTCCTGAAAGGACTTTTTACGGATACGTACCAGTTCACGACTCATCTCAATCGTGGTATTGAGTGCGGCGACATCATCCTTTGCATTCTGAATTTCGCTATATAACTTGTCTACCAGAACTCCCAATTCATTCTGAACCTTTTCCCGTCCCAGTTGCAAAGTTTGTTTAGTAAGACGCGCCTGACGGATATTGGCTTCACGGTTCAGCCCGTCGAATATATTCCAAGTAAAGCCCACCCCTATCAAAGTACGGGGCATCAAGTTTTTCGGAAGATTGTCTGCATAAAGTGTCTGCTTTCCAAACAATGCAATGGTAGGGATGTATGCACTTTTACTGATTTTCAATTGATTATCTGCCATCACCTCCTGTATTCGCAATTTACTTACTATATAGTTGCCGGTACTTACCAGATTCTTGAAATAAAGTTCATCGGGCAGATCATGGTTCATAAACAAAGGAGAACTGGGATTAATGGATGTAGCGTCTTCCACATTCAACAAAACTTTCAAGGCATTTTGCGCTACATTTAAATCTTTCCGAGCAGATTCCAACTCACGTCTGGCTTCATCCATAGTGACCTGGGCAAAGAGGCGTTCGGCCTTATTTATCATACCGTTCTTCTCCAGTTTCATAGCATTACGGTAATGTTTCTGTAAGCCTAGAAAGGTTTGCTCGCGTACATCCACCACTCTTTGCGCCAGACGCAAAGCATAATAAGTTTCCACCAGCTCCGATTGCAAAGTAGCTCCCGCCTCTTCCCTACCTGCTTTGGCCAAATCTACCATACGGTTACCAATACGGGTCGCAAAGATTCGTTTTCCGCCTGTAAAAAGCGGCCACATCACATTAGCATCTATGGTTGTCAGGTTACGTTCTAACAAAGGAAAAGTAAGGGTATGCGCACCTATATTATCAAGAATAGAAGAAATAAATTTATCATCGGGCACAATGGAATGTACAAAGTCTTTTGCCGGATCGGTAAATTGCTTTAAAGGTTCCTTGACCTCAATATTGTTGGACAAATGGACGTATGCCCCCGATGCATTCAAAGACGGATACCAAAAAGCATTCATCTTTTGCCGCTCACTGCGTGCTATCTCTATAGCCTTATCCGCCATTTGCAACGTGTGGCTGCCCTTGTTCATCAGGCTGGCAGATTGTTCCAATGTTAAAGATAATTCCCCGTTTTGAGCTGATAATGAAACCGGGAACAAAAGGACACATAAAAATATTTTATAATGCATACACTGTTTAGTTTCTGTTATGTTGTAATAAACAAAAAACCAAACAGATTGTTTGAACAGGATTATTTATTAAATAACTCGAAAGTGAATTTAAAACCAAAGGTATCAAATTGCCCGTTGATAGTGCTTACAAAAGCCCCCACATCAAATATATGTGTACCGATGCCATAACCCAACTCGATATATGGATTAAGATGTGGCATGAACAGGATACCACCATACAAGCGCTCCTGCTGGACTAACCCCAGCCAACGGTTTAAGGGTTTCAAGAGAATAAAGGGAGACTCATAAGTGAAATTCCCCCGCCAGTACTGACGTGAGGAGTTATACCAACGTCCGTCCAACAATTGGAAAGTGCCACCAATATCATCATTCCATCCTTCGGGAAGATTACGACGGGCAAAGTTGGCAAAATCCACGAAATACATATCTTCCTGCTTGGTAAACATCCCCCCCCCAATGCGATAACCGATACTTCGGATTCCGCTTAGCTTCAAGTTTTGCTGTATATCAAACTCCCAACGTTCATGAGCACCCGTACTCTTGAATACACCTTTAATACCCCGTTCATAATCCAGCATAAAAGTAGGCATACTGGAACCTACATTCATCTTCCGGCGACCGTTCATGTAATAATACATACCAGGAGTCCATTCAATACGTATACGAGGTGCAAAACTATTGTATTCTGATCTGATACCTCGCAATGCCGCCCAATCCTTATCAGGCAACGGCTTTTCAAGAATGACTTTCGAATTATTTATCAGATACCTCCAATGTACGGAAACACCTGCTTTAACAAACAAGCCATTCACTATTTCTATATTATGGAACAGATTGAGATACACATCCTTAAAATAATCCAACTCCAATTGGTCAAAATTAAAGGTACTATCGGGCAATTGCTTTAGCTGATCCAATACGACACTACTATATATGCGGTTACCGTTACCTACACTAACCTCAAAACTAGCCTGCTTTTCCGGCCAATATTGCCAATCGGCATCCGCTTTCACATAAAGTTCCTTATGTGTAAAATTATAACCTATCTGCGGACTGATTCTAAGTACACGCCCATCATGAAAAAGCCGACTGTATTTAAACTTCTGCTTATATGAAAAACCCCTGCTGTGACTATAATCCAACAACACCGGATTAATAAGTGGAGAACAACGCACACTCCCCATGCTGGACAAATTCACATTGTAACTACTGATAAGCATATCACCCAACTCTCCCCAAAACTCCAAATGTTCATTCTTCTTCTTTTTCGGTACGCGTAAAAGCGTATCTTGACGTAAAGCATAACTTCTGTACAAAGAATCTTCCAAAGCGGACAACGGAATGGGACGCAGTTCATTGAACTTTTCCTTATCTGTTATCAGCTGTTCCGAATCACAAGTCAGCTTGTAGGATTCCGTCAGATCATGGTGATGCTTCTTTTGAGATTTACGCCGGGCGGCTCCTTCATAAAATTTAATCTCATTGTACTTCAACCAGGCTCCTATATCCATTTCCAGATGGTTACCTAGAAACTTAAAAACAAGATTCAAATCAAACTGCACCGGCAGAAACTCCACATCGCCCTCCTCCCCCATCTTGACACGAACTTTGAAGCGGATCACATCATAAACGCCCTCAATATAAAGTTCACGAATAGTCCATATCTGATCACTAACCCACATATATCCACTGACCAATTGCGTACCACGGAATTTGGGAATAATGAGTATTTTATACCGCTGGCAGTCGGAAGAACCAGCTATAGAATCCAATAAATAATGATAATATCTGCTAGATTTCTTATCCAACGGAGAAAGAAGTTTATCGGACATCAATGAAGAAGAATAGATATTCATGTTCAAATAATCCATCACATCCGTTATCTGTCCCCTGTTACGTGGAAATGTAGTAGATACCGCCTTTATCTTACGGTCGTATATATCAGGGGCCGTATAATGCAACTCACTAAGAGACTCCATAAGATAATCATTGATGTGTTTTTCGAAACGGAACATGGACGGTACATAGCGGATAAGGTGATTGCGCTTATGTACCTTCACTTTTCCTTTTATATATAAATCAGCCTTATACTCATCAATGATACGGGAATAGAACGGCGAAAACTGGAAAATACACTGAAGAATGGAATCAGACACCACCGGCTTGTCGGGCATATCAACCTTTTCCCTCTTAGCCTGAACAGCTAAAGGTAACAAAAGACAAAATATAATCAGTCTGACAATCCGTATATAGTGCATCAATGTACTTTCTTTTCATCATTTGAAGAGCAAATATAAACAAAAACCAACAGGCTGATGCATGATAATACTTAATTAACATCCTTAACAGAAATGAAAAATGATTAGCGATATAGCGAATTATTAATCAAAAAGCAGTATTTTTGCAGCCAACAACCAGTAAAAGAAAGACAACATGTCCAAAATGAGATTTTTTGCTCTACAGGAGTTAGCCAACAGACGCCCCGTTAAAGTTGACTACCCCTCTGAAAAGTTAGCTGATTATTACGGTAACCACGTATTCGACCGTAAAAAAATGCAGGAATATCTGCCTAGTGAGGCTTATAAAGCAGTAATAAACGCAATTGAGAAAGGTACCCCTATCAATCGTGAAATGGCCGACATGATAGCCAATGGCATGAAGAATTGGGCAAAGACCTTTAATGTTACCCACTACACTCATTGGTTCCAGCCTCTGACTGACGGAACTGCCGAAAAGCACGACGGCTTTATTGAATTCGGTGATGACGGTAATGTTATAGAACGCTTCTCGGGCAAACTGCTTATCCAACAAGAACCGGATGCGTCCAGTTTTCCCAACGGCGGTATCCGGAACACATTTGAAGCCCGAGGCTATACGGCATGGGATGTTTCTTCTCCGGCTTTCATTGTAGACAGCACACTTTGTATTCCTACTATCTTCATCTCTTATACAGGCGAAGCACTCGACTATAAAACTCCTTTATTGAAGGCATTAGGTGCTGTAGACAAAGCAGCAACTGAAGTTTGCAGAATGTTCGATCCAAACGTAAAACGCGTATTCGCCAATCTAGGTTGGGAACAAGAATACTTTTTAGTGGATACCGCACTATATAATGCACGTCCGGATCTTTGTCTGACCGGACGCACCTTAATGGGACACTCGTCTGCCAAGGACCAGCAGCTAGATGACCACTACTTCGGTTCCATCCCTCCACGTGTAACCAGCTTTATGAAAGAGTTGGAACTAGAATGTCACAAACTAGGAATTCCGGTAAAAACACGGCATAACGAAGTGGCTCCCAACCAATTTGAGCTAGCCCCTATTTTTGAAGATGTAAATCTAGCCAACGACCACAACCAGCTAGTAATGGACCTGATGAAGCGTATCGCTTCCAAACATAATTTTACTGTACTGCTCCACGAAAAACCATTCAAGGGAGTAAACGGATCGGGCAAACACAACAACTGGTCACTTTGTACAGACACAGGTATCAATTTGTTCTCTCCTGCCAAGACTGCGGAAGGAAATATGCTTTTCCTTACTTTCATAGTCAACGTACTGATGATGGTCTATAAAAACCAGGATTTACTACGTGCCTCTATTGTCAGTGCCGGAAACAGCCATCGCCTGGGAGCAAATGAAGCACCTCCCGCCATTCTGTCTATTTTCCTAGGACGTCATCTTTCCCATATGTTAGACGAAGTAGTGGCACGTCTGAATGACGCTGAACTGACCCCTGATGAAAAGAAAGCATTGCAATTGGGTATCGGGCGCATACCTGCCATATTGCAAGACAATACAGACCGTAACCGTACCTCTCCTTTTGCCTTCACCGGAAACCGTTTTGAATTCCGTGCCGCAGGTTCATCTGCTAACTGTGCCGCATCAATGATTGTTATCAATGCCGCTATGGCACACCAGTTGAATGAGTTCAAGACCCAGATAGATAAATTAGTAAACGGAGGGATGGAACAGGAAGAAGCTCTATACAAGGTATTAAAAGAAACCATTATCGCTTCACAAAACATCCGTTTTGAAGGTGACGGCTACTCGGAAGAATGGAAAGCAGAAGCCGCGCGACGCGGATTGACTAATATCTGCCATGTACCCGAAGCCATCCTGAAGTTCAACGATAAACAATCTCGTGCAGTACTGATAGGCGAAAAAATATTCAATGAAAATGAATTGTTTTGCCGTATAGAAGTGGAACTGGAAAAGTTTACTAAAAAGGTCCAGATTGAAAGCCGTGTACTAGGCGACCTGGCCATCAATCATATTGTTCCCACAGCTGTAATTTATCAGAACAGACTATTAGAAAATCTTCGTGGTCTAAAAGAGATATTCTCCACCGAAGAATATGAAAAACTGACCGAGGACCGGAAGAATTTGGTACGTGAAATTCAAAACCGCATACTTGCTATTAAAAAAGCCGTGCACAACATGACAGAAGCCCGAAAAGTAGCAAATCATTTGGGAAGCCAAGTAGAGAAAGCCTTCAGTTACGAGGAACAAGTGCGTCCATATTTGGAAGAAATCCGCGACCATATTGACCATTTGGAACTAGAAATAGACGATGAGATTTGGCCATTACCTAAATATCGTGAATTACTGTTCACCAAATAAAATTTCACACAAAAAAGAAAGGATAGGAGATAAAAACCTATCCTTTTGTTATTTTTTGAAGATAAATTAATAATATATCTTTCTTTTTTCTTCTGATTACTTCGTCCTTTTATTTTTTCTTCTTATATTTGTGCTCTATAACACGGTTTTATAGCACGTTTATGGTTAGAAAAGAATTATCAGAAACTGAGATTGCTGAAAGTATACCAGACTTATGGCAACCTTTAACACAGGAACAAAGAGAGTTCTTGGCTCAGAACTTTACGATACAAAAGTATAAAAAGAATGAGACGATATACTGCGAAGGAGAAACTCCGATGCACCTTATGTGTCTTCTTAGTGGAAAAGTAAAAATCTACAAAGAAGGTGTGGGAGGACGTAGCCAGATTATCCGCGTATTAAAGACGAAAGAATATTTCGCATACCGAGCCTTTTTTGCCGAAGGGAACTTTGTGACAGCTGCTTCTGCTTTCGAACCTTGCACTATCTGCCTTATTCCCATGCCGGCCATTATGAAACTGATAAAAGACAACTCAGAATTAGCTTTGTTCTTTATCCGCCAACTTTCTATCGATTTGGGAATTTCTGATGAAAGAACCGTAAATCTTACACAAAAACATATTCGTGGGCGATTGGCAGAATCTCTGTTATTTTTGAAAGATACTTATGGAGTAGAAGAAGATGAATCTACACTAAGCATTTACCTTTCACGAGAAGATTTGGCAAACTTATCAAATATGACTACTTCGAACGCAATCCGTACGCTTTCTAACTTTGCAACTGAAAAACTAATTACCATCGACGGTAGAAAAATTAAAATCATTGATGAAGAGAAACTAAAAAAAATCAGCAAAATAGGATAAAATCTAATATCAATTCATACTTCACACACACAGGCGTCCGTTTTTCCATAACAGACGCCTGTTTTTTTCGCGACTTATAAAAACCTTTTTCTGCACCATCTGTTATTAGAGAAACTAAAAACCAAAAAACTATGAGTAAAGGTAAATTATGGGGAATCATCCTCCTTATTTTATTTGTGCTGGGATTCGGTATCTGGCTTTATACCAGTTCTGACGTAAAAAAAGATGTAGACCAGGAAGGCGTAGGCGTGTTAGACGACATGACTATACCCGCTGTGGACTAAATAATAATAAACACTAACTTAAACTTTACATTATGGCTAAAGAATCTGTGAATATCCTGAAGGATAAAATTGACATTGTGGACTTGTTGGCTCAGCTGAATGCAGCTCTGTCTGAAGAATGGTTGGCTTTCTACCAGTATTGGGTAGGTTCGTTCGTAGTAGAAGGCGCTATGCGCGGTGATGTACAACGCGAGTTTCAAGAACATGCAGCCGAGGAATATAACCATGCAAAATTATTGGCCGACCGTATCATTGAATTGGAAGGTGTACCCGTACTTGACCCTAAACAATGGTTTGATTTAGCTCGCTGCAAATATGATGCGCCCGTAGATTTCGGTTCGGAAATCTTGTTGAAACAAAATGTAGAATCCGAACGTTGTGCCATCTACCGTTATCAGCAAATTGCCGAATTCACAAACGGAATTGACTTCACCACTTGTGATATTGCCAAACATATTATGGCAGAAGAAGAGGACCATGAACAAGATTTGCAAGATTACTTAAATGATATAGCCCGCATGAAGGCTTATATTCTAAAAAAATAATCCACATCTGCTTCTATTCTTTCTTCTGTTTTAATGGAGAAAGAAAGGTAAGGCCGATTTCTACTGCAAGAACCGGCCTTATTTTATACTATTCATGCAAGTTGCCCCACAGTCCAAATAAAAATTAACCCATCTTACCTGTGAAGCCCCAACAAATAACATTTATAACACCTGACGGATTCTCACCAGTTTGGTCAATAACCCTTCCAATAAATCCAGTTTCAGCATATTCGCTCCGTCACTCTTAGCTACAGAAGGGTCTTCATGGGTTTCCATAAACAAACCGTCCACTCCTACCGCTATGCCAGCCTTGGCTACCGTTTCAATAAGCTGCGGCATACCACCTGTCACACCAGCAGTTTGATTAGGCTGTTGCAGAGAATGTGTCACATCCAGAATCACAGGAAAACCTAAAGTCTGCATTTCCGGAATACCCCGATAATCTACAATCAGATCCTGATACCCGAAAGTCGTTCCTCGTTCAGTCAGCATAACCTGATCATTACCCGCCTCCACCACTTTGTCAGCAGCAAAACGCATGGCACCAGGTGATAAAAATTGTCCTTTCTTGATGTTGACAATCTTTCCGGTATGGGCTGCCGCCACCAGCAAGTCAGTCTGGCGACAAAGAAAGGCAGGAATCTGCAACACATCCACATACTCAGCGGCCATAGCAGCTTCTCCAGCACTATGAATATCGGTTACTATAGGAATATCAAAAGTTTCCCGTACTTTACGAAGTACTTTCAAAGCCTTTTCATCACCTATTCCTGTAAACGAATCCAAACGGGAACGGTTAGCCTTACGATAAGACCCTTTAAACACATAGGGAATACCCAGTTTATCTGTTATTTTCACAATACGATCTGCTATTCGGAGAGCCATTTCCTCTCCTTCGATCACACAAGGACCAGCCAATAAAAAGAAATTATCTGTCTTTCTTAAATCTGAAATTGTCATTATCTTACGTCTATTCGTTGAGATATCTACTCTGCTTTTACTCTTAAAACAAGAAATGGATATCTATATTTTTTAATTAGGGATAATCAAAGTTATAGCTTCAGGCTGGATCGTAATTTCCAAAGGGAAATGGCGGTCTAAAATACGCCCGTCCAAACTGACAGAAGCATTCTGCGCACGTAGTACTTTTACTTTCCGTGTACGATAGGGTTTCACCATTTTATGATTTAGAATACGTCCCTGTAACAGCATCCACATACCCGAGAAAAGTTGAATTAACTCCGGACGATAAATGACCGACACATCCAACCAGCCATTATAAGGAACTGCACTAGGTGTCAAACCGTATCCACGGGCACTTCCCACACATACCGTCATGATACGTCCACGAATATGTTCGCCGTTGATACAAAGATGCGTGCGGTACAATTTACGTTCAAACAGCAACAGGAACATGGAAGCGACAAAAGACAACTCACGTATTCCCCAAAAACGGCGGGTACCATCTGAGATCTGTACAATACGCGCACCTAAACCTATATATATGGCATTCAGGAAATAGCGGGAAGTATGTTTCTCTCCATCAAAATAATTACAACGCCCCACATCAATTTTCCTCAGACGACGATTTATAATCCAATCTACCGCCGCTTTATAATTATCCTCATCCAACCCCCAATATTTGGCAAAATCATTACCAATGCCATTAGGAATGATTCCGAAAGCGATATTTGTCTTATCCTCCACCATAGAAGTCATAATACCATTAATAGCATCATTGATCGCCCCGTCTCCACCTACAATCACAATAGTTCGATAACCATTATTAGCCAAGGTACGGGCGAGTCGTTCCACCGACCCAAAACCTTCGGACTGTACGTAGTCAAAAACCACCTTACGGTTTTCCATATAGCTACGTATCTCATTCCAACGCTTCTGAGTCTTACGGCTTCCGGCTTTCGGATTATAAATAATCCCCCATCTGTTTGGTTCTACAGCCATAACATTTAGTTTTTAGTGTGTAACAAATTAATGATTTTTTCCACCTTATCTTCCATAGGCAGGCAAGCATCCAGCCAATGTATAGTGACCCCTCGCCGTTCCATGCCCCGGAACCAGGTCATCTGCCGCTTGGCAAATTGATGGATAGCTATTTCCAATTGATGAAACATTTCATTGAAAGAAAGTTCACCCAAAACATATAAAGTCAAATACTTATATTCCAATCCGTAATAAATCAAATCCTCGGAAGAAATACCACTATCCAACAAAGCCCTTACTTCGTTTACCATCCCTTCATCCAAACGCTGCTTCAAACGGTGGGATATTTTTTCACGACGTAACTCACGGGCTATATCCACTCCAATGATCAAACTATGAATTTGCGGAAACTCACGGCATTCCGCTGATTGGTGCTTGTAATACTCTTCTATTTCAATGGCCCGGATAGCTCGTTTTACAGTATCTACGTCCGTAGAGTTATGAAGTTTCTTGTAAGTTGACAACAACCGGGTGAGTTCCGCTAATGATTTACCCGCTAATGAGTCCCTAAGTTTAGGATTCTCTGGAACAGGAAGCAGCCTATATCCTTTCAGCACGGATTCAAGATACATCCCCGTACCTCCGCATAATATAGGAATTTTTTCCTTCCATCTCACTTGGTCATAGGCATTCAAAAAATCACGTTGAAATTCAAATACATTATATTTGTATCCGGGGTCTACAATGTCTATCAGATGGTAAGGAATTTGCTGTCCATTCACGATATAGTCTTCCAAATCTTTTCCCGTACCTAAATCCATCCGGCGATATACCTGCCGGCTATCTCCACTGATAATTTCGGTATCCAACTTGTAAGCTAAAGCCGCTGCCAAAGGAGTCTTTCCTGAAGCGGTAGGTCCTAATATCGTTATCAAATCGTACTTTTCCATCCTAAGTTTTTGTAACAGTCGCACAAAGATAACGAAAATGTGCAACTTACCACGCAAAACTACATAAAAAAAGCCGCCTGAATTACTTCAGACGGCTTTCACTATATGGTTTTTAACTGATTAGCAGTTTACAGAAGCCATGTGAGCAATCAAATCCAATACTTTGTTAGAGTAACCGATTTCGTTGTCATACCAAGAAACCACCTTAACAAAAGTATCAGTCAAAGCGATACCAGCTTTAGCGTCGAAAATAGAAGTACGAGTGTCACCCAAGAAGTCAGAAGAAACAACTGCATCTTCAGTGTAACCCAAAACACCAGCCAATTCACCTTCAGAAGCTTCTTTCATAGCTGCACAGATTTCAGCGTATGTAGCCGGTTTAGCCAAGTTAACTGTCAAGTCAACTACAGAAACATCCAAAGTCGGAACACGCATTGACATACCAGTCAATTTACCGTTCAATTCAGGAATAACTTTACCTACAGCTTTAGCAGCACCAGTAGATGAAGGGATAATGTTGCCAGAAGCAGCACGACCACCTCTCCAGTCTTTCATAGAAGGACCGTCAACTGTTTTCTGAGTAGCTGTTGTAGAGTGAACTGTAGTCATCAAACCGTCAGTGATACCCCATTTGTCATTCAATACCTTAGCGATAGGAGCCAAACAGTTAGTAGTACAAGAAGCATTAGAAACGAACTGAGTACCTTTAACATAAGTCTTTTCGTTTACACCGCAAACGAACATCGGAGTATCATCTTTAGAAGGAGCTGACATAACTACATATTTAGCACCAGCTTCGATATGAGCCTGAGCTTTTTCTTTAGTCAAGAACAAACCAGTAGATTCAACTACGTATTCAGCACCGATTGCATCCCACTTCAAGTCAGCCGGATTTCTTTCAGCTGTTACGCGGATTGCATTGCCGTTCACGATCAATTTGCTATTTTCTACGTCAGCTTCGATAGTACCGTCAAATTGTCCGTGCATAGTGTCATACTTCAACATATATGCTAAGTAATCAACCGGGCAAAGGTCATTGATACCTACGATCTGAATATCGTTTCTTTTCTGAGCTGCACGGAATACAAAACGGCCGATACGACCAAATCCGTTAATACCTACTTTAATCATTTTGTTTAAATTTTAAAGGTTTTATAATATAGCTTTTAAACACTCTACGTTGGAATGTTGTTAAACGTTTAGTATTTATTTCCTAAACGCGGTGCAAAAATAAGAATTTGTTTTTATATTCGCACATAAATTCATATTAAAATAAAAAAAAATGGGAAAAAGTAGCTTCTTGCAAGATTTTAAGGCGTTCGCAATGCGCGGAAACGTCATTGACATGGCAGTCGGTGTCATCATCGGTGGAGCCTTCGGTAAAATAGTATCTTCCATTGTGGCCGATGTCATCATGCCTCCCATCGGATTGCTGGTAGGTGGCGTGAACTTTACAGATTTGAAACTACAATTAAAGCCGGCCGAAGTAGTGGATGGAGTTGAAAAAGCTGCCGTAACGTTGAATTATGGCAACTTCCTACAAGCCACTTTCGACTTTATCATCATTGCTTTTTCTATATTCTTATTTATAAGATTACTTGCCAAACTGAATCGCAAGAAAGAAGAAGTCCCTGCTCCCGCTGCCCCGCCTGCCCCCAGCAAGGAGGAGGTATTACTTACAGAAATCCGTGATTTGTTGAAAGAACAAACTGACAAAAAATAAAATATTATTCACAAAAAAAACGGACTGCCCCTCAAGCGCTTGTCGGACAGCCCGTGATCTACATACTAGCCGACATTTCCTAAACTTTCCAATCTTTTTTTGCATATTTTCCCACAAGGAAGCAGGAAGAACAAAGTTTTTCCAATTCAATTATAAAAAGCCTCAACAGCATGACGGATTTTTATTTTTTCTGAGTATCTTTGCGGCACGAAATCATTTACATATCTTAATAATATATGCAAGAAAAGATCATTATTCTCGACTTCGGTTCACAAACCACACAGCTCATAGCCCGTCGCGTTCGCGAACTGAATACTTATTGCGAGATTGTGCCTTACAACAAATTTCCACACAATGATCCGTCCGTAATCGGCGTTATCCTTTCGGGAAGCCCCTTCTCTGTTTATGATGAAAGCGCCTTTAAAGTCGATTTGAGTGACATTCGCGGAAAGTATCCTATTTTGGGTATCTGCTATGGTGCACAGTTCATGTCTTATACGAACGGTGGAAAAGTAGAACCGGCCGGCACACGTGAATACGGACGTGCGCACCTTTCCACTTTCGACCAAGAAAACCCACTATTGAGGAACGTTCGTGAGCACTCACAAGTATGGATGAGCCACGGAGATACCATCACCGCCATTCCGGAGAATTTCAAAATTATCGCTTCAACAGATAAAGTAGCCATCGCTGCTTATCAAATAAAGGAAGAGAAAGTATGGGGAGTACAGTTCCACCCGGAAGTGTTCCACAGCGAAGACGGAACCCAGCTCCTGAAAAATTTTGTAGTCAACATTTGCGGAGGGAAACAGGACTGGAGTGCTGCCTCCTTCATTGAAACGACTGTAGCCGAACTGAAAGCGCAACTGGGAAATGACAAAGTAGTATTGGGGCTGAGTGGCGGAGTAGACTCATCCGTAGCAGCCGTATTACTAAATAAAGCGATAGGCAAGAATCTTACCTGCATTTTTGTAGATCACGGCATGCTGCGTAAGAACGAATTCAAAAATGTACTTCATGATTATGAATGTCTCGGACTGAATGTAATCGGAGTAGATGCCAGCCAAAAATTCTTCAGCGAACTGGCAGGTGTGGAAGAACCTGAAAAAAAGCGTAAGATTATCGGCAAAGGTTTTATTGACGTATTCGATGAAGAAGCTCATAAGATTAAAGATGTGAAATGGCTGGCACAAGGCACCATTTATCCTGACTGTATCGAGTCATTAAGCATCACCGGCACTGTAATCAAAAGTCATCACAACGTAGGTGGACTACCTGAAAAAATGAATTTGAAACTATGCGAGCCTCTGCGTCTGCTATTCAAGGATGAAGTACGCCACGTAGGTCGTGAACTAGGTATGCCGGAACATCTGATTACACGCCATCCATTCCCCGGACCAGGACTTGCGGTACGTATTTTAGGTGATATCACTCCCGAGAAAGTACGTATTCTGCAAGACGCCGATGATATCTATATCCAAGGATTGAGAGACTGGAAAGTGAAAGATTCGGATGGAAACGAAACATCCCTTTACCATCAAGTATGGCAGGCAGGCGTAATCTTGCTACCCGTACAAAGTGTGGGAGTAATGGGGGACGAACGTACATACGAACGTGCCGTTGCCCTGCGTGCCGTAACTAGTACGGATGCCATGACCGCCGACTGGGCTCATCTTCCTTATGAATTTATGGCTAAGGTTTCAAACGACATCATCAATAAGGTAAAAGGCGTAAACCGCGTATGCTATGACATCTCGTCCAAACCGCCTGCCACAATTGAGTGGGAATAATAGACAACCAACTAATAACTTAAAAACAACATAACGGAATGAAACAAGATATGATTGTTATCTTGGATTTGGGAAGTACCGAAAACACCGTGCTTGCCAGAGCCATTCGTGCTTTGGGTGTATATAGTGAAATTTACCCGCACGATATCACAGCCGCCGAGCTGAAAGCATTGCCCAATGTAAAGGGTGTCATTATCAATGGTGGCCCAAACCATGTGATTGACGGAGTGGATATTGACGTGCTTCCCGAGATTTACAAAGCAGGAGTTCCCGTAATGGCTGCCGGTCATGACAAAGCATGCTGCGAAGTGAAGCTCCCCCAACTGACGGATGATGTGGAAGCAATAAAGAATGCAGTGCAATCGTTTGTTTTTGATACTTGCAAGGCAGAGGCCAACTGGAATATGACAAACTTTGTCAATGACCAAATTGAATTGATCCGCCGCCAAGTAGGCGATAAGAAAGTTTTATTGGCGCTTTCCGGAGGTGTGGACAGTTCTGTAGTAGCAGCCCTGTTGCTAAAAGCCATCGGCAATAATTTGGTATGTGTACATGTGAACCATGGATTAATGCGCAAAGGTGAATCGGAAGCAGTGATTGAAGTTTTTAAAAATCAGTTGAACGCTAATTTAATTTACGTGGATGCTACAGACCGATTCCTGAGTAAACTAGAAAATGTAGCTGATCCGGAGCAGAAACGCAAGATTATCGGTGGTGAATTTATTCGTGTGTTCGAAGAAGAAGCCCGTAAGCTAAATGGAATCGACTTTTTGGGACAAGGTACAATTTATCCTGATATCGTAGAAAGTGGTACTAAAACAGCCAAAATGGTAAAATCCCATCACAATGTAGGTGGCTTACCCGAGGATTTACAGTTTGAATTAGTAGAACCTTTACACCAGTTGTTCAAAGACGAAGTCCGTGCCTGCGGAGTGGAACTTGGTTTACCATACGATATGGTCTACCGTCAGCCGTTCCCCGGTCCTGGTTTGGGAGTGCGCTGTTTGGGGGCTATCACTCGTGACCGCCTGGAAACTGTTCGCGAATCGGACGCCATCTTGCGTGAAGAATTCCAACTGGCAGGCTTGGACAAGAAAGTATGGCAATATTTCACCGTAGTACCCAATTTCAAATCAGTAGGCGTGCGTGACAATGCCCGTTCATTTGACTGGCCTGTTATTATCCGAGCTGTCAACACCGTAGATGCTATGACAGCTACTATCGAACCGATAGACTGGTCCATTCTGATGAAAATTACCGACCGTATTCTAAAAGAAGTAAAGAATGTGAACCGCGTATGCTATGACCTGTCGCCCAAACCAAATGCTACCATTGAGTGGGAATAAGAAATGTATTTCAAACCATGTAAGATCCCGAAACTTTTAGTTTCGGGATCCTTTTTATATTCAGGCTCTTCACTTTGCCCAAAATGACACTAGGGCAAGAACCATAAAGCTTTTCGCTTCTTTTAATTTCTTCCGGTTCAATATTTGCATCCAAAGAATCAAAGCTCTATAATCTCCTCATTACAAATGGTCAGTTTGCCGACCCCGTTTTCTGTAACTACCCAAGAATTTTCAATGCCGACCGATCCTACTCCCGGCAATACGATTTTAGGTTCAAGGGCAAACACCATTCCTTCCTCCAACTCCCTCCGAATACGCGGAGCCAACACTGGTGCCTCATTGATCTCCAACCCGATGCCGTGCCCTATAAAACGTGCCTGCTGGGACACCCCCATAAAACGATCGGCAAATCCAGCTTTCGTCACGATCTCAATGGCCGCATTATAAAGATCCTCGCATACCACACCAGGCGCTGTCATAGAAGCAACCTTATCCTGTACTTCAAGACAAACTTGATGAGCTGCATAAGCCTCATCATTTAATTTTCCAATGGAGAACACACGACTCATATCACACATATATCCGTAAAAGTTTCCCCCTATATCCACCATTACACTATACCCCTCTTTCAACAAAGTTCCATTCATTCCTCCAGGCAAAGACGGGTCCAATCCCTTACCACCTAAGGCAAAATCATAAGGCGAAGGAGTAGCTGCATTATCTCCGGCCAACACACTTCCCATAAATATCTCCATACTCTGACCAAATACTCTGAATATTCCCAGACAACCTTCCAGTCGCATCAGGCGTTCCACCTCAACAGATAGTTCACGATCAGTCATCCCCGGATGGTATACATCGGGAATCTTACTATATGCTCGAGCATGTAAAGCAGCCGACCGACGAAAAAGTTCAATCTCCAACGGAGTCTTTACGCTACGCGCTTCACGAATAATAGCAGTTCCATCCACTACCTCCGATCCAGGAAAAAGAGATGCAAGACGCATATAGTCCGCATAAGGCAGTTCCCCACCTTCCAACATTATCTTTGAAGCTACAGGTATACCATTTTCTTTTAACAAGTCCACCATCTGCTCGGGTTTACGGATAGGGAATACAAATTCTCCCACAATATTATTAGGACGTTTCACAAAGAGAAGCGCCGGTGAATGAAGCGGTAAAAAAAGATAGCCGTTCACTATCTCACCATACGTATAAAGCAAATTTACATTACAAGCTATCAGGGCTGCATCAATACCTTGTTGGGCCATCAAATAGCGTATTTTATCTCGACGAAATTTCAATTCGGGTTGTAACATAAGTAATATTATCTGATTATTTAAAATACTGAGTACAAAAATAACAGATTTCAGTCAGTATAAAGGATAGTAGTTCCAAAAAAGAGAAAGGATATATTAAAACTCACTAATTTTGGATGATTGGTTTGAAAACAGTGTTCAATTATATTAAATTTGCAAACGAATTAATAAACAAAATATTTTTCATGTTCAACGGTATCAAGAAATATGTGGTAAGAATAGTATGTGTAATTATGTTATTACTCGTACAATTTGATGTATGCGCTCCACTAATTGATGCCAATCTGGCTATGGTAGAAACGATGGAACAGCCCACCCTGCCTTCTGACAACAATGAAGAAAGCGGAGGAGAAGAGACTTATTATTTCATGTCGGGACGTGCACAACTACCGAACAGTCGTTTTTTACCCTGTACTATTGACATGATTATCAATCTTTTTGCTATTCCCCAAGTTCCGGTACAGAGTTATACACCTGTTAGTGAAAATCTGGGAAAAGTGGTACATCATCACATTATCTTTTGTGTATACCGCATTTAATATGTCACATTAAAGTATCTTCATACATATTGGTCTTGTATTCTGAGAAATCTGAATGCAAGCCGAATCTTTTATTTACTCAAACTCAATTATTAATCTTTTTAAATTGTATTCGTAATTTCATGAAGAGTAATTTTCAGAAAATTGCGGTCCTGTGTACATGTACAGGATTGCTATGCTCTTGTGGTCAATCGGACAACAAGCAGGAACATCACAAAGAATTCATTCCCATCACCATTCTTCACCCCACAACCATTGAGTTTCCACGCTCGTATGTAGCTGATGTGCAAGCTATACAGTTTGTAGAAATTAAGCCCAAAGTGGAAGGTTTTGTTCAAAAAATATATGTAGACGAAGGACAAAAAGTCAAAAAAGGACAGCCCCTATTCCAACTTAGTTCCGACCAATATAGCGAAACGGTAAAAGAGGCGCAAGCCAATTACAAACAAGCACAGGCACAATATGAAATGGCAAATTATGAAGCCGAGAGAATAGGCCGGCTGGTTGACAAACAAATCTTATCAAAAATCCGACTCGACCAAGCCAATAAAGAAAAAGAAGTGGCCCAAATGAAAGTGGAACAGGCAAAAGCACAAATGCAACGTTCACAGATGGATTATTCTTACACCACTATCACTGCCCCTTTTGACGGCTACATAGACCGTATTCCCTATAAGACGGGAAGTCTGGTAAATCCGCAAAGCTTACTGACTACCGTAAGTGATATTTCCGAGATCTTTGCTTACTATAAAGTGAATGAAAGCGAGTATCTGGAATACAAGCGCCAACAACTTAGCGGACAAAAACAACACGAAGAAAATAATGTGGAACTGATTTTGCCAGACGGTTCCATCTACTCCCACAAAGGCACGTTGGAAACAGTAGAAGGTGATTTTGAACGAGGAACCGGCTCCATCGCCTTCCGTGTTCGTTTTCCGAACCCGGAAGGACTGCTGAAACATGGAGTGACCGGAAAAGTGCGTATGATGACTCAAATGGACAACATCTGTCTAGTTCCCCAGAAATCAACATTCGAAATTCAAGATTTCACCTATGTGTATACCGTTGATAGTACCAGTGTAGTAAAAGTACGCAGTTTTCAACCGCTGGAACGCTATAATAATTACTACGTGACACAAGATTTCACTCCTAATACTGCCATCGTATACGAGGGAGTGCAAATGATGAAAGACGGCATTACCATCAAGACCGATACCATTGATATGGAAGCAATCAGAAAAGAAGTTGAATTAAAACAACCTATCGTAAAATAAAACGGACAGTTTATGTTTAAGCTATTTATAAAAAGGCCGATACTTTCAGGAGTAATCTCCGTCATTATCGTCTGCTTGGGCGTGCTGTCTATCTTGACACTGCCCATCACTCAATTTCCCGATATCGTACCCCCATCTGTAACGGTAACCGCCCGATACACTGGGGCTAGTGCCGATGTGATGTCTAAAACAGTCGCCACCCCGTTAGAGCGTGCCATCAACGGAGTACCCGGCATGACCTACATGACCACTGTTTGTACCAACGACGGTATGTCCCTCACTACTATCTATTTTAAAGTGGGAACCGATCCAGACGTAGCTGCCGTAAATGTACAGAACCGCGTGACTACCGTGCTAGACGAATTGCCTGAAGAGGTAATCCGTGCCGGAGTTATTACAGAAAAAGAAGTAAACAGTATGTTGATGTACTTGAACATCATGAGTACGGACAGTGCACATACCGAAAAGTTTGTTTATAACTTTGCCGATATCAATATTTTGCGCGAATTAAAACGTATTGACGGTGTAGGCTTGGTAGAAATCATGGGTAGCCGTGATTATGCCATGCGTGTATGGTTGAATCCTAACCGGCTGGCCGCCTACAACATGGTACCTCAAGATGTAACTGAAGCCATCCGTAATCAAAATATAGAAGCAGCACCCGGCAAGACAGGTATCAGTTCAGACAAATTACCCCAACAACTGCAATATGTACTACAATATACCGGAAAGTTCAGCACAGCAGAAGAATATGGAGAGATCGTATTGAAAGCTCTTCCCGATGGTTCACTGCTACGTCTGAAAGACGTTGCCACTATCGAATTCGATTCTGAAGATTATAACATGACTTCTATGACCGACGGAAGACCATCGGCATCTATTATGATCAAACAACGCCCCGGTTCCAATGCAAGGGAAGTCATCCAAAATATTAAAACAAAAATGGCAGAAATCAAGGAAAGCAGTTTTGCGCCTGGCATGGATTACAATATCTCCTATGACGTATCACGCTTTCTTGACGCCTCCATACAATCAGTGCTGAAGACACTGCTCGAAGCATTCATACTGGTATTTATTGTGGTATATATATTTTTACAAGACTTCCGTTCCACCTTAATTCCTGCTATCGCCGTACCAGTTTCATTGGTCGGTACATTTTTCTTTATGGAGATGCTGGGCTTTTCCATAAATATGTTGACCTTATTCGCCCTTGTGCTTGCAATAGGTATTGTAGTAGACAACGCAATAGTCGTCGTGGAGGCTGTCCATGTAAAGATGCATCATGAGAAACTCTCTCCTTATAAAGCATCTGTAGCAGCTATTAATGAAATCGGTGGAGCCATTATCGCCATCACGCTAGTCATGTCGGCAGTCTTTGTTCCGGTGGGCTTCATGCAGGGAACAGTAGGTATTTTCTATCGGCAATTCTCATTGACACTGGCGGTAGCCATTGTTATCTCAGGAGTAAACGCATTGACTCTCTCGCCTGCCCTATGTGCTTTGTTACTGAAACCCGCTGATGGAAAAAAGAAGAAAAAAGCAGGATGGCTACGTCGTTTCTTTATTTTCTTCAACCGTCGGTACGACCGCTTTGAAAAGAAATACAATATCGGATTACACAAGTATTTGAGCCGGAAAATAATCACTTATGCCACACTGATTATTTTCTTCCTTGCCACTTTCGGCATGAGTCAAGTACTTCCTTCAGGCTTTATTCCCAATGAAGACCAAGGTATGATTTATGTTAATGTAGATGCGCCTCCGGGAGCAACATTGGAACGTAGCGAAAAAGCCTTGAACGCTGTACAAGCTGCACTGCTTCCTTTCAAAGAAATTGAAAGCATCTCCACATTAGCAGGTTATAGTTTGATGACTGAAACGGAAGGCGCCAATTTCGGTATGGGTATGATTAATCTCACCCCGTGGAGTGAACGCGATCAAACAGCAGCCGAACTTATAGAGATATACAAAGACCGTACCTCACATATCAAAGATGCGGATATTCAGTTCTTCCTGCCTCCTACAGTTCCGGGATTCGGTAATGCCAGCGGTTTCGAACTTCGTTTACAAGATAAAACAGCAGGCAGCTTTGCAGAATTCGCCGATGTTGCCAATACATTAGTAGAAAAGCTGAATGAAGATCCGCGCATTGTGGGAGCAACCTCAGGATTCAATCCTAATTTTCCACAATATCTGCTGAAAGTGGATATTGCTAAAGCAGCTAAATTAGGAGTAAATTTAAATGAATCCATGGAAACACTCCAATCCTATATCGGCAGTTTCTACTCATCCAACTTTATTCGTTTCGGACAAATGTATAAGGTGATGTTACAGGCTTCTCCAGAGTATCGTATGAATCCTGAAGATCTGTATAAGTTCTATGCCAAGAACAAGGACGGAAATATGGTACCCTACTCTAACTTTATGACGATGGACCGTATATTCGGTCCTAACCAGATTACACGCTACAATATGTTTACCTCGGCCCTGATTACAGGTGAACCTGCCGAAGGAGTCAGTTCAGGAGAGGTTATCGAAGCTGTGGAACAAATTGCCAAAGGAACATTACCTCGCGGTTATGATATAGAATGGTCAGGGGTTACTCGTGAAGAAAAAGACTCGGGTGGACAAACTGTTTTTATTTTCGGTATCTGCCTGCTATTTGTTTATTTGTTGCTGGCAGCACAATACGAGAGTTTATTACTGCCTTTCCCCGTCATACTTTCATTGCCGGCAGGTATCTTCGGTTCTTATTTTTTCCTGCAACTGGCAGGCTTGGAGAATAATATTTATGCCCAAGTAGCTTTAGTGATGCTGATTGGTCTGCTAGGTAAAAATGCCATTCTTATTGTGGAAATGGCCAATCAGTACCGCAAGCAGGGAATGAGCATTTTTGATGCTGCCGTTAGAGGTTCCGTAAGCCGTCTGCGTCCCATCCTGATGACCTCCTTTGCATTTATATGCGGACTCATTCCGTTGGTAATGGCAAGCGGAGCCGGTGCTTTGGGCAACCGTTCCATCGGAACAGCCGCCGCCGGAGGTATGTTTATCGGTACATTTGTAGGAATCTTCCTTGTACCTGGACTTTACCTTATTTTCGAGAGTTGGTCTGCACATCTTAACCGTAATAAAGTCAGCTATGATGAAGAAGATGAAAAATAACAATATAAACAAAACAGGTTTAATAATGGGGGCTTTCTGTCTGATTATGGTAAGTTGCAAAGCCCCTTCCCTTACTCCGACAGAAAAGATAGAGTTACCCGAGTTCTATATGGATAGGGAAACGGACAGCACCACTATCTCTTCCTTGTCATGGAAAACATTTTTTCCAGATACGTTATTGCAAAGTTATATAGCCGAAGCGTTAAATAATAATCACACATTCCTTCAAACTATAGAACGGATATCCGTTGCCCGTTCACAAGTTCGAGTAGGAAAAGGAGCGCTGCTGCCCGATCTTTCATTAGGCATTGATGGTGGAGTACAACGTTTTGGCGAGTACACTATGGACGGAGTTGGTAACAGCACCACCAACACTCCCGATTTAGAAAAAGACAAACATATTCCAGATCCCTATCGGAATTTCAATCTAGGACTTAATTTTCAATGGGAAGCTGACATATGGGGTAAGCTAACCGATAAAAAACGATCGGCCGTATCCCGCTGGATGCAGTCTGTAGAAGCTATGCGTCTGGCACGTACTTTATTGATATCAGAAGTAGGTACACACTACTTTGAATTAATAGGACTGGACAAACAGCGGTATGTGCTACGCGAAGCCATCCTAACGGCCAGAGATGCTTATAATTTAACCAATGAACTGATGAAAGAAGGTGAAGTAACCCGACTTTCTGTAGACCAATTCCGGTCACGACGCCTTAAATTGGAAGAAATGTTGCTTGCAAACGAACAGCAAATAAGTGAAAAGGAACGTGCCATCGCCACCTTATTAGGACGACTGCCTTTCAAAGTGAAACGAGTGTCATTTGAAACAGCATGTAGTTATGAGTTTCCCACAGATGCAGGGATCCCGTCACAACTTTTGCAATATCGCCCGGATATAAAGGCTGCCGAACTGGAATTATTAGCTAGTAAATCCGACGTATCTGCAGCGCGAAAAGCTTTCTTCCCATCCATCGTGATTGGAGGAAACGGAGGTTTTAACGCATTTGATCTGGATAAATGGTTTACAGCTCCTGCATCCCTGGTTTACAATCTCGGCGCAGGTATCACAGCACCTATATTCAAACAAAATACTATACGTGCATTATGGAATGATGCGAAAAGCCAGCAACGCATCGCTTTGTTAGGATATCACGAAACGGTATTAAAAGCCTATGAAGAAGTATTAAACCTCATTACTGCATCATCCCAAATGCACCAGCGCAAAGAGTTGAAAGAAGAAGAAAGCCGTATCCATCATCGATCTATTTATAATGCAAATGAAATGTTTAAAGTAGGATTCGCAGGCTATCTGGATGTACTGTCGGCCGATGAACGTTTCCTGGATTGTGAATTGGAACGTATCGCTCTGAATGTGGAATCTTGTAAACTGCATATCATGCTTTACCGCGCTTTAGGAGGTGGAAGCAATTAGTTAATATACTTATATTTTTTGATTTGTTTGGTTTAGGAACCGTCCCCGACAAGCGTGTCGTCAGGACGGTTCCTTTTTACTACCAATTCAGGAAATATCAGACCTCTTGAGCAAAGAAACAATCCACAACAAAAATATAGCTCCCACAATAGAGGTTACAAGACTGCCCATAATACCTGTTGCTGCAATACCAAACAAACTGAATACCCAGCCGCCCAGAACACCGCCAACAATACCAACCAATAAATTAATAAAGAGACCGAACCCCCCTCCCCTCATCAACTTACCGGCAACAAAACCAGCAATAATTCCGATAATAATGTACCAAATAAAATACATACGCTTTGTTTTTTAGAGTTTATAATTAATCATCTTACTGATAAAAACAGCTATTCTGTATAAAAAGTTGCCTGAATAAATCTTTTTTTACTTCATTGATAAAATTATTCAGGATGCATTTTCCCTTTTTTCGATCTTCTTTTTCCGGCTTCAGCATTTTCTTTCCCAGCTGCTCTCCCTTCCATCTTTACTTTTGTCGCAAACTTAAAAGACAAAACATGAAGATTAACGTACATTCCATGCCATTATTAAGCCTTGCCGCACTACTTTCTTCCTGTGCTGCCGAAAGCAATGATAAGTCACCAAAGCAAACAATTTGTTTACCATAAAAGTACCTTTAGCATATGAATAAACTAAACGCAATCATTATAGAAGATGATTTTTTATGGAGCCGGCCTTTTCTGGTCTCTTCAAGTAACGGACATTGCCTATTTCTATTCTGAAAACAAAATAACCTTTGCCGTCACCCAAAAAGGACAAGAACACATAATCAACCTGTCTCTGAATAAACAAATGGAGCAGTTAGCCTCCGAACAGTTCTTTCGCGCCAACCGTTAGATTATTATCAGCATTGCTTCCATAGACCGTGCCGAACCTTATTTTAATGGCAAGATAGTAATCAGTGTCCTTCCTCCTTACAAAGTCCAAATCACCATCAGTGAAGAAAAACTTTCTTCATTCAAACTTTGGCTTAATTATTAAGAAATGAAAAAGGAAGATTAAACCAAAACCACTTACTAATCGGTAAACATGATAGCCTCAATGCATATACCTTGTTTATTGATAACACACTCTATAGTCGCCGCCGGAAGCCGGAACTCCAAAATATGCGCATCGGACAAATAGGGACATATATATCTTTGTGAATCAGGATGAAATGTTCTGATACACAGTTCCGAAAATCCAATAAAGCCCCTTACTTTAAAATAGTTAAAGCAAGATTGCGAAAATGGCAAAAAAGGAGGTCTATTTTCTTTCATTAGTCTTTGCAATAGATTTATGTTACTCATGTCAAAAACATGAACTTATCATAAACAAGCGTGTGTCCGAAAGGTTTATCAAAAGTTCCATTTCTTCCGTTACAATATAAAAAAGCAGTCCGGCACAGATATTCATCCATATGCCGGACTGCTTTTATACCATATCCTTCTTACTTATTTCGAAGAATTGGAATCTGGATATTGAACGAGCTCCCATCCTGTTTCATATTCAATGGAGTAATGGAACAAGCTGAATAAAGCACAATCGGTTCATCATTTTCATCCAATAACAGCTGAGGACGTTCCAACCGATCTACCTCTAGCCGCTCTCCATTCTTTAGAATTATTTCTTTATTCATAAACAAAGAATGTTCAGGAAGTTCCCAATGTATACCATCTTCAGCATACATGATGGCCAATCCCGGCTTACCTTTTGTAAATCCTCCCGTGAAATCTTTAAAAACAGCATAGAAACAATTGTCTTTCCGGTGATACCATACAAACGGGTCTTCCGCATTCAATTTCTGGTTATCCCCTGTTTCAAACTCAAATACATAGTCATCCTGCACAATAAAAGGGCCTTCGGGGGCATCGGCTATGGCCACTCCATGCACACCACGCCAAGTAGGATCATAGACATTCCCTTTAAAGTAAAGATAATATTTCTTTTTCAAAGGATGATATACCACTGCCGGATTGACTAAAATGAGATTATCAGGCTTGGTTACGGTTCCTTCAGGTGAGGGTTCCAGTACATTATCAGGCTTCACCCGTGTACGTGGAGCAAGTAAAGGTTGCTCATTACATGAAAATTTACCTTCCAGTAATTCTTTTATGGAATTAAAGCACAATACCCCCAACTTTTGATTTTGCTGGAGTCTGTCTCTTCTGCTTAGTTTTCCCTTTACATGAGCATTTCCACCCGGATCCACCGTAGCACAATAATACAAATAGTATTTTCCGTTATATCTTTTGATATGCGGATTGTGAACCGATTGTGCATCCCATGAACAGCTGTCCGGACGATATCCATCTTTGTTATAGACAATACCTATATCCTTATATCCCCCATAAGGAGAGTCTGATACAGCTACTCCAATCATCGAACCTAGCAACCAAGCATCTATAAATCTAGGGTACTTCGGTCCTGATTTCATAGCGGAATAAAATAAATAATACTTTCCATCTTCCTCTGCCTGAATAGCCGAACCACACCAAATAAAACGATTTTTCAATGAGAAAGCGGAGAAACCGGAAGGGAACTCCGAATTGCCCCGTTGAATAAGTTCTAAATTGACCGGACCGGCCTGCCAGGTATGTTGCGCCCACCCTTGCAACAAAGCAAGGAAGGCGAGACAAACAAATAGTATTTTTCTTTTCATATTCATCACAAACAGATCATTCATTACTGATTTTCTTACAATAATTTACTCCTAACACATCATAATGCCGTCGGATGCTCTCCAAACGGGTACAGAATCTTCCATAATCCTTATTTTCCTTTTTGCTCCACGCCACCTCGGACAAAGCTGCCACACGCGGATAAAGCATATACTCCATCTCATCGAGCGCAGACATATACTCCGTCCACAAATTGGCCTGTACTCCTTTAATATGTTTGGCCTCATCCGCACTCAGGACTTCGGGAACCGGATGATAATTATAAACTTTTTTCAAAGTAATCACCCGATTGGGATTTCCAATTTTCTTTTCATTGACTTTAGACTGAAGACAATTGAAATACATATAAATATTAGGAGACATAATGACATCATATCCGGCTTTCGCGGCATGAATTCCCCCTTTCTCTCCCCGCCATGACATCACGGTAGCACGTTGCAGAATACCTCCTTCCAAGATTTCATCCCAACCGATAATTTTCTTTCCTTTGGTATTCAGATAGTTCTCAATTCGATTGATGAAATAAGTCTGTAATTCAGCCTCTTTTGTCAAATGTTCCTGCTTCATCCGTTCCTGACAGTGTACACAATTTTTCCAACGGATACGAGGGGCCTCATCCCCACCTAAATGGATATAGCTGGAGGGGAAAAGTTCCACCACCTCATCCAGAATATCCTGCATAAAGGTAAAAGTAGATTCCTTAGTACAATAAATGTCATTGAAAACACCCCAACGGCCTTCCACCTCAAAAGGTCCTCCGGTACAAGAATATTCAGGATAAGCAGTCAGTGCCGCCACGCTATGTCCCGGCATTTCTATCTCAGGAATAATTTCCACAAAACGCTTCTTGGCATACGCCACCACTTCTTTGATATCTTCCTGTGTATAAAATCCACCATAGCGTTTGGTATCCCATTCAGTAGGATTGTCCCACATATATCCCACAATCGTTTTCTTACGGTAACCTCCGACGGTAGTCAGTTTGGGATATTTCTTGATTTCGATACGCCATCCCTGGTCATCAGTCAGATGCCAATGAAGGATGTTCAATTTATGAAAAGCAAGCAAGTCGATGTGACGCTTTACATCTTCCTTAGGAATGAAGTGGCGGGAAACATCAAGCATCACTCCGCGATAAGAGAATGCAGGCGAATCTTCTATCACCACACAAGGGATGTTCCATTTTATTTTTTCCACCACCTGCTTGTCACTTTCAATGGCAGAAGGTAATAATTGGCGCAAAGTTTGAAAAGCATAGAAAATGCCTTTAGGGGTTTTGGCATCTATATGGATAGAAGATGAAGAGACTGTCAGCTTGTATGATTCCTCATTGGGAAGAGCTGTGTTAAGCCGGCAACAAATCACATTGGAAGAACGGGGAGTGGAAGAGACCTCCAATGAGAACCCGGCAGCCGTATCAAACAAATCATTCCAGAAAGATACGGCATTGCGCATCTCCTCGTTATCTACTGACAACGTAATTACAGTTTTGTCATTTACCGTAAAATTGCCTCTTTTTTCGATGCACTTTTGCGGCATCGGGATAATGGAAACCGATGCCTGCAAAGTGCCGAATAACAACACTAAAAATGAAAAGGTTAGAATTAATTTCTTCATGGTTTATTTTTTATTTGTTGGATAATTCGGACTATATAAAAGATTTTTATTGCGGATGACCAACTTGCCGTCTTTCACCCACTCTTCCCCTCTTTCCTGCAAATGTCCGGCCATCGCTTTCCGCATCTTTTCCAATGTCTTTCCGGAAGCCTTGGCTTTTGACAAATCATGCAATTCGTATGGGTCTTTTGACAAATCGAACAATTGTTCCTCACCTGTACGGAAAAACCAGATATACTTTATTTTCCCATCCGTCAAAGCACACCAATAATTATCCGCCCAATAAGCGGTGGAATGTTCTATATCAATATATTCACGCCAGGGAGCTTTCCCTTTTTCCAATAAAGGAAGTAAAGACAGACCGTCTATTTCTTCCGGAATCCGGCAGCCGTTCAATGCCAGAAAAGTAGGAAGCAAGTCGCGTAACTCCACTGGAGCCTCTATTTTTTCACCGGGTTTCAGGCTACTTTTCATGTTTTCGGGTAACTTTATAATAAAAGGAATAGCTGCCGAACCTTCATAAGCATACGTTTTACGCCACAAATGATGATCTCCCAACATATCGCCATGATCGGCAACAAAGAGCATATCAGCGCATTGTCATACATTCCTTTCTTTTTCAGTTCATCCACAATGCGCCCTACCTGCTCATCAATAAAAGTAACCGAAGCGTAATAATACTTACGGGAATTCCGGGCATATTCCACTCCATAGTTTCCTACAGCCGCTTCAGGATTTTTTTCGGGATGAGTATCTATTGCCAGATCTTTACACCAGTCACCTACAACGGGAGCGGGTATTTTTCTGCCCTCATACTTATCCACTATTCGCCGGGGAGGATCATACGGACTATGCGGACGGGCAAAAGACACTTTCAAAAACAAAGGCCGTTCAGAAGAATAACCTTTTATCGCCTCCACCGCCCTGTCTCCTGTCCATACGGTAGGATGCAAGCGCTCGGGCAAAGCATACGCTTTCGCTCCGTGGGCATTCCACTCCACCCCTGTACTGTCGGGATTCAGGCCGAAAGCCTGCGTATTGAACCATTTACGATAATCACTCATAAAATAAGGAGACTCCACACGTCCGCTTTCATCCAGAATAGTCACTTCGAATCCATGCAACACATTCTGCGGATGCCAATGCATCTTTCCTATTCCCAATGTGTGATAGCCCAAGTCTTTCAACATCTGCGGCATTTCATATGGATAATGCTCTGCCACCTGTCCATATCCTAACAAGCCATGATGCCAGGGAGACATACCCGTCAGCATACCCGCACGTGCCGGAGTACTGCTTGGAGCAGCCGTATAGGCATTACAAAACAAATGCCCATCGGCTGCCAAGCGATCCACATTTGGAGAAATCACAGCTTCATTTCCCGCACATCCCAATGCATCCCAACGTTGTTGGTCAGTCATTATCAAGATGATATGCGGTTGCTTTTTTTCCGGTTGTGCAGCCTGTCCGGACATAGCGGACAAACCAAGGCTACCGGCCATACACCATCCTACATAGTTATACTTTTTCATTACTTATCAGTTTTTAGAAAATAAAATGTCCAATTCCGCTACCCCCATGCTCTTTTGACCATCCACTGTTGACAAGGCATGGAAACGGATGTAGCGTCCTTTATGCGTCTGCCGGAAAATTACCTGCTGTTCTACAGGATTGTTCTGAATATTGGCAAACTCTCCACGGGCTGCCTCTTCCCATCGGATTCCATCCAAAGAGATCTCAATCATATATTTTACAACAATTCCATTAGCCCATCGTGCCTGATCAGGCAGATAGCTTATACCGGTCATTTCCTTTGCTGATTGCAAGTCAACCTCAAGCACATCTTTTCCAACCCAAGTTGTATGCTGGTTTTCATCAAAAACAAGCATACCGGCTTTATCAGGCAAGGTACTCCAATGAGCCTTACTGCCGGTAAAAGTACGCGTAGCAGTTGTTGACTTTTTCTTTCCGTCCACTGCTATCGCTTTAATAATCCGATCACCGTCTGCCGGAACAGGCGACTGGTAACGAGGGCTTACACCAGGTTGTGGCTCTTTACCATCTGTAGTATAATAGATAGAAGCATCCTTATTGCTGCATACCAACTTCACCTCTCCATTCTTATTTCTGGTAATCACAGGAGCATCCAGCGGAGTTTCCGCTTTAAAGACCTGTATTTCTGCCAGACAAGGTGCCTCCCATGCATCTGTTATCCGTATTCGCAGACGTGAAGCAGTGACTTCGGGAAAACGCAGAATCCGTTTATAACCGATAGTAGTCTGTTCATCCAATTTCTGCCAATTCCCATTATCAAAATATTCTACAACAAACTGCTTTACTCTTTGCCCTTTCTCAATAAACTCTTGCAATAACAAACGGTTGAAAGTTAATTCTTTTCCAAAATCCACTTCCAGTACAGGCGTTTTTGTATCAGCTTCCCAATATGTACCTCGGTTGCCATCCAAAGTATATTTCAACTTCTTACGGTTCTTGCCCGTTACTTTCATTTTCTGATTAACGAGATTCTTCTTTAGTTCAGAGGTATATCGCCGATACCATTCTACCAAACGCAAGGAATCCTGCTCAGGAATCAATCCTTCTTGATTGGGGGTCAGATTAAGCAATAACAAACTGTTACGTCCCACACTCTCATAATAAATGTCAGTCAATTGGGACAATGATTTCAGTTTATGGTCTTCCGAAGCATGATAATACCAACCGGGACGGATGGATACATCAGTTTCTGAAGGAATCCATAACGTACCATCCGCATGTCCGCGCATCCACTGTTTACCATTTGGTATCCCCTTATCATAGAATTCCGGCTTTCTCACTGTACTCCAATGCTCTTCCAAAGCGTACCCTTCCTCATTGCCTACCCAGCGGATGTTCTGTGCACTTCCACCATGCACCACACAGTTGGGTTGCAATTCATATACCATTTCTGTCAAAGATTCCCATGGATAGTAATCTGCGGTAATCTTTCGGGTATGTAAGGAATCCGTACTATAATAACCACGTCCCCCGTTGGCGCCGTCAAACCAAAACTCATACAATTTCCCATAATTAGTCAGCAATTCGCGCAACTGATTGCGGAAGTAAGTGATGTATTCCGGTTTTCCATAATCAGGATGGTTACAATCCCAAGGAGAAAGGTATAATCCCACTTTCATCCCATACTCATGGCAAGCATCCACAAATTCGCGTACCAAATCGCCTTTTCCGTTCTTCCATGGAGAATTCTTCACACTGTATTCCGTATAAGCCGACGGCCACAAACAAAACCCGTCATGATGCTTGGCAGTAAGGATCACTCCTTTCAGTCCCGCTTCTTTACAAGTCCGTATCCATTGACGACAGTCTAACTTAGTCGGATTAAAGATGGCAGGGGACTCGTTGCCATATCCCCACTCCATATCCGTATAAGTATTCACGCTAAAATGAACAAATGCCGTTGTTTCCATCTGCTGCCATTGCAATTGTACCGGTGTAGGTACAGGCAAGGTCTGTGCCTTTACCGGAAAGCATAAAACTCCCAGTATTACACTTAATAAGAATGTCTTATTCATTGTCTTTATTTTACAAAGTCTGTATCGTTATATTGGATTTGCAATTTCTTCAACTCCGCCTGCATATCAGCCAATACTTCACTATAAGCAGGATCATTGATTACATTGTGCATCTCGGCAGGGTCTTTTTCCAAGTCATAAAGTTCCCATGCATCAATGTCATTGTAGAAGTGAATCAATTTATAACGGTCTGTACGTACTCCATAGTGACGTTTCACCATGTGTTCGGCAGGATATTCATAAAAATGATAATATAATGATTTACGCCAGCCCGCAGGCTTCTTTCCTTTTAATAAAGGTAACAAAGACTCGCCTTGAATATCTTCGGGTACTTTTACACCTGCCAGTTCCAGGAAAGTAGGTGCATAGTCTATATTCTGTACCATTTCAGTTATATCACCTTTCCTGTCAAATCCTTTCGGCAAACGCATTATCAACGGAGTACGCATGGATTCCTCATACATGAAACGCTTGTCAAACCATCCGTGCTCTCCCATATAAAATCCTTGGTCTGATGTATAGACAACTAATGTATTATCCAGCAACCCGTTTTCTTCCAGATAATTGAGCACACGTCCTACATTATCATCCAGTGATTTGACTGTTTTCATATAGTCGCGCATATAACGTTGGAATTTCCAATTAGCCAAATCCTTTCCTTGCGGATTCTTCTGATAAAAATCATCGATCACAGGACCGTAGAATGCATCCCACGCGGCACGCTGTCTTTCGTCCATACGTCCGATAAAGCTTTCATACAATGATTTCAAACGGGATTCCTTGTCAGGGCGGAGCATTTTCAGATCATATATCATATCCATATCTTTCACAATACTCATCTCCTGAGCCGCAGCTGCGGAACGGCCCTCATAATCGTCAAAGAAATTATCGGGTAAAGTAAATTCTTTATCTTCGTATAAGGCTAGATTACAGGTATCCGCCATCCAATTACGATGAATAGCCTTATGATGAATAAGCAGACAGAAAGGTTTTTCTTTATCGCGCTTATTTTCCATCCAGTCTATGGCATCATCGGTAATCAGATTAGTGATGTACCCATGTCTCTGAATGGTATCATTGGTTTGTGTGATGAAATCCGGATTATAATAATCACCTTGTCCGGGAACTATTTCCCAATAAGTAAAGCCTGTCGGCAAACTTTCCAAATGCCATTTCCCAATTAATGCAGTCTGATAACCCGCTTTCTGCAATAGTTTCGGAAAAGTTTGCTGCGATGAATCAAATACGCAGGTAGAGTTATCATAAAATTTATTCTCACAACTATGTTTGCCCGTAAGCATACAAGCACGACTAGGGCCACTCAGAGAGTTTGCGACAAAACTGTTTGTAAAACGTACCCCCTCATTGGCTATCCGATCCAAATTGGGTGTATCCATATAACGTTTGTCATAGCAACTCATCATTTGAGCTGTATGATCGTCCGTCATAATATAGACAATATTCAAAGGTTTTTCTGTTACCGGCTCCGTACAGCCGGTCAGAGCGGATATCGCCAATAGTCCGCCATAAATCAATTTGTTTTGATGTTCCATTTAATGGTAATGACTTAAAGTTTAAAAATAAGTTGATCCTTTGTCGCCAAACAAAGGTACTCTCTATTTATATGGCAATCGGGAAAGGAATGTTCCTAAAGAAATAAGATATTTTTTTATAAGGTTTGAAAGTTTATCATCACACTCTTTCATTTGGATAAATCGCATCCGATTTTCTCAAATGGAAGCCGGGGGAATCCATTGATCCGTTGATAAATGAGCGCATCATCCTTAAATCCCTTCAACGGATCAGCAGCATCCACAAACCCTGGATCCGAACCGGTAGCCCAATTGTTATACAATTCCAGCCATTCGCTCTGTCCGCGCACCACATTTCCTATCTTATAAAACAAGTTTCCTTCTATCACATTGCCTTTTGGATAAGAAGTGTCATTGTCCCAATATGCAGCGAGCAAAGGATAGGCCGTACTGTAAGGAGGATTTTTATAATTGACTGTTTGCAAACGCTGGTCAATTATCGCACCTTTCTCTATCATGAATTTGCCCCAGCCCTGCATACGCGCATCTATATGAATGGCAACAGGAGAATCTATAAATATATTATGCCGGTAATGATTATTATGTCCCCCACCGATTAGTACCGGCAAAGACCCTGCTTTGTGATAAATATTACCATAAACTTCCGCTCCGCAAGCTCCGTCATCATGATAAGTAGCCATTACACGATGGCGCGGACTCAATTCATGAAAATAACAATAACGGATAACATTTCCCTGCTCCGAAGGATCACGACCATAATAAACAGCTCCCTGATCATCGACTTCAGAACACACATTCGTTATGTCACACAGTTCTATCACATGGTTATTTCCATGAAACAGGATAGCCATGCTGGGCGCATCATAGATGTCACATTTAGAGATGCGGTTACCCACACCATCCATCCATATTCCGGGACGATAGGATTTCTCAATCCGGTTATAATCATGTATCCGGCAATTCTCCACATAGTTTCCGGCAGAGGTCAATGAGGCTCTGTCTCCTCCTCCAGCAGGTTCAAGGCAAACCATTGACGCCAAGGCGCACCTGTCATAAATCCATATACCGTATGCTGCCCTGTATGAATCATTTTATGTATCGTGTCAATGCTTTCCACACAAATCATGTCATCGGCATAACCGTGCGCAAAGTATCCGCTTATCCACATATTCTCTACCGATTTCCAACTCGAAGGGCGCTCTTCCTGATATCCGAATACAGGGAAAGGAGCCTCTTTCCCTTCCTTAGCCATCCCCGATTCCTGTATTTTTCCAATCATAACCGTAGAGTCATTCGGCCAACGGGCTATTCGCAGAGGCTGGCCATCCGCAAAGATTTCCGTCCATGCCGCCTGGCTGGGCCTTCCGAAACCTGTAGCGTGCAGGGCCCCAGCTCCATCCGGTTTTTCTTGAAGTCAAACTCTCTTATCAGACTTGCGGGCAGAAGCGGATCGCCCAAGCGGAAGTCACTGGGAAAATAACGGATAGGATCCCCTTCCTTCCGTTCCTCCGGAATAATTTTATATGATTTCTCCGGCGCATTCGGATTATGGGGATCCGCATCCTCGCCTATCGTCCAGTTAATTCCGATCTGGCATTGCGGCTCACGGCTTTTGATGGTTCTGTATATGCCTTCTACCGGCCAGCGATAACCGGGTTTCACCCAACTTCCATCAAACCAGAACTCCACTATTATTTTAGTATATTTTTCCGTGATGTCCATCAGTTCGTCCAATTGCTTCAACATGTATGTATTGTACTTCCTGTCCGACTCCACATTGTCAACATCCGCATTGACTTTCCTGTCCCACAACGAGTAATACAGTCCCAGCTTCATGCCTTGTCTCTTACATTCCCTAGCTACGGCTTCAATCACATTCGTTTTATTTCCCGAACTTGCCACGTCATAATCAGTATATTTACTGTCCCAAAGACAAAAGCCCTCATGATGTTTTGCCACCAAGATGATATACTTCATACCGGCATCTTTCGCTGTCTTCACCCATTGACAGGCGTCAATCTCCGCAGGGGCATAAGTTTCCACCGGAAAAGATCCGTCTGACCATTCCACATCATGGAATGTATTGATACCAAAATGAATGAACATACCATACTTGCGCTTGATCTGATCTTTCTGGTATTTTGAAGGTTTTTCAGAAGGTATTGCAGTTGAGATACCCGGTTGTGCCTGTGCTACTTCCAACGAGCACAAGAATAAAAATAATAATAACAGTTTTTTCATATTGATTTATTTTTAGAATAAGTCTTGCTTTTTATCTCCATTCATCCGATTTATACACACCGATGACAGCATAACCTCATGCCTTATCCCTCACCTTGCGCACGTTACTTTCAGACCGGAAACAGAATAGAGATTATAGTCCATATCCACTTTGCTTTCAATAACAGCAAAACAAAAAGTCTTTTATTTAATGGCAATTGTGCGGGGGATATTCCTAAATCAAGGAATCTCTTTATTGTGAACTTTCCGCATAATTTAACGAATAAAGTTCGCTTTTTCACGAACTTTCAAGAAAGGACTTCTAATTCTCCTATCCCATGTGGTAATTAAGGGTATCTAGCATTCCACTACCCTATATACATTCCCTTTGACAGTATGCACCCGCCCAACAGAGGCAGAATGCGGCTCAGACTGTAAGCGGTCATGCTCCTTATGACCGAAGGATGAATGGATTTCATACGCCCGAACAACTGGGTGACGGAAAAGGTCAGTACCTTCTGCAGATCATCCTCTACCATAGCGAAGCGGAAGCAGAGGCGGAATACTCCTCTTCGGGTACGTGTTTGTAGAACTTTAGCATAGTGCAGATGGGGGTCGGGCACATCGTTTTCCAGACATGCCACTTCGGTTACCTCGGTCAGTACATTGAAACAGAAGTGGTAGTGGGAGGTGAGAAAGGTGGTCACTTCCTGCATCAAGGAATGCGGCTTAGCCTTCTTCTGCACGTCTTTCAAGTGAGCAGAATTCTCCTCTGCTTTTCTGGCTGAAGCTGTCGAAAGGACTGATTCCACTTTTTTGCCGGGATTTCTCCTGAAAAACTATTCTTATTATCCTGCAAGTTGCCTTTACCATTTTCAGCAAAGGTAGCGGAACTTGGCACAAGTTATGGCGAATCTTGGTACAGGATATAGTGCATCTTAGTACAAGTTGCGGTAGAACTTGATACACAGTACATACGTATATATAGGCATACGCTACCGTATGTACAGCCCGACACATACATACGTGTAGACTCATACGTCAGTAACGTGACAGGTCACATGTTACTAATGTTACCGGATGTGTTGCTTTGGTCGTTTACTTCAAAAGAACCGGTCGTTTTTTTAAAATGTCCTTATGTTTTTGGTAAATGCCAGCACCTTTACTTAAAAGGTCAGCATGTCTTGATGAAAAGGCCGGCATGTTTCATGAACCAGCTTAGCTGGTCCGACGGACAAGCCTATCATGTCCGGCAAACCAGCCAAGTCGGTTCATTACACTATCCTCTCACTATGCAGGTGTTCACTTTTCTCCTTTCATTCTGTCATTTCATTTAAAACACACTAGTTATCAATTGGTTAAAAACTGTAAGATCTCCCCTCATTCCCGTTTCATCTGTAGATTCTCCTCCCTTCACAGGAAGGAGTGAAGATACAGAGTGGAGGAAACTGAAAGGGGATGACGGGAAGTCCTGTCACTACCGGAACGCCTGTCAGCAGGGCGTTTTCAAAAGTAGATGAAAGGAAGAAAGAAGAATCTATCTGTTCAAAACCAGTCACGTATACTATCAATCTTTTAGATCAGCAAAACCTTACAAAGTGGATTGGTCAGCAGGATGAATAGACCCATCTCCGCGAAGAGCAATATTCAACAAATAATTAGCTTTATTTTTCTGTGCATAATCATATTCAGCCTTCACTTTCACTGTAAAGATTCATTTTTCACCTCCACATTGAAAATCATTCCAGCCACTAACCTTTCCCAATCTTCTTTTTCCCAATTGTTTCACCTTCATATTAGGCTTGCCAAAATACACTTCTTTAACCAAAGTTTCCGTACCAATGAGCCGAACAACATACTCTTCACCTGTTTGGGTAGAGAAAGCCAATACACCATCCCCTCCTGTCTTTACGGAAACTTTCCTGCCATCTCTGCATCTCAACACTTCACATTTCTTGTCACCCCAAGGATTCTGTAATCGACAAAGATTCCCTTTTAAACTCTTCACACCTACTTGTGTAACCTCAGCCGAATTATTCCTACTTGCAGAAACGAGAAATGCCCCTCTTGCCAACAAAATAAATGCCATAGGAATAGAATCCCATGCAGCAGGCACAGCAGGGAACACTCTGATTTTCCCCTCGTTGCTTTGGAGCATCATTTCATTTATGCCCGTGCAATAATTGCTCATGGGTTCCATACCGCACTGAAAGAAATCATGTGAGCGTATCATATACGTGTCTTTCAACAGATTGTGCACAGAAGCAAGATCGTAAATATTGTCAGGATAACCGGTCACATTGTGCATCAATCCTTGTGGATACATCTGATGTACATTCACCCCGTTCCATATATACTTCAAGGCCACATCTCCTTCTCCCATTCGAGCGGCTATCTGCGGATAAGGATAATGCGCGTTACACTCGTCATCGTGTTTCAACAGATTCACAACAGCTTTTCCCAAGCGAGTGTCTTTATCATCAATACCAATCAGCCCTGCCGGAAAAGCTACGGCACCACCGTTACCCCAAATCCATGGAGAATAACGCTTTTCCGTATAATACTCCTCGGCAGGAGAGATTACTTCGCCACATTCACCAAACTGCTGATAGCCTCTTTCCCATAAATGATTGAGTACGTGACGCCACTGTTTCACCTCATCTTTGTCTACGTTCAATATTTCCGCCGCACGGATACAATCTTTGAAAAGCCTTTCGATGCAATTGCGGTCACTGATAGGATTCTTCACATAAGCGATAGGGGCCGACTCATACAAAGAAGCTTTCAAAAAATATTCATTTTTTTCTTCATCCCATTCCAACCTGTCTAAATAAAAATGAGAAGCTTTCTTCATAAACGTATATGCCCTTTCTTTCAAGAATTCCTCGTCTCCCGTAAATTCGTAATAATCCCAAAAGAGAGAAGCTATCTGTGAAGCAGGAGTAAAATTGTTCCTCAGATAGCGTTTGTCCTTTCCCCATTGTACACCGTTGAAATTATGCGCTTCGGTAATGAGCAATGCATCATGCTCCGCTCCATACTCCTTTGCCAGTTTCTCAGCAAACGGTATCATCTTGAAGTAAGTGTCGAGATAAGGTTTCATCAGCCGCCAATCGTTTTGCGCACACAATCCCCAATATTCCTGCTGCTGGTTCCAATGATGCGGTGTCCCCCAATTAAGTACATCACGGTTCCAACGCCAAAGTCCCCCATTAAAAGCCAGCGGAAACTCACCTCGCGAACCAGCAGACATCAGATAGCGATGCAAGTAATAGATATTCTCCAAATAATCATCACCCAACTTCACAAACGAATTGGACCAGAAATTGCGATACCACTCATCTTTCTCGCGACGCAACTCATCTACCCCCTTCGCTTCTGCCTCATCAAGTAATTTCTTTGCTGCATTTACCGGATCCTTATCTTCGCGATCAGTTACTACACTGACCATAATTGTGAACTTACATTTATTTGTCCGCCATTCGGCACGACGCATATTCACCGTTTCCGGTTCCTCGGACGACTCTACCACCCTGCAAGCTACAGCAAAGTGCAGTCCACCATCCGTTTCTTCCAATATCATTTCGCGAGCATCAGCCATTGCACGCATCTTACCAAGCCCCACTGAAGGGTTCTTCGCAAACCAACCTCCATACCATCCGGTAAAGGAACGGCTCCCCAGTCTTTCCAACGAAACCGTAGCTACCGAATGATTTCCCAACATTTCAGGATCAGGTATATTTTCACATTCCACTATCCATACATTACGATCTTGCGCCAACCAAGTACGAATAGTTGTAGCAGAATAACCCGTAACCGCACGATATGTATTCTCGGCATTTGCCAGCGATAACCGCCCCTCAAACTCTTCCAAATGCATCCAACTGAATACCGGTGCACCAAAATCGATCTTCAGACGAGCCGCATGCTTCAACAATGACATTCCGTATTCTTCTGGTTGTGCCTTTGTCCACAAATCATTTTTATTGATTTGCAATTCGATGCCATTATCATGATTCCACACCATGCCGCCTATATCACCATTACCCATCGGAAAGCCTTCCGCCTCCAGTTGCGTAGGTGAAAAATAAACGATATCATGTTTGGAGAGGTAATCGTCATCTACCTCAAAAGGAGCAGACTGCATTTTCAAATAAGTATAATCTATATTTTTCGTATTTGCCGCTATTCCTCCGGCAAGAAAGAAATACAACATAATCAGTTTTTTCATATTCATGGTATTTACAGAATACAACTGTGCTTATCTAAAATAAAAGATGTTACATACACAAACAGAAAAGACATAAAAGAGAAGGGTTCCTTACACACTCTCTTTTATATCTTCTCCTTAAAAATGATTCTCTTTTTTATATTAATATCCTATAGCCGGTTCATTAGCTATTTTACTCCAACCCGGATTTTGATAAATCGTTGAACTTTCCAAGTCATCAGGATTTGAAGAGGTAAGTGTAAAGTTGATAGCAGAAATAGGCTCTAAGTAATTGGCTGGTATCCAGGTATAACCATCGTATAACAAGTTATTCTTTTTTACAATCTGATTAACACGCAAATAACTGCTGTTTTCTTTGTTGGATACATTAGGTTGCTTATCTGAAGCACCTTCTGGAATCAACAAACTATTACCAGCTTCATCAACATACAATTTTTCCAGTTCGCCACCCCATAAATTAAATCCTTCAACTTGATAATTTTCTACTTGGTCCAAAGCACGCCAACGTTTTAAATCACGCATACGGGTACCTTCACTCATTAGTTCTATGCGTCTTTCACGACGAATATTATATAAGGTGGGGTCTACTAACTGACCGGCAGAATACTTAGCCCAATCATTTTCTTTAGACAAATCGGTAGCAGCAATTGTCATATCGATATTATCAGACACACCTGCACGACTACGAATCTCCTTCCAATACTTTATCGCTTTTGGATCCAAGCTTCCATTTTTTTCATAGCAAGCTTCAATATAATTCAAGTTAGCTTCAACAGATCTGAAAAGAAGACATCCATACGTATTGACTGCACCAGAACCGATTACAACTTGAGCTGGATCATAAGTCAAGAATTTACGAACCGTATAACCTGTCGGACATCTATCATTGGTCTGCTCCAATATCTTAGGATATTTATATGTCTCATATGGATCAAGCCTTGAACAATCACTAGGAGCACCCATAAATAACTGTAAACGGTCATCTCTGTCTTTTTTAACATTTTCAATCGTCACGTCACCAGCATAGCCAGAATTTGGCGCATAAATAGGCAATCCATTCTTCATTAAACATGCATCTACTAAACTACGAGTATATCCTAAATCCCCTCCTCCTTTGCAAAGATAAGAACTTACACTATGAGTAACACCCTGCACAGAACTGTATGCTCTCCAAAACAAGACTTCATCTATCGGTTCCATATCAACAGCCGAAAACATTTCAAAATAAGGATTCCAGTTATAAGGATTCGAGTCCGGATTATATATACCGGTATTTTTTGTCAATGAAATACGATCGGCTACTTGAGCAGAAGCATCCATTGCCTGTTCCAAAAACCAATCTACTTCCTTGTCTATATCAATAGAAAAGCCAGCATTATATTCTTGCTGTGCTCCTGGCCATCCCGGACCACCCGGCACACGGTCTGTACCTTTATGGTATTTCAACCAGGTAGCCTCAAACAAAGCTACACGAGACTTAAACAACAATGCCACATTTTTTGTCAATCTATTCTTACCATTATCGGTAGTCAATGACATCAATTCAATAGCTCTATCTAAATCCTCTATAATAAAACGAGCCACTTTATTACGAGGCTGTCTTTTACTTTCCTCCTTCAACACTTCTGTTTCATCAGGTAATACTTCCGTTACAATAGGAAAATCACCGAGACTTACCAATTTATTGAAATACTGGTAGGCACGCAAAAAATACATTTCTCCAATGTAATGTTTTATCATTACTCCATCGCCTTTTATACTTCCGGCCTCATACTTGGGTAATACTTGTTGGAAGAAATAATTCGCTTTACGGATTTCTGTAAAATCCCATGCTCCTTTATCAGCAGGAGTACGTTTTTCTCCCGGTACCCACAACGCGGTAGAAGCATCCGTTGCGGCCTGGTCATCCGAATTGTTATCAGTTTTTACTAAAGAGATATCAAAATTAAGATAGGATGGGAATTTATATTGTTGAATAGAATAGGCAGCCAAATCACTTTCTGAATTAAAATAAGCATCTGGGGTTATTTTATCCAACGGTTCACAATCTAGAAAATCATTGCAGGATGTCAATACCACTGAGGTAAATAACATGGCTACAGAAGCTACTGTATTTTTTATGTAAGACATATTGTATTTCTATTTAAAAATTAACATTCAAGCCAAAAGATATCACTTTAGATAATGGATAAGTCTTTCCTGATCCCCAATCTCCGGCAGCTAGTGTTTCAGGATCAAACATACTGGCCAGGCTGGTTCCAGTCCACAAATTATCACCAGACACATATACACGGCATCTATTAATGTGCAATTTATTAATCCATTGTTTAGGTAATGTATAACCAATCTGTAAATTCTTCAAACGGATATAAGACGCATCTTGCAGATAACGAGTTTGTACCTGATGATTCTTGTTGCTGGTAAAGTCCGGTCTCGGATAATACCCGTTCAGATTAGCTCCCATAGGATGGCCCTCAGGACGGAAATAATCAAAATGTTCTTCCATCGCCATTGATTGCCAGATATTATTTACAGCTCCCCAAAAAACAGCACCATTAGTTCCTACAATCGGAGCATAATCTCTTTTACCTACTCCCTGAAAGAAGATAGAAACATCAAATCCTTTATAAGAAGCATCCAAAACCAATCCAAAATTATAACGGGGAGTAGAATTACCAATAATCCTTTGATCGCCCGGATCAGCTAATGTACCTTTACCACCATCTACTTTGCCGTCACCATTTATATCAGCATACATAATATCACCGGCACCCCATTTGTTTCCTAATTGATTTTGGCCACCATTAGGTAAAGATGCCAAATGCTCTTTCATTTCTTCATCTGTTTTTGCAATACCTAATGAAGTATACCCCCAAATTTCTCCACTCATTTTTCCTGCATACCAGTCACTGAAAGCATTTGTAGTATTGGGATATTTCACCACTTTTTGCTGGGCATCAGCCAAATTAAACTTCACTCCATAATCTACTTCTCCTATTCTATCGCGCCATGAAAGTTCTATTTCAAAACCATAAGACTTCATATCAGCATTATTTACTATAGCAGGAGCAATACCCAAAACTAAGGGTAATTGTGGAGCAGGACCTACCATATCGACAGTCTTGCGTACAAAATAGTCAAAAGAACCTGTCAATCTATTAGAGAAAGCACCAAAATCAAAACCTACATTAAAAGAACGCACACGTTCCCATGTCAATAATGTACTAACCAATGAAGGAATATCTGCCGTATTTGTTTTTCCTCCATTCACCAGCCAATTACCGGAATTGCTTTTCACGGGTAAGATTTCATAGAATGGGTACAAATTCGATGTATTTTGATTTCCCAATTCACCCCAAGAGCCTCTCAGTTTAAATTGATTGACAACTGATTCCAGCGGTTTCCAAAAATTTTCTCTGGCCACATTCCAACCTAAAGAAAATGAGGGGAAAAAGTTCCAACGCTGATCTTTCATAAAACGGGAAGTTCCATCATAACGTCCATTTACTTCCAGCAAATATTTCTCCTTATAATTATAATTCAAGCGCCCAAAGAAACCGGCAGTAGCCCAATGGTTATAACCGCCCCCCGCTACGTCCTGCTCAGTAGAAGTATCAATTGTAGGTAAATCTGGTACAATAATGCCATCACGCTGAGCACTTAAAGTCCTCACATTTTGATGCTCGGCATTAAATCCACCCATTACTTTGAAATAATGGTCACCCAACTGGCGAGAGTAATCCGAGAAAAGATTGACTGTATAAAATTCATTCTTTGTTCCTTTTTCAATTACTCTGGACTGACCTGGCTGCGTCGCATTAGTGATAGCTATAGCATAAGGTTCTCCATTGGCGTCATGGGCATAAACAGCTTGTCTGTCAGTATGAGTAAAATTAGTTGTAATACGCATATTACCCTGTAAGTGAATATTCCATCCTGGCAATGGAGTGACATCCAACTGCAATTGTTGGAAGTTCTGATCCAAATCTTCCTTCATTCGTCCTCCTTCTTTTAATGGTATAATCTCACTGTTATCCGCCCAATATCCTTGTGGGTCAGTAACAAACGCATTAGGCCATTTACGCATTATTTGGTGGAAAAATAATTGATTCAAATAAGAAGGAGCTTCATAATTAGTACGAAACCATTTGGTATTATAAGAGAGACTTATGTTTTTGTTTATTTTCGCATTGATTTTCCCATTTACAGAATAACGATAATAACTTTCGTCAGCATAATTGAGGGCGGTAATTTAGCTGCATCAAAGATTCGTAATCTGGAATGTCCCAGTTACGAAATCTATTTAATAGATTATGGATGCGGCAAATTTAACAGAAAAATACATATTATGGAGCAATATCCTTGATCTTCGTTCACGGGAAATCAACATTGCGCGGACAGCCCGTCGTCTTGGTGTGTCCCGTAATACGGTACGACATCTCCAATCCCTAAGCTCCGAGGAAGTCCTTCAGCAAAAAGAACGGCATTACAAGCTCCATGCCTACGAGCAGGCCGTCGCATCCCTCCTTATCAGTTTCCCCTCCATTTCCAGCAGCCGTATTGGCGACTACTTGCGGGAACATTATCCGGACTTTCCGCACGTCTGTGAGAAGACCGTCCACAATTATGTCCAGTTCGTCCGGAAGAAGCACCACATTCCTCCGGCCAGATAATTATCGGCACCACTCCCCCAAGGAGTGGGAGTCCGGTCCGTCATATACATAATCCTTAACAGCAAACATTATACATTAATTATATATGAATACCCAAAGCTTTACAAACGGAACAAGCCGCCTGTCACGGGCTGTACGGCGTCAGGAATGCGGAACACATCCTTGCTATGAACTCAGCACTTCCCAGTTTTCTGACATGAAAGTCAGAAGACTCACCCGCCAATACGGTTTTTCCGGTTATAGCATCTACCGGTATCTCGTGAACGAGACACTCCACAACGGGAGCTACCTCCTGCTGTGGTGCGAGGAAACGGCGCAGGCGGTGGCCTCTTACTGGAATGCCTCTTTGGAAGATGTCACAAGAATTGTCAACGGCTGCATACAGGTCGGCCTGTTCAATGACGAGCTTTTCAGGAAACACCGCGTCCTGACTTCCGCCGACATACAGCGGAACTATATGGACCATATCAGGTCCTGCGGCATGCTCTCCCGGTATCCCGACATCCCCAAGGAGTTCGAGCTTTCGGCCAGCTGATGTATTATCCACTTTAAATATAAAGCTTATGCCAAAAACAGCTAAAAAGGGTTTCACCTATTTCAGGTTCGAAACCGATCATTTCTATGATCCGAAGGTAAAAAGACTAAAGAACAAATTTGGAATGGAAGGCTGGGGTGTGTTCCATTTCATTGTAAACGAGATCTACCGTGTCGAGGGATGCTACATGGTCATGGATGCCGACGGCCTGTTCGACATCTCGGACTATTCCCGTATGGATGAGAAAAAGGTTTCGGACATCATCGACTACTGCGCCGAACTGGGCCTTTTCAACCAAGAACTATGGCAGGACAAACAGATTCTGACCAGTGAGGAGATACAGGAACTGTATGTGGGCATCTGCAAGGCCATCCACCGCAAGCCCGGCATTCCGGAAAGCATCCTTTTGCTGGAAACGGAACCGTCACCGGAGTCCGCCCCCGCACCGCATGCCACTTGTGAACAGCAGGACATCCCGGCACATGAATGCGATTCTCCGGCCTCCCTTCCGAAGGATGAGAAGGAAATCCGGCAGGCTGTGACACGCATACGCACACTGTTCGCCGCTGAAAAGGAACTTCGCGAAGAACCGGACAAAACTCGCGAAAATAAACCATATAAAATAAAAGAAAATAAAATATCCTCCCCAACCCCTCCGGCACAAGCCTCCGGTGAAGGGGAGAAGGATGAGGACAGGGATTCTCTTTCAGGGAAGCTCAAGTATCTGGGAGTGGACGAGTATTATACCGGCTGGATATACCGGCTTTCGGTCTGTTATCCCGAATTCCCGGTCGGAAAGGCGATCGAGGATATCCTGCAGAGCAATTTCCACCTGACCAAGGGGAACTACCTGTATCCGCTCGTTGAAAACTATATCGCCAAATACAACGCCGAGTACGGAGAGGCCGACCGGCAGAGGAGGCAGGAGGAAACCATGCGCAACCGCCGCAAGACGCTCGAGCTTCTGGGTGTCGCGGTGAGGGACCAGCAGGAAATCCTGCAGCTCGCCTCCGTAGCGCCCATGGTGCTGGACACCGCCCTGAAGGAGACCTGGGGCAACAAGAGGATCAAGAGCCCCACCAGGTTTATCCTGAGCCGTATGAGGCAGGCTGTTTCCGCATAGGAGCCGGAAACGCCGTATTGAGAATATGATGGAATTACCCCTGAAAAGCTGTCCGCGAGGATGGCGGGAATAAATTTATAAATTTAAAAAACTCATCCTGCCCATCCGTGAGGACCGGCAGGAATCAAACGGAAAAGACCATTAAAGCGACATAACCATGACATCACAGGAAGCCAATTCAATCCCGTTGGGAGACATCCTCTCCCATTACGGTTACGAGCCGTCCAGACGGTACGGCGGCTATGACATGTACCGTTCCCCCTTCCGTTCCGACACTTCCCCGAGCTTCAAGGTTTTCAAGCAGGAGAACCGCTGGTATGATTTCGGGGACGGTACGTATGGCAGGGCGGTGGATCTGGTCATGCGTGTGGAAAACTGCTCCTTTCCGCAGGCCATGAAGGAACTGGGAAGGATGAGGACCTCCCCGCAGCTTTCCATGCCGTCCACGATACGGAAACCGGAGGCTGCAGCAGGAAGGCCTCCGGCAGCCACCCCGATGACCGTCCTGAAGGTCATTCCCGTTCAGAACAGGCATCTGCTTGACTACGCCGCCTCACGTGGCATTGACGAGGAGATTGTCCGTAAATACTGTGTAGAGGTCCATTACTGTTTCGAGAGGAATCCGCGTGAGAAATACGCGCTCGGATTCGCCAACGACCACCGGGGTTTCGAGTTGCGGAACAGCATGTTCAAGGGGTGCGCCTACGCCAAGGATATTACCTGCATCAGTGAAGGCAACAGGTCCTGCGCCGTTTTCGAGGGCTTTTTTGACCTGCTCAGTTTCAAGCAGTACGCAAGGGAGCATCCGGAGATGCCCGCACTTGGAAAGCTGGACGTGTGCGTATTGAACTCCACGGCCATTGTGGACCGTTCAAAGGATTTCCTTTCAAAGTATGAGAAGGTACACGCCTTTCTCGACAACGACGCCCCAGGGCGCGGGGCACTGGGAAAGATACGGAGTTTCCTTCCTGAAGACGTGATACTGGTGAACGAGTCGGAACGCCTGTACCCCAGGTGCAATGATTTTAACGAATTCCTGCAGAAAGCCGGATGTCCGGCAGCGGGACATGAAATATGAAGAGCAAAAAAACAGAATGATGAAAACATTTGAGGAAATATACCGGGATGCGGCAGTCCGGAACGGCTGTAATGCCGGGAAAACATTTGCGAGGGTCATGTTCGAGGAGGGCATGAGCCAGAACCTTGAGCGTTGCATGGACAGGGCCGCCGGTTCCCATACGGACCTCATGGCCTTTGCCGGATGGTTCGGAAAGCGTCTGGCCAGGGAATCTGTCAGGTGCAATGCCACCCGCGTGAACTTCTCCCAGGATATAACAATAGAAGGCAAGAAATACACCACCCGGTTCGGTACGGTCACTTTCAGCACGGAGGAAAAGAAAAGTCTTGAGGAACGTGCGGAAGAGATTGCCGGAAGACTGCTGTCATCCGGCCCGTCAGAAGACCTGAAAACGTTGTTGAAAGAAGCCGTACTGACCGGCTACGATTTACAGAAGGATGATTTTGATGAGGATTAAACGATCAAGCATGAAACAGAACAATGACATACCGGATAAAATCATGGAACGTATCCGCAAACTGATGCGTCTGAAGGAGTCCACCACTTCCGAAGGCGAGGCACGTGCGGCGGCCGCAGCCGCAAGCAGGCTTCTGAAAGAATACAACCTGTCCCTGTTCGACATAAGTGGAAGAGCTCAGGCAACGGTCTTTGCAATCGGGAGGTCCGGAGCATTCAGCTACAAGGACACTTTCGGCAGCTATTGGAAGCGCGACCTGTTGAACGTGCTGTGCCGGTACAACTACTGCCGGATACTTCTCTGCCGGGGCACAACCGACATGTTTATCGTCGGAACCGATGAGAATATTACCGCCGTCTCCGTACTGTACGATTATCTGCGCACGGCTTTCCGCCGGCCGGCAGAGGAGTCACGGGAAACCGCCCTGGCATGCTGTCATGACACGCTCATTGACAAATACCTGGAAAAAATAGGAGCCGGCACTTCAAAGGCACATCCGAGAAAGACCGGAACCGACCGCTCCGCGTATTACTCAAGCATGGGTGATGGCAGGACCATCAGTCTGAACCGGCAGATAAAAGGAGGTGGTATATGACAGCATTGTGGATATCATTTGCGGCCCTGTATGCACTGGGCATGCTGTGGCTTGCATATCAGATCAGGACCGCCCCCAGTGATCTGGAATTATGGGGCGAGGAAATAGAATAAACCGTTAAAATCATAATAATATGTACTTTATACATTATATACAGACTTATGCGTCGGTAAACAGGAAAGGCAGCGAGCTCCAGAGCTATATCCTGAAGTTCAAGGACTGCCTGCTCAAGGACCGGAACGCACTGGATGATCTGAAAGAGGAGATTCATTGCCGGATAGAAGAACTGGATGCCAGGTATCCGCGTACCCACCCCCTGCATTTTGATGCGGGAAACGATTCCGGAGCCCGATGGTACATCCATGTGGAAGGAAAGCCGGACAATCTTGTATGCATCATCTCCATTGCAAAAGTGAGGAACCTGCTGGGAAAAGGCACAGTCTCCTTTCCCGGGAAAGACAAGGATGGAGTGAAAGGATGAGGAACACATACTGGTTTGCCGTGGACTATAATGGTACGGGACATCTTTTCACCTGTCCTCCCGAAAGGGACACGGGGATGTGGACCGGCGAGGAAGCCCTTTACATCCCCAAAGGACAGTTCGGGGAGATGTTTCCGCGAATCACCTGGCAGGACGCGCCGGTGGTGGTGACCCTGGAGGTGCTTCCCTGCGTGGAGACCCGGCGGCTGCGTCTTGTCAAGCGCTGTCTCCATCTTCTGCGGAAGCATACCGGCACCCTCAGAAAGGAAAAAACGGAAGAATCATAAAAAGAATATGGAATACGGACATTATGAGATCACAATCAAGGAGACCGGCCGTGAGAAACCTGTTTCCACCGAATATCACGGATTCATCAACCATGAGGGGCTTGTCTCCTTTTTCGGGCTGAAAGAACCGGACGTGGAGTGGTACAATATCAGGGAGATAACCGGGCAACAGGAAGAAAACCCGAAGGAAGCCGCAGAGATGAAACCAGGATCGGGCGTTTTCCTCCTGGCCCTCAAGAGAGGCGGAAAAGACAGGAATACGACCCGCTGCATCGGCGTGCACAGGCTGGGTACACCGGGGATGGAGTTCATCATGGGGCGGACGGACAATGTCCGGAAGTACCAGCCGGGCGACGAGATACCGTACATATATGACGCCGAGTACACCGGCGAGTTACAGAAAGCCGTATACTGGCTGCAACATATGGAATAGCGGAGGGAGGGCATCAGGATACGTCCGTTCAAATAACACCGGCCCTTTGGAAAAGCATCTCAATAAAATCAGCAGGCAGGGACGTATCTTCCCTCTCCCCTTTTGCAGACCTTCATCCGACCGACAGGGAGACTGACAACAAAAGGAATGCCCGGTTGACGGATATATGGAAGATAACTAATAACCGAACAGAAAGGAATGAATTATGAATAAAAGAACAATTCAAATAGATGTTATCGGTCCGATAGAAGAAACTGAATTAATGAAATGTAAATTGTATGTTGATGGTCGTGTGTGTGTAATCGGAATGTCACGATATGACTATGAAGAGTTAATGCGAGAAAAAGTGTTTATCCGGGATGGTAAGAGCGTTGATTCTGCCGGTGTGATAAACACGACTAACACTTTCGTTGAAGATGATTAATATTGAATCGAAAATGAGTATAGAACAAATTATATTCAATCTTCTCAATAAGAACGCTCATACGTGGGTTAGATATTGGAAACAAAAGGAGACTTCGGGTTTAACAATGCCTGGAGAATATATTGAGATAAGGACTTTTTTCTTATCAGGCATCGAACCTTCTGATTTTTTAGAAGCCGGATTCAAAATCAATAAAATACAATCTCAAAAAAACAGATGCAGATGCCTATTGTGACATTCTGTTAAATAAAACCGATTAAATATGGAAATACAAGGAAAAGTTATCGCCGTACTTCCCATAAAGGATGGGGTCGGCAAAACTTCCGGCAACGAGTGGAAGAGCCGGGAGTTTGTCCTCGAGACAGAGGAAAGCAGACCGCAGAGCCTGTGCCTGCAGCTGATGAACGCCAACATCGACCGGTATGCGGTTGAAGCCGGCCAGACTGTGCATGTGAAATTTGACTGTTCCGCCCGCCAGTGGGAGAACCGGTGGTTCAATACCCTGACCGCCTGGGAGGTGACCGTCATCAAGGAGAAGGAGGCGTAGAATATGGGAATGAGAAAGAGAGCTTTTCTTTTCTGTGCCCTGGCAGCCTGCGCCCTGGCCGTTTCCGCACAGTCCTATTCGCTGCGCAGCAACATTCTCGGCCTGGCCACGACCAACCTGAACCTGGAGGCCTCCATGACGCTGAACCGTAAATGGTCACTGCACCTGCCCGTGCAGTACAACCCGTTCAAGTTCGGCAGCAACCGGCAGTTCCGCAATTTCTATGCGGCCCCCGGAGCGCGCTACTGGCTGCTGGAAAGCTACATGGGCGGATTCATCGGCATGTACGGTACGGCCGGCATGTACAGCGTGGGGAACCTGTTCGGCAGCAAGTACCGCTACGAGGGGGAAGGCTACGGAGTAGGTTTAAGTGTCGGGAAGGCCTACCAGATAGGCCGGCGCTGGAACCTCGAATGGGAGGTCGGCGCGGGTGCTGTATGGCTGGCTTATGACAAATACCTGTGCAAACGCTGCGGGGATCTTGTGGACAGCGACTACGGCTGGCATTTCCTTCCGACCCGTGCCGCGCTGAACCTTGTGTATCTTTTCTAACCTTCCGCAGCGATGAGAAAGACAAGACACATCGTCCCCCTGGCACTGGCAGCCGGGCTGCTGGTTTCCTGCACCGCCACGCAACACCGCCTGAAGCGTGTGCGCATCTCCCAGCCCCGGACGAGCGAGGCGGTGACGGACACGGGATATCGGCCGCCCCAACAGATCACCTGGACAGATGACAAGGGGGAACAGCATATCGTGACGGAAGCCGCAAGGGACAGCGTGACGGGCGAATACATCACCCAGATGGAACTGGCCGAAATCACCGTGGTGGCCAGAAGCAAGCAGGTGGCCGAGAGAAACGGGAAAATCAATCTTGACTTTGTCGTCACGGTTCCGGGCGAGCTGATCAACAACAAATGGCAGCTCCAGCTCACCCCTGTGGCCTACAAGCCGTCGGATACGTTGTATCTGGACAGGATTTTCCTTTCAGGGGCGGATTTTGCCAAAATGCAGAAGAAAGGCTACATGCGCTACCAGGCGTTCATGAACTCCATCATCCCTGACAGCCTCTATCTCCAGAGGCTGTTTGACGAAAAGGGCTGCCGCAAGGCGCTTGCAGACCTGGAAGAGGAATATTTCCAGGCCTGGAAACACGAGGTCATCCAGAAAGAACGATGGATTGACTGGTCGGACAAGACCAACGCCCGGTTCGCACTGTTCAATTACAAGATGGAACGTAACCGCCGGGCCATTGCCGGATACAACTCCATCCTGGAATATCTTCCCGCCTACTGGATGCGCCGGGAAATGGACGGGAAGCACATCCCTTCCAAATGGAGGATGTTTGCGGACGGCGGATACAAGATCCGTACCCGGAGCATCACACCGGAGGATTCGGCCGCCATTGCGGAACGTTTCACCGACTACGAGAAAATGGCCGAGAACCGGAAAAGGAAGGAGCAGGCCGACGCGATGTACAAGAAGTATGTGAAGTTCCCATACGAGTCCGCGCGCCTAGATACGGTCATAAAGGAAGGCGGCAGCTTTGTGTATTACTACAAGCAGGAGCTTCCCGCCACGGAAAATACAAAGAAAATCGACCTGACGCTGGACGGGCTGATCCTCTCCAAGGACGAGACACGCACGGAACTGCCCCCGTCTGACACGCTGACATACTTTGTCAGCAGCATGGTGCAGTTCCTTGACCGTACCCCGCGATACAGGAAGAGAATCATCACACGCAAGGACGAGGTCAGCCTGCGCGCCTATGTGGCTTACAGAAGCGGCAGTGTGGAGTTTTCCGAGAGTCTCGGCAGCAACCGGCAGGAGATCGACAAGGTGTTCGAGACCATCCGAGGCATCAACTTCACGGGCGAATTCCTGATTGACAGCATCAGGATGACCGCCACATCATCCCCCGAGGGGAACGCCGCCATGAACCTCTCCCTCTCAAGGGAGCGTGCCCTGGCGCTGAAAAGATACCTCGCCTCACGTACGGACGACCGTGAAGGGGTGGACACGCTTTTCCGTCCGCGCTGGAGGGGCGAGGACTGGGGCAGGCTGTATGAGCTCGTATCGGATGACGACAGCCTGGCACACAGGGACGAGCTGCTGCGCATCATGCGGGAGAAGGGAAATCCGGATGAGCGGGAATACCTCCTGCGCGGATATGCCACCGATTACAGGCGCGTCCGGGAGAAATACTATCCGCTTCTGCGCGGTGTGGAGTTCAGATTCCACCTACACCGCCGGGGCATGGTCCGGGATACGGTTGTGATGCCGGTTATCGACAGCACCTACATGCAGGCCGTACAGCTCATCGAGGACAGGCAATATAAAAAGGCGCTGTCCATCCTGGAGGAGGGTTTCTACGACAAGGACTACAATACCGCCGTCTGCCTGATGTCCCTGGGGTATGACGGCCGCGCGCTTGAAATCATGCTCGGACACCCCGGACAGAAACTACCTTCTGTCAATCCTTTACAGCCGCCTGGGGCGTGAGGAGGAGGCGGTCAGATCGTTTGTCAGGGCATGCGAGGAGGACGCCTCCAAAATATGGCGGGGCAGACTTGACCCGGAAATAAACAAACTGATAGTAACTTATAACTTATATAAAGATGAATATTAATGCCAACAGACTGATATCCCTCGCACTCCTTGCAGCCACCATGGGCGGTTGTGACTTCAACGAGGACTTCTGCATCAGAAACGGCGAGCTGGTTGCCTGGTGTGACTTTACCGGGATTACGGATATTCCTCCCGTACCGCAGGACAGGCATGTGATAGCCTTCGGGGCAGATGTCCCTCCCGGAGAGGGGACGACCTTCACACAGGACACGCTGCGCTGGAGCCTTCCACAAGGAGACTACCGTTTTTTGTTCTATACCGGAAGCTATGAGGTGGTTGACGCCGGAGATTACCATGAGGCCCGTCTTATAGCGGATACGGACACCGTCGGGGGGGAGGCGTGTATCTCGGGAGTACAGAAGTTCTGCTGCTCGGCCGGTTTCAACGAACGTCTGGAATACCAGAAATCTCGGAGGGTGGAGATCCTCCCCGACGCATTCGTCCAAAGACTGAACGTCCGGCTGAACGTGTCAGGCAACACAGCCCCTCTGAAAGGGCTGTATGGGAGACTCTCCGGTGTTTCCACCGCGAGATACCTTGTCTCCCGTGAAAGAACCGGAAATGCGAAAGCCGCAGTCACCTTCGCACGCAAGGGGGAGACGGACCGGTGGGAGACGGGGCTGTACGCTTTCGGATTCAACCCGTCGGCGGACAACAACCTGACGATAAGGGTGGAGATGGAGGATGAGGATTCTGCATTCAACGAACAGCAGACCATCGACCTGACACCCTGGCTGAGAGGATTCGACGGTGACGAGCTCTCACTGGAACTGGACCTTCATATCGGAAAGGAACTGACCATAGACGATCCGGTCATCATCCCCGAATGGGAAGACACCCCGGAAACAGATTTATCCAATTTATAATTAATTATTTTTTAACATGAAAACAATTTTTTTTCTTTCAGCGGTGGTAGCCGCAAGCCTGCTGTCCTCATGCGGAGGCAGTGAGGACATTCTTGACGGGAAAAGCACGGGCGGGGAGGAACCCGCAGCCCGGCTGAACATCTTACCGACGGTCGGCACGGATACGAGGGCCGGCTTCGTGCCGAAAACCGAATGGGCGGTAAATGACGCCATGGGACTGTTCATGTACAAGGCCACCGGATGGGGGGACGCCTATCCGCGTTATGACGCGCAGAACAACAAGTCCACAAAAACAGCGGCCGGATGGAGCCAGGCAAAACCGGTCTATCTTCTTTCGGACAAGGCGACGATATGGGCGTATTACCCGTACAACCAGGCCGTCGCGGACGGTACCAAAGTCCCCGTCCCCATCAATGCGGGGACCTCTGTCGACTACATGTGGGGAAAGAGCACAAACCAGGTGTCGGTCATCGAAACGGATGCCGTCATTCCCATGAAACATGCATTGTCCCAGCTCGTCATCCGTCTGAAAGTTTCTCCGGAATATCATAATGACGGCAACCTGACATCCGCGAAACTGAAATCCAAGGCAGCCAAGTTCGGAACCTCGGGGACAATGAACCTGAACGACAACGGAAGGATCACCTTCTCCCCGACATCCACGGAACTCTCATGGACTCCCAACACGACCATTCCGGCACAGGGGAACCCGTCGGTGGATTTCGCCGCCGCAATCTATCCCATGAGCCTTGCAGGCGGGGAGGTCAGCATGGAGGTGGTCATCGACGGGGCAACCTATACCTACTCCATTCCCCAGATCAACTGGGAAGCGGGGAAAAGATACATCTATTCGATCACTATGCGCTCCAATGATGCGGAAATCGGAGGTGAGAACGGACAATCCGTGACCATCGAGCCATGGGGGGCAAGCGAGTCCGACGTGACACTTGTACTGGTCAAATAAATTAGTAACCTATGGGGAAACCTTCCGGTTCCCCTTAAAATAGAAACCATGATAAAATCAATAGAACGGATTGTTTGCGGGGCACTGCTGCTCGCCTTCCTGTCCTGCGGGGACGATGCCGGAGAGACAGGACCCGCCGGCGGCAGAGGGCTTGTCACATTTACCGCCACCGCCGGGGATACGGGAACCCGCAGCACCCAGGAAGGCACGTTCGAAAAGGGGAATGCCATAGGCGTGTTCGCCGTCGAACCGAAGACCGGCGTGTATTGGGCGGTGAACAACAAATACATCTATGACGGCGGCACATTCAGGCCCGCAACGGCAGCGGACAACATCATAGTGACGGCGGGGACCGATTTCGACTTCTATGTATATTATCCTTTCAGGGAAGGACAGACCGACATCACCGCCATATCCCATGCCATAGGGGACCAGGATGAAAAGTCCGGATGGCTTTCAGCCGATTTCCTGACAGCGTCCTATACGGACGTGATACAGGACTATACGATACCGCTGCATTTCGAGCACCGGCTGTCGACCGTGGAGGTCAGGGTGGAAGGAAGCGACGGCGTGGACGGCGCCCGTATGGAAAACGTGAAATACGGCAGCCGGTTCAACCTGCTCACCGGAAAAACCGTCACGGACGAGACCAGGGGGAGCTATGCCATGTACAGGTACAGCTCCGGGAACCTCACCACGGTATTCCGGATGACCATACCCGCCCAGATTCTTACGACAACCTCCAATTACATAACCCTCACAGGAACCCCGGACATGAAACTGCGCGGCACTTCCGACATGACCACCGAACCCGGCAGAATCCACAACTACCGGATAGATTACAAGATACGGATAACCGTCCTTGACTATCCGCAGGGTGGAAGCACCACAGGCGCGGGCCTGTACGATCTGGGAGGCACCTGCACGGTCGCCGCGAATGTGAACGGCGGTTATGAGTTCGCAGGATGGTATGAGGACGGCAGGATCGTGTCAAATGACACACGGTACAGTTTCGAGGCGCTGTCGGACCGCACACTCGAGCCCAGGTACCGTAATTATGGCGGCTGGTCGGTCACCCTGACGGCAAATCCCTCCGTCATCGGCTGGCAGGGCGGCAGATCGTCTCTTGTGGCGGGAGCCTCACGCGGAGTGTTCGTCAACGGAGTGGCAGAAAACACACAGACGGCTGTCCCCTCCCTCAGCGGAGGAGCAGAAGGATTCCTCCTTTCAGGGAATACGGTGACAGTGTCGGAAAACCCGTCAGGCTCATCCCGGAGCTGTGTGTTTACGGCAAGTCACGGAGGAAGCTCGGCCACGGCCACAATCACCCAGGAGGGATCTCCGGTAGACTATCATTTCAGCTATGCGGATGGCGGAACCGGCCATACCGAGTATCCGGACGACTCATCGGCCGGCTCATTCATTCTGGACATAACAAGTTACAAGAAGACGGGCAACTCTACAAAAGCCCTTTCCTGGAGCGCATCCGGTGACAGCTGGATTCATGTGAACGGCTCATCGGCAAGCTATGACGAGAATCCGACAAAGGAAAGGAGGACCGGTCTTGTGACCCTCAAACAGGATGAAAGCGGCAAAACGCTGTCGTTGAAAATTGTACAGCCGGGAAAGACTTCCATTGACATTGAACAATAACAAAAAATCAATTGAATGCGGTTATGAAAATAGACATATACAAACCGGTTGTCCTGTTCCTGCTACCGGCAGTCCTTGCGGGCTGCTCGGGTGAACGGGAGCCCTTCCCGCAGGGCGGAAAGGCCGGACTGCGGATAGAGAACTGCTCCAGCCGTAGCGGAACTGACGGAAATTCCGTCCTTGTGAAAGATTTCGGAATGGTGCTGCTTGACGATACGGGCGGCGGTTATGCCGGGGCCGTAAACCCGCTGCATGTGACATACGGGGAAGGCTGGATCTTTCCGGAGGTCACACTCACGGAGACCCCCTGCAGGCTGTTCGCATTCTCCCCTTTCGCCGCCATCCCGGGAAAGGAGCTGCCCCTGGACCTGGTCCCCCAGACCGACTACCTGGCATCCGGGGAGATACGCCTGGACTGGCAGAACCGGTCGGCGGACATAGGGATGGAACACCTGCTCTGCCTGCTGGAATTCACCATAGACGGAAGCAGCGCGTGCACTCTGAGTGTGGAGGGGGTCCCTACAGGCGGCACTTATGACCTTGCCGGCGGCAAACTGTCGGCAGGGTGGGAAAAAGGAACGGTCCCATCGGAGGGGAACAAGGTCCTTCTGCTGCCGGGCAAGGCGGGAAACAACAGGGTCGTGATCCGTTTTCAGGAGAACACATACGGCTGGCTGCTGCCGACCGTCACCCTGGAGGCCGGAAAAAGATACGGATATGCATTGTCCCTGAGCAAAGAAGGGGTACTCATTCTCTCCGGTGTAAATGTCCGTCCCTGGCAGGAAGGAGAAGACTACACCGGAACTATCAAACCTAACGAATAATAACAAAATGAGAAATTTTACAGGAAAAAAATTGTTTCTGACTGTCATGTCTGCATCATGTACACTCCGGGGATTCGCCCAGGATGCCCGGGGAGCGATCAATGATGTCCTGGACAGTTTTACACTGCCCGTATTCGGCGGTTTTATGCTTGGAGGCATCATTCTGGGACTTATCCAGCAATGGGACAATATCATCGACAAGGAGAACAGGGGCACGAGAAAGGAAGGATTTGTCGCACTGGGCTGGTATGTCGGTTTTGCATTGCTGGCCGCAGTCGTAGTGTCCGCCGTAAAGAGTGCCATCTCCGGCATCAGCCTGTCGATATGAGATACAAGGTCAGAAAAGGACTGGAGAGTCCCTGCATGATACGGGGGCTTCTTTCCGGGGACTACTGGATATTCGTCGGCTGTTGTTCCGCCGCTTTCGTCCTGTTCTTCCTCGGCATCCGTGCGGGGATATCCGCAGGCAACTGGAACCTGCCGGTCCTGGTGCTCGTCATCTCGCTGCCCACCCTGCCGCTGCTTCTATACAAGCTGAAAAAAAAGGCACGGCCCCAAAAGTTCAAGGAAACGGGAAAAGAGATAAACATCAGTAATCTGGACATAAACAGGGTATTAACAAAAAAGGAGCATAATGAAATCAGAAGAGGCATACAGCATACTTGACATTGTCAGTGAATCGGAGGGCCAGGGCGTCGTCCTGACCCGCAGCGGCAGCATATGCGTTTCTTTCGAACTCCGGGAACCGGAATGCTATTCCCTGACCCCGGAGGATATCGACAGAAGGGACGGCATGTTCCGGGAAGCCTTCAAGTTTCTCCCGGAGGGTACATATGTGCACAAACAGGATGTGTTCCTCAAGGAGAAGTACTGTCCGGACATTGCCGGCGGCTCTTTCCTTGACCGGGCCGATGCGCGGCATTTCCGGGGACGACTGTATGTCAGCCATACCTGCGTCATGCACTTTGTGCTTTCCGGACTCAAAAGTCTTGAGAAGGCCTACATATCCTCGCCCCTGTCCTATAAGGAGAACCTCCATAAGGAGGACCTTGCCAGGCTCGATGAATTCCTCGAGGGAGTTGACAACGCCGTCGGCATCATACAGAGCATGCGTGATACGGAGACAGCCCCGATGTCAGGGCAGGAAATGCGGGACTTCACGGCCGGATACACCACCCTGTTCGACGCCCCGGGGGCGGTTGTGGACATACATGCCGACACGGAACTCCGCACAGGAAAGAAACGGGCACGCTGCTTCGCCATCTGCGATGAGACCTTTCTCCCTGACGGCAGCCTGGATTCCTATGTGCGGGACGACTCCCTTCCTCCCGCCGGCTCCCTGTTGTACCATCCGATGCTGGAGCAGCTGGGGATGTACCTGCCGTACAACCACATCGTGAACCAGGTGGTTTTCTTTGAGGGGAACGGACGGCTGCGCGAGCGGATCGCCCGCAATATCGACATTTATGGAAGCAATTCCGGCATGAGCAGGTCCATCAAGGTACAGTACCAGAAGCTGGACGAGCTCCAGCAGGAAATCCTTGAGGAGAACGAGACACTGGTACGCAGCTTCTTCTCGGTCTGTGTGTTCGACGAGTCGGAGGCCGAACTGGAGAAGGCCGACAAAAAGATCAGGGAGACGCTCAACCTGGCCCGCCTCCGGTATTATATCCCCGGATATGAGAACCTGGCGGCGGTGCATTTCGCCTGCGTCCCCGGCCAGATCCACCTGATGCCGCGGAAATATCTGTTCCTGACCACCCTGCCCATGGCATTGTGCTTCTTTCTCCAGTGCGGCAGTTTCAGGAATGACAGCGAGGGCATCTATGTGCATGACAGGATGTACCAGGTCCCTCTGAGAAAGGACATCTGGGATGCGGGCAAGAAGAGGGTCAACGCCCGTAACGGGATGGTCATAGCCGGAACCGGCGGCGGCAAATCCGCCTTTACCCTGAACCTCACCCAGCAGCTCATCGAGCAGGACTATACGGTCGTGGTGGTCGAGTTCGGAAAGAGCTTCAGCCAGCTCTGCAGGCTCTATCCGGACATCTCCCTGCACGTGGACTACGACGGAAGGACGGCGCTGGGCATCAACCCCTTCGACCTGCAGGGGGAGGAACTGGACAACGGAAGCATCGAGATGCTCTCGGGGGTCGTGCAGAAATACTGGAGGCACATGTTCACAAAGAACGAGTCGGAGAAGGAGGTGGCCCTCACCCGTTTCATCCAGGACTATTACGAGAATGTCCGTGAAGGGCACAATTTCGAGAGTTTCTACAACCACGTGACGGAACATTACCCCGAGATTCTGGCAAGGAAGCACATCCCCAAAGATTATTTCTCCCTGGAGTCCTTCAGCCTGAACTGCGGCGAGTTCCTGCCCGGCAGACGCTACGAGAACGTATGCAAGGATACGGGAACGGACTTCTCGGGAAAGAAGTTCATCGTGTTCGAACTGACGCAGATCAAGCAGGACAGGTTTCTGAGCAACCTCGTGATGGGCATGATATTCACCGTCATACAGAAGAAGCTGCTCAGTGACCGGAGGAAACGGGGCGTCCTGATCTTTGACGAGTACGGCGAGACCGCGCAGATGGTCGATACGGCCACGGGAACCGGGATACACAGCTCCGTGGCCTTCTGCTATCAGAAGATCAGGAAGGAGAACGGGGCGGTATACACCATCATCCAGAATCCCGACCAGCTGCCGGAGAACGAGCACACAAAGAACATCATAGGCAATACGGACATGCTGTTCGTGCTCCCCACCAAGGAGGTCATCTACCAGTCCGTCATAGACAAGTTCAGGCTGACCCAGCCCGGACAGATAGCCCTGATGAAGTCCATGAGGAACAATTTTTCGGGACAACGGCCCTATTCGGAGTGTTTCATGCGGCTGGGGGAACATTACGCCACCGTCACCCGCCTGGAGTTCTCAAGGGAGAAATTCCTTGCGTTCCAGACGGAGGGGGAGATATGGTCGGACCTTGAGGAGAAGAACCGGAGGATGTCCATGGAGGACGCCATAGAGGAATATATAAGGGAACATCAATAAGAAACAACAAAAACAAGAACAAATGAAGAAATTACTTTTATCCATGCTCGTGCTGATGACGGCGGCAACCGCATCCGCACAATGGGCGGTGGCGGACGCGCCCAACCTTGCACAGAACGTCAAGAACTTCTCGGAACTGCAGAAACAGGTGGGCTACCTGAAGGAGCAGAAAGACCGGCTGGACGAGACACTGGACATGATGCGCAAGGTCAACTCCGTCATCTCCAACTGTGAGACCGCCAAATCAATCATAGAGAGACAGGGAAGGCTGTCAGAGAAGTGCATAGACCTGGTGACGAACAAAAAACTGAGCACGTCAACCCTGCAGACGCTCACATCCAGCCTTGACCTGGTCATGCTCAACAACACACGGCTCATCAGCCTGTCAAGGACCATACTCTCCACAAGCGTGAAGATGAACGACTCCGAACGGCTGGCCGTCCTGCAGGAGATAGAGAGACAGACCATCGAGCAGGAAAGGAAGGTCTCGAAGGTATCCCGGATCATATCCCAGTATGAAAGGCTGAAGAGAAACCTGAGATAGACATGGAAGAGGCATACAGCAATCTGAACAACGCATACCTGCAGATCAAGGGGATGATAGTGGTGGAGGGATTCTATGCCCTTGTTGCCGGATTTGTGATTACCACCTTTGTATTCAAGCTTGCAGGTATCATTAAGGACATGGTTCACGAAGGCAAGGGATTCAATGCAAAACAGTTTTATGAGCTGGGCAGGGAGTACATCCTCTGCATAGCCCTCATCTGCATCATGCCCGTGTTGCTGGACACGCTTGAGGCCGTACTTGCATACGCCGCGGACAGGCTGATGGAGTCGCTCGCCGCCGGAGGGGTCTACAATCCGGACAATATCTGGAAGAAGCCGATCGAGCAGGCTTTCGACGACCTGATGAACAATGACATCATCGACATAGCGGTCAACGGGCTGGACACGACCTTCAACTCCCTGCTGGCGGGAGCGGTGGGCAGCTTCGGGGGAGTCGCATACGACTACCTCATGCTGGTCTTCCTGTGCACGCGCTACCTCATCCTGATACTGCTCGAGGTCATATCGCCCCTGGCGATAGCCTGCCTGTACAACAGCGACACCCGCAGCTCCTTCTACACATGGGCCAGACAGATGGTCGGGTGCTACATGCTGTATCCGGGATTCATCATCGCCAGCGTGTTTTCTGATCTGATTGTAGTGAACTATGTACAGCAGCGCCCCTGGTCGATAACGCTCATGGTGATATTTTCCTTTCTGCTGAAACTGGCGATGCTCGCCACAGTGAAAGCAACGGTTAACAAATGGTTATAGCTGATATGATGGACATAAAGAACATACTTAAAGATTTCTCCCGCCTGGCGGAAGCCAGAAAGAACCATACGTTCCGCACCAGGCTGGTATTCATATTCTGCGCCGCCACAATAGCGATGGTGCTGTTTTTCAGCTACAGGGTGGTGAACAACGCGATGAACAAGATCCTGGTTGTCAATGAAGGCGGGGAACTGCTCCGCTTTAAGGCCATGCAGCAGGATCTGTTGTATGAATCCCTTTTAAAGAACCATTGCTACCATACGGCCTATTATCTGAACAGTTTCGACAGGCTCTCCCTGCAGGAGAACCGGGCACGCGCCCTGTTTCTGGTCAACAAGCCGGACGCGAACACCATATTCGCCAAATACCAGGCTGACAGGGGGTATGGCGACGCCCTGGAACTCGGAGTGGTCTACAGGACGGAGTTCGAGAAGATGCTCTCTGTATCCGTCAGCGGGGAGGAGTATCACGTCACCTTCTCGTCAATCCTGAGCATCATCAACGGAAATGATGTCAGAAAGATACGGATTCTCAGCGAGGGCACCGTCATACGTACCACGCCACGTTTTCCGGAGAACACTTCCGGATTTTTCTTCCGGACATATAACCAGCAATACGAGATGCCATGACAAAAACTGAAAGGAGCAGAATAGTGGCGTTGGGGGGTATAGGAGCCGTGATCATCCTGCTGGTATGGGGGATCATCGCCACATTACCGAAAAAAGAGGACGGCAGGGAGGGAGAAGTGAGGCTGCGCTCTGAAATCAAGGACAATTTCACGCTCAAGGACATGCTCAGGAGTGTGGAAAAGGAAATGGAGAACCGGAGAGAAAACCCCATGCCTGGTGGAGGAAATTACGGAATGGATGAACCGGAGGACACCGTTTCCCCGGAAAGCGAGATACAGCGCATCCGGGAACTGATCAGACACAACGAGCAGACCCTCGGAAGCGGTCCGCTTTCCGGGACGGAACAACCCGCCCCCTCCCCCTTCAGGGAGAAGGAGGCGACGGACGATGAGGAGGAGAAACCGCGGAAGACGGAACCGGAGGACACGGTTCCCGAAGAGACTCCCCGGAGAGGATTCAACAGCGTGCGCCTTGTCCGGCAGGACGAGAGGAACGTCATACGGGCATTCGTACATTCCACACAGACGGTCATGGTCGGAGCGACGCTGAAGATGCAGCTGGCGGAGAACTGCCTTACGGACGACGGACAGCACATCCGCAAGGGAACACCGGTGTTCGGGGAGGTGACCGGAATCGACGGGGAACGGGTGCTGGTCAAAATCACCTCGGTGAATCTGGCAGGAAACATACTTCCCTTTGAAAAGGAGGTGTATTCCGAGGATGCCATGGAAGGCATATACGTTCCGGGAAATGCCAAGGCGGAAACCATCAAGGAAGCGGAAGCCGCGGGTGTCAGCGGGACGAACACAAGCATTTCCGGGGGACTTGACATGGGAAGCCAGATAGTGGCGGGCGCGGCGAACAGCGTCATCAACGCGACCAAGTCGGCCGCAAGCAAGAATATCCGAAAGATAAAGGTGACCATCAAGACGAACTACCGGATACTGCTGAAGGATGCAAAAAAATAGAAATACAGATTAACAGGAAAGGATAAGGACAATGGCGAAAGTATATGTGGCAAGCAGCTGGAGCAACGAACACCAGCCACGGATCGTGGCTTTTTTAAGAGAACGGGGGCATGAGGTGTACGACTTCAGGAACCCTGAAAGAAAAACGGACTTCCGCTGGTCGCAGATCAGCGGGAACTGGGAGAAAATGGAAACAGACGAATACCTGGACGCGCTGGAGCATCCGCTGGCAGAAACGGGATTCAGGTCGGATTTCGATGCCATGCGCCGGGCCGACGTCTGTGTGCTTGTGCTCCCCTGCGGGGCTTCAGCACATCCCGAGGCGGGATGGATGAAGGGGACCGGAAAGAAAGTGATAGTATATCAGAACCGGCCTCAGAGACCGGAACTGATGTACAAGCTTTTTGATGGGATATTCCCGACGGCTGCGGATGTGGCACGCTTCCTGAAGGAGTTTGATGAAATGAATAATCTAAAAGTTGTATGACATGGAAAAATTCTGGTACTATATAGCCTCTGCCCTTTTGATTATCTGCCTGAATGGATATATTCTACTCCTGTTCTCTGGAAAATTGGAAAATGTCATCCTCAGGATCGGGGCTTTTGTAAAGAAGACTATGCAGAAAATAAAAAAAAGTTAATAATATATGCCATTCTTAGGATATTTTTTCCCCCCTAAGGATAGAAATGACACCTGTAATCAAATTAAGCAGATAGCTTGTAGGCAAGATGCATAATACTGTCATGAGAGGATCATAACTCCTGTTCATAAAGAAGACCACGTAAATAGTTGTTATTATTGAAACTGACAGTAGTATTAAAGGAAGATAGAATACCCCAGGATATCTCATGGCACTTGTAACTGAAAGGGGAACTCCTAATCCGGTATATAAAGCAGAACTGCCTAATGTGAAAAAGATCTGTTCATATACGGAAAGCTCCCGGAAGAAATGGGTGAAATAAAACAAGAATGGATATAACATGAAAGTACATCCCAAAAAGCAAATAAGGATCTTGACATAAACGGAACCTATTTCAAGATCTTTCAGTAACTGGTTGTAATTTGTAGACATAACGGTTGCTTTTAATTAATAACTGAATTGCAAAAGTAATAAAATCCCGGCAAACTGCTTTTACAGGCTATTTGACTGAGGATAATATTTAGTAAGAATGAGACAAAACCGAATTTACATCACAGGGATACTTCTCCTGATTTTTCTTTCAGGAAAAGCCCAGAGGATCGAGGAGCTTCCGGCAGTACCCCTCCAGATCGGGTACGAGAAGACCCTGCACCTGATATTCCCTACCGAGGTGAAGTATTACAGTATCGGCGGTGACTATGTCATCGGTGAGAAAGTCGGGAACTGCCCGAAGATCATACGCTTGAAAGCGGCCGAGGAGAATTTCTCGGGTGAAACTACCCTGTCGGTGGTGACAGCCGACACGAAGTTCTACTCCTATACCATCAGCTATAACGCCCACCCGGTGGAGAGCTATGTGCGTGTGGACGGACAGGCACCCGTTCCCCATACACTGCCGGTGGGAAAGGACAGGCAGATGTTCCTCATTTTCCCGGCCGGAATCACCTATGTGGACTATGGCAGTACAAATGTGGAGGTTGAAAAGTCCGAGGGGGTGGATAACATTCTGGCGGTGAAAGCCACCGGGGAGTTTACGGAAGATACGAACATCTCGGCGGTGGTCGAAGGGGGAAAATTCTACACTTTCAATCTCCATTATGTCCCGTTTCCGGAACGTTTCAGCTTTGTCATTGACAAGGAAAAGACGCAAAGGGTGGCCATCCTTGACGAGAGGGAACGGTCAAGCGAGCAGAAGGAAAGGATCAGGCAGGCAATCTCGAAGAGGATTCCCCTGGACCTGGGACTGAAGGACAAGAACGCCGGCATGGAGTTCGAGGTCGGAAACATCTTTATCGACGGGGACATCCTGCTGCTGCGAATGACGCTGACAAACCGCACACAGATCGGCTACACGACGGATTTCATGCGGTTCTATATCCAGGATGCAAAGATCCGCAAAAAGACGGCGGTGCAGCAGATCGAGCAGGACATCCTGTTCACCTTCGACTACCCGGAGGAGATACCTGCACACGAAAGCCGGATATTCACGGTGGCCATGAACAAGTTCACCATTCCGGACAAGAAGAGACTCGTCATCGAGATCCAGGAGAGGAACGGCGGCCGGCACTTCCTGTACAAACTGAAAAACAAGTCGCTTCTGGGAGCGGAGGAAGTGTTCAGAAGCCTGCAGGAGCAGAAAACGGAGGATGAAGCGGACAGGATATTAAGGAGGATAGCCAGGTGAAACTGCTGATGCTCATATTGTTTTTCCCCCTTTCTTTCCATGAGGGGGAGAGCGGAAGGGAACTGCTCGATACGGCACTGGAAAAATGCAGCCGTCTGGAAAGCCTGGAAGCTTGTCGGGACATACTTTACCGGTACGGGGTGGCAGACAGGCTCCCTCTGTCATGTCCCCTGAAAGACAAGTTCAGGATAAGCAGTCCGTATGGCGGCAGGATTCATCCCATAACGGGAAAACGTAGTTTTCATTCGGGAATTGATATGGCGGTGGAACTGGCCGCACCGGTCCATGCCACCGCTTCCGGCACGGTCGTTTTCGCAGGGAGGAAGGGAGGCTATGGGAGATGCGTCATCATACGGCATTCCTACGGCTTTGAAACGCTTTACGCACATCTGGCGGCTTACTATACGACGGAGGGCAAAAAGCTCGGGAAAGGGGCTGTTATAGGCTTTGCCGGGAGCACGGGCAGAAGTACAGGTTATCATCTGCATTATGAGATAAGAAAGAACGGTAGAACTATAAAACCATATTGGTATGGATATGACAATTCAGGAAGAGATTGAACAGCTTGTATTAAGGTGCGTCGCCGCCGACGGACTGAAGGCATGCCCGAAGGATATTTCCTTTCTTGAGAAATACAGGCTGAAGAACCTGTACTTCCTCTCCGTGAGGTATCGGATGGAGGGGACTGACTGTTCGGAACTTGACCGGAGGGCGGAGGGGCTGATCAGATGGAACATTTATTCCACGGATTTCCCGCTCCTTCGCCGGGTGTATGCCAGGGAGGGAAAGGAGGCGTTGATGAGATGCCTGTACCTGGAAGAGGGGTATTTCCGCAGATTCCTGGAACAGACCGGACTGGAGGATAGGATATGACGAGCCTTTCCGTTGTCAGCTACATAGAACGGATCAACCGGATGTACAGGCTGATCCGGAAGGAAAGTACCGGCAGCCGTGCGGAGCTGGCCGGCAGGATGCGGGTGAGTGAACGGACCGTCAGCAACTATCTGGAGGAGCTCCGGCTGATGGGGGCTGACATAAGGTTCAGCAAGACACGCAATACTTATTATTTTTTCAACCGGTTTGTGCTTTATGCGACATTTGAAGCCCGTATCGATGCCGACGTGCTGGACGAGCAGAAAAAGAAATGATACATACAATTATAATAAACCTTTAAAAAAGAATGAAGTATGAAACAAGTTAAATTTTTACTGTTGGCGGCATTCGTGACCATGTTCACAGGTTGCCAGAATGAGGAGATAATGGAACAGGATTCTGAAAAGGACAAACCGGTCCCTACCGGTGATACACGTATTATCATTGAAGGCGAAGGGATGCTGGAAACATCAACCCGCTCTTCAGACGGAAGGGTTGATTTTACCGGAGGATATGCCACCGGAGCAGGACTGTACAATGGAACTGCAGAGCCTACTGTTGCTGCATATCCTAATGCTGGATATGAGGTGAGCTATTTTTACGGTGGTCCAGCAAGTGAACCTAAAAGATATGATTATGCACAAAATCAATCATCTACATTCCGAGTCCCTTTAGGCGGTCAGGATCATACTTTCCATTGTGGATTCAAGGAAAAAAAACGTACACTGGCCATCAATGCAGATGAAGGCGGGACGACTGCTCCGGAAGGAACAAGGGAATATCAGGTAGAAAAACCAATCACCATTACGGCCACTCCGAAGAGTGGGTATGAATTTACAGGCTGGACAGTTATAGATGGTGATGTAACTATCGAAAATCCAGGCAGTTCAACCACTACCGTCACCCTGCATGGTTCTAACAGTACTATTACAGCCAATTTCAAGCAATCCATAAGAAGTATCACGATTAATTTGGATAGATTTTACAGCTCAACTTCAAGTATGAACAGTGGTAAAAGTTATGAATATTTGACCGTGTCATCCACAGATTGTTCTGGTATAATATGCAGGATATATGGACAGACTAAAAACGACATGGACAATATGGATGAAGTAAGCTATCCTGTGCGGATAGAGCAGAACCAAAAGGTTATGTATGCGTATTCAGAATGGGAAACAATAAACCAGGATGGAGATACACGGGAAAAAAGTGCCACTCCGCAGTCTTTCGACATTATAATAGACAATGCTATAGTACTCTCAAACATCAAATCTCCGTCAGGTAAGCAGACACTTGATTTCGGCGAATTTGATGGCAAGGAGATAACAGGTATCGGGTATAGGATGACTTTCCAATTCACATCTCATTGGGAGTAAATATAACTGGGGGATATTGTAACATCCCCCTGCTTTTTTACGATATATATGTCAAAATTTTGCCCATGAGAACAGAAACCGTTCAGAAAACTTAGTTTGAGACCACTGTTATCCTTTATTCCTACAGATTTCCAGATGACACCATCAGCAGATTTCCCTAAATAACCATTGTTCTCAAGAGCCCAGAAAACACTGCCATCAAATATGACTTCTTCCCAGGAATTATCTCCAAAGGGAACTTCCTCCCAGTTCTTCCCGTCACTGGAACAATGCATACACCCATAAGAGCTTACAATGAAACGTCCCTCTCCAAATGCCGAGGAATACAGATTGGTTGCCGATATTTTTATTCGGTTCCATGAATTTAAATCCACTGAATTGTCGATGTAGCCGTTCTTTTCCGTTATTACACATACTCCATTGTCATAAGTTACAGATATCAGGTCACCGGAACCTATTTTGTTTTCTTTCCAAGTACTTCCGTCTGTTGAAGTCGCCATATATCCGCAGTTCCACTTTCCCTATACAGCACGGCTTCATGGAAAGGCCATTCGTCTGTAAGGCGCATCTTATACCTGAGTCCGAATTCATCCTCCTTGAATTCCCTGAACTTGAATAGCCTGTCTACCATTTCGTTGTAGGTGTTGTAGGCAGATGACAGCGTGCACCTTTTTTCATACGCTACTCCGAGTTTCAGCATGCACCTGATGTATGCCAGCATCAGCGACGGCATGTGTGAATCTGGATCCGAAAATTCTTTTGTCCCCGACAACACCCGCAATGCGGTCTGGTACTCGAAAATGGCGTTGTTGTATTCCTCATCTGCCATGTACAAATCCTCCAATATATGATGGATGCCGCTGGCGGAATGCGGGGAGTTTGCCCTCTCATTGTCCAGCATGGACAGATGATACCTTTGGATTTCCATGTAATGCCTTTTCACCGTTTGCGACTCATCAAGGATGAAGTCGAAGATGGCCGACACTTCTTCTGAGATTTTCGAGGCCAGAGAGATTTCCTCCGATATGTGCTTCCTGAACTTATATTGGTAAAGGCCGCAGGGTATCTGGATGATGTGTGTCTGCAACAGGAATTTCAGAATGGAGTCAATGAAGCTGCGGAACTCGGGTATCTTGTATACCTCCAGAAGTTCGGGTGTCTGCTCAATGTTCCTCCATGAAAAGCCTCCGCTGTGGTATTTGTAGATGTGGTTGATGAGGAATGAGGCAGAGACAAGCAGCTTGTCGCCATACTGGTTCGCATCAGTGAACATCTGGTTGACCGGGAACGAGATATAATGGATAAAGCCGATAACCCTTTGTTCCTTTTCGCCGAAAGACAGGAGATTATGGCACCTCGCTGGGATATGGATGTCAAGGTCTCCCTTTTCCAATGGCCTTTCCACCTTGCCTTTGGAAAGGTGGAACTCATCTGAGTCTTTTATGGGACGGATGAAGTTTTCAAAGTTCAGGCGCATTTTCTTCGGGGATCCATTGCTGATGTGATACAAATAGTACGTGAAATGGTAGAGCAAGATGATGACCTTGTCTATTCCGTTCCTTGCGTCATTGAACATTTTCAAAGAATTGTCATCCGCTGCTTGGGTCAGGTATATTCCCGAATACTCCGTTGTCAGGTATTCATGATAAAGCTTCAGGTTGATGTCTATGTTGGTGTAGATCTCGTTGTTGAGCTTACATTCTATATATTGGTCCCTTGCTTTTCTTTTAATATAGGATTGTGGAATGAGTTGCCTGGCAATGAAGATTTCGGCGTTGTACATCACGTCCTTTTCGCTCTTTTCATTCTTGCAGAAACTTTCCACGTATATGATACCATTGAAAAGGCTTGAAATGGCCGATTCCCTGTCTGTCAGGTCGGCGAGGTATGCGTCATACATCTCCCGCCCTGCGATGAAAATGAATTTGGACTTTGCCGTGGAGGTGAAGAATTTCAGGTTGCCGAGGAGGTGCAGCACGGTGGTCTTCCTCTTCCGTGACGTGCCTCCGCTAGGAAGGTATTTCTCGTTTGAGAATTCAGGTTGTGTATCACCAGAGGTGTTGTATGGAACCTCTATCTTGTCCAGTTCGTCAAATACGAAGAATATACTGGGATGGAACGGCAGCCTGACAATCCGGTTGATTATTTCTATCAGGTGAAATTCTATCTCGCGTGTTGTGGCGATGGGGTAATTGTATGACCGGGAGGTGTTCGCGGATGCACCTTTGTAGCCATAACCTACCCCTGTTTGGAGAGAAACTGCTGCGTCGATTCTCTTGCGTAGCACATTCAGCCGTCGCATAATCCTCCATTGGTGGGAAATTATGATAAAGAATGCAAGTATCGGCAGGTCGAACTCTACGGCTGCATGACCAGCCATTGCCATCATTTCATGAGGGGCTGATGTGAAGTGGTAAGAATAATCATAATGTCCATGTACCAAGTACGACAATATGACAACCACCGTACAATATAGCCAAACAATTGCGTTTGCCATGGGGGAGAGCACATAACGCCTGTACGTGTTGTGCAGTTGTATTTTTTCATCCTTTCTTTCCGTGCGACATCAAAAAGTCTGTATGAAAAATTATTGATAATACATAGTATCAATTCCAACAGAGTACTTTTTTCTGAGCCGTTCGCTCCAACGATACAATTGACTTGTTATCTGCATGGAAACCGCAAAAGTATCATCCCCAAAACAAGAACAGTACATCTGATTTAGGGATTTTCTTCTCCATCTTGTTCGTTGTCCATCCATTTCTATATGTTCTGTTCGGATGGCTACATGGTACTTGCCGAAAGGATACTGTGTCCTTCATGTAATTTCTTTATTACTGAACTTCTTCCTGCTTTTAATTTTATTCCAATAATCCTCATAAATTCGAATAAATACTTGGTTACTTCAAGCACACTCTGAAATATATCCCAACAGACAAAAACCGACCGTCATACAGTGCTGCCACCACATTGATCCGGTCTTTCCACACCGAATAGTTTGTTCCCACGTTCCACACGCTGTCATAATATTCTCCCATCAGATTTAGTCCGTTCAACGCTTTATTCCAAAAATCATCTTCAGTACGGTTGAAACGGTAATTTATGCCTACCGTCACGCCGTGTTCGTTGTCGAAATCCAAACCGTCAAACTGGATGACTGAAGCGTGTAAACCCAATGTTCCCCATTTCTCAAAAGTAAAATGCTTGGTAGCAGCTACATAGAAACGGGTCAGATGATTGGTGCTTTCTCCTACATCTTGAAATGTAAGGTCACCGCCGCCTGCACTCTCGTGACTACCCGGATCATTCGCTCCCAGCACGATTTGTGGTATCCATTGCTTCCACCAGCCTTCTTTCCACAGACGCAAGCGCCCATGAAACGAACGGTCTTGATTGGTGAATTTGCCCCAAGTCTGCTGCGGCCAGTAATTGCTGCCATGAATGCCTTTTACCAGCGTACAGGTATAAGCTATTTCTAACCATGGAAACAGCGTAATGTTCAGATAGTAGTTATAAGTATAAGGATTATACTCATCATGGGCATTCCAATAGGCATCACGATAAATATTGTGGTCTATCATGCTGCCACCAATCATGACAGTCTTGTCTTTCTGCATTTCGGCTGTAGGAGAATAAAGCAGCCCTGATGTGCCGTAGGTATGCTGACCCAACATATTGGTTACCAAACAGCACAATATAATAAACGAATAAAAATATTTCATGGAAAGTCTTCAGATTTTTGATCTTTTTCATGCATTATTGACTTTTCAGAATTGCACTTTTACAAATTAAAACAGATTCAATACTTTTTCTACGATGTGGTGCATGTCATAATACTTATACTCCGCAAGCCTTCCACCGAAGATTACGTTCGTTTCTTTATCCGCCAGCTCTTTGTATTTATGGTAAAGCGCATTGTTCTTCTCATCATTCACTGGATAATAAGGCTCGCTGCCTTCCGTCCATTCTGAACTGTATTCCCACGATATGACCGTTTTCGGGCAATTGTCCACATCTGCACCGAACATCTCGAAATGCTTGTGCTCTATCACACGGGTATATGGCACTTCACGCTCCGTGTAGTTTACTACGGCATTGCCCTGGTAGTTCGGAGTATCCAATGTTTCCATCTCAAACCGCACCGTGCGGTATTCCAGTTTGCCGAACCGATAACCGTAATATTCATCAATGGCTCCGGTAAACACCACCTTATCCGCCAGAGCTTCCAATTCTTCACGATGAGCAAAAAAATCACAGCCCAACCGTGTATCTGCTCCGTCCAGCAGACGCTCTATCAACACATTATATCCGCCGATGGGAATCCCCTGGTATTTGTCATTAAAATAGTTATTGTCGAAAACCAGACGCACGGGCAACCTCTTGATGATGAAAGCCGGAAGCTCCGTACATTTCCGTCCCCATTGCTTCTCGGTATAGCCTTTTATCAGTTTCTCGTAAATGTCCTTGCCGATAAGCGTTTGCGCCTGTTCTTCCAAGTTGCGTGGCTCGCTTACACCGTCCGCTTTCATACGCGCAATGGCTTCTGCCTTCTGCTCCTCTATCTTCGCCTTGGCTTCGGCAGGGGTGGTCACGCCCCACATCTGGTAGAACGTGTTCATGTTGAACGGCAGGTTGTAGAGCTTGCCCTTGTAGTTTGCCACGGGTGAGTTGGTGTAGCGGTTGAACTCCACAATCGAGTTGACAAAGTCCCACACCTTCTTATCAGATGTATGGAAAATGTGCGCCCCGTACTTATGCACATGGATGCCTTCCACATCTTCACAATAAAGATTCCCACCCAAGTGTGGACGGCGGTCAACCACCAGACATTTCTTGCCCTGTTCCTTGGCTTTGTAGGCAAAGACAGAGCCGAACAGGCCTGCGCCTACTATTAGGTAATCGTAATGTTGCATGAATAATACTTAAATTTAATGTGTTTTTTTATTTTATAGGTTTATCGACTCTGCGTATACTTCTTGCCAAAGAATTTAGCTGCCAAAAAATATTTAATCTTTTGAGGCCAGTTCTCGTTTCCCATCTGTATCATCTTTATCTCCTTATGTGAATACCCCTTGGTCTCTATCCATACATCAAGCAGTAGTTCACTGATTCTGCCAAACAGACGGGCGTCAAAGGCAGACAAGGAGGAGAAATCTATCTGTTTTTCTACTTTAAATAGAATGTCAAACAGCCAAGCGCAATACTCATCCGCATAACTCTTTTTCATGATGAACATGTTGAACATGTGTCCCCAAGTTCTTTTCATCACTTCGTTGAAAGCAGGCAGGTATTCCGGATAATCTTTTGCGATAATCGCTTTTGTCTTTTCCAAATGTGAAATATCATGTGTGTGCTCGTAATGCGACCATAGCGACTCTATATAGTATCTCCGCTTCTGTGGCAATATGATGTCATGTTCTTTGCATAGCGCTTGGGCCTCCTCCTTTGTCAGCAGACATTGCCACTTATCTTTTCCGTGTTTCATTCCGAGGTATCTGCGGTAATGCACCAACCCGATATAATCGGCTTTCAGATTCTTCCAAGCCCAATAGATAGCAGTCAATTCACTGTAATAAGGATTCTTCTCCGAGATATTCTCTCCTTCATTATCAGGCTGATAGCCTAAATCCAAATCGGGATGCAGAGCCTTTCCTACCTGTACGGGCAGGTACACGTCACTCTTGGGCATCTCACACAGCTTGTGAGCCGCCACCAAAATCTTGATGTTCATAAAAAAGTTGGAAAATATAGTTTTAGAAATCAGTTATTTCTAATTAGAAAGTGTATGGAATTAATGGATGCCACATGGCGTCCTCTATTTCTTCTGTGTAATAATGGCTCTTGTTTTTTTGTCTTTATCCGCTGACGAAGACAAAACTTATTTTAATTTATCTACAACACATGCTCCTTCATAAACGGGATTTTCATCAGAATATACATGCAGTCTGATGAATCAGAGTGTGAACAGCAGGAAGAAGCCGATGAAAGAAAAGCCTTGATAATTAAGAGCGTTTAAATTTTGCTCAAGTCTATTTTGAAAATTGTTTTCGAGAATCTTTTTTTGATTTTATGAAGAGCATAACGGGCCATCTGACGAAGAACAGAAACGGAATGGATCAAAAAAACGCCCAAAGCACACACGAAAACGAATGCATCAAACCGAGAAAAACTTTTTGCAGAAATTCAAAACAGTTTCTTAGCTGGCTCTAAATATTTGTCCACAAATTCTTGCGGAGTCATTATATTCATGTATGCAAAATCCACATCTCTAAAATCACGAATATTGATTGTTATAAAAACATCACATTGGGCGGTAAGGGCACACTGATATTGAAAACTGTCTTCTAAATCGTTAATACTCAATTTAGAGCGTACCCTTTTTATAAGGCATCAGAATGGATGCCTCACAAAAAATTGCTATTAAATTCGATTGTTTTTTAACTATTGGCATACTGCCAAGTCTATATTTTGTGGTGTCAGACTCAAAAAATCTCTGCAACCGTTAAAAATTCCGGTAAAAAATTTACCAAGATAATCCCATGCGGACCTGCCTTGCAGCTTCACCGTGCTGATTATGCTATGGTATACGGCGGCAATCTCCGCTCCCTCGTCACTTCCGAAGTGCAGGGAGTTCTTCCGTTTGGTGGTAAAGGACGCACCGCCCGTTCCGCCAGATTGTTCGAGATCGGATAACGGCCGTCCTTTATATAAGTGAAGGCCTCATTCCAAAACTTGTGAAGATAATTCAGGGCCTCCCGCATATAACAACTTTTTTGCTCCTCCTCACTTTTCAACTCCTGCAGCAGGTTTGCCCGCAGGTTTATCATCGCCTCCATGGTCGGCAACCCCTGCCGTCGTCGGGTACGTTCCCCGTCGGTGATCATCTCCCTGTCATACTCCCTTTCAAAACGGAAGAGACGGTTTATATTGTCAAGGAACACATCCGCCCTCTTGTCGCCACCTTCCATCCGGGCTTTCACGAACTTCGCCCTCACGTGCGCCAGATAGACCTGATGGTCCGTATCCTTATACCTGTGGGTTTTCAGCTCGTCACCGATAAAGACATAAGCGTTATAACCGTCCGACATGAGGGCCTTCAACTCGGCATCACCTAAAAAGTTCGTCAGCACGTCACGGCCACGCGAACCGTCCTCGTAGAAGAAGATCACCACACGTTCCGCCTTGTTGACAAGGACCCACATGTAGCATTTCTTGTAACGGTCATATTTACGGACCTTGCACCAGGTCTCGTCACAATTGACCACGGCATCCTTCTCCAGCGCGATCCTCTTCAGTTCCACCACCATACGGTCGAGGTATTTCCTGCCTTTCTTCAGCCAGTTGCGCAAGGTGTTCTCCAATACGGTCATTCCCATATCCCCAAGCCATTGGTGCAGCAGGCCGAAGGTCACGTTCTTCACGTATACCTCATAGGCGATGGCCTGCAGGAACCCAGGAGTTATCTTGGTACCGTCAAACCGAGTTACCGCCTGCGGGTGTCCTTCCTTGGGGAAATACCCCCAGCGCGGCTTGCGGCCCTTCTCCACGTACTGCACCATCTCGAACTGTTCCTCCACAAGGCAGATGTCGAGACGGAAGGTCTTCACCATCTTGCGGTCAAGGATACGCCCGGGAACCTTGGAGAGATCCGACAAGTGCCTGACAGGAGTTCCGTTCACGCCCATGGTACGATAGGTTTCCGGACGGTTGCAGAGATCCCCCGGATTCGGAGAGGAGGGGTGGGATTCCTGTGTTTCCGACTCCGCAACGGAACGGGTATCCAACGATTCGTCCGTACCATCAAAGCCATCTTTCTCCTTCTCACGGTCAACCGGATCATCATCCGAACCGGAAGCATCCTTCTTTACAGACTGTTTCTTCGATCCGAAACGGTTCTTGCGGGCGGATTTGAGTTGTTCCTTCAGTTTTATATTCTCCCGTTCCAGGGATTTACGCGATTCGCGTTCTTCCTCAAGAAGGGATTGCAGATCATTCAATTTTTCCAGCATTTGGTTAGAGCGGGATAACTCTTTAGTCAGATCCTCCAGCACCAGTTTCATCGCGCGGTTATCCAGTTCCGTATTCTCCAGACGTTCGATCAGGTATTCCACATATCGGTTTTTCATTTCATCGGACATATTCTCACAGCGGTTAAAAGCACGACGCGAGAAGGTCTCCCGCGCCAGAAGCTCGCGTTTCTGAACTATCAACTGTCGTAATTCGTCCGTATCCATATCCTGCTTTTTGTGATATAAATATACAAAAAAAACTTGATATAACCATATAAACACAGAACATAATCATCTTATTTTTAACGATTTAATTACGGGACTCTCTAACAGGAGGACTACGTCCTTCCAGTCTATCCGGTAGGCGACCTCGTTACCTTCGTCATCTTTGATTATCCGCATAAACTGATAGCCCGCAACAAACTTTTTCTCGAAAAGACTATACGAACGGTTATCATAGGCGAACAGGCGAACGATACGCCGGTCTTTAGACATCACGATATAAATGTCACCGTCTGAAGGCTCACGGTGCAACTGTTCACGGATGACGGACAGCACACGGGAATGCTTACAACGCATGTCTGTAAAGCCACGCAGGTAATAGAAGCGGTTCATGCCCGTCACACTCAACATAGGACCTCCAGCTTTTGGATCAGACGGTACAGACCCGGATGTACCATTTGTGAAAAATGTTATATGGAACATTGTTCCGTAAACAGAATGTCTGGACTGACATTCCGAGAGGCACCGCCTCGGTTTGATACTGAAAGTAGAATCTTTCAAGGTCTTCACTGCTTAGCATAATTCGTAAGTTTTAGTTCGCAGCGAAGATATATATTTCATTTTTGAGCCCTAATTTGAGTGCTTACTTTTCAATTCTCGATGTCAACTCGTCAAATTTCCGTCTCAGGAACAGGTCGATGAAAGATGCTATTAATGTTTCCTCCCTAAATTTTCCGATAAGCAGAAAAGCACGTGAATACTAGAACCCGGCATAAAAAGCCATAGAAGCCAATAAACCATAATATCCTCTGTACTCCAATCTGGCTCCATCGACCCCATGACTCATTTCCAAGCACTCAGCTCCTTTAGTTAAACTGGTTGATGACATCTCGTAATCTTCCACTTCAAAATAGCGGCATTCCAAATCTATGTACTCTATCCCTATTTGGTTTACACGTACTTCATCCACTGATATTTTTCGGAAATTCTTTTCCGCTTCACCTGTAGACTGATACATAAACAAAGCAGAAGCTTTGGCAAATTCCGTCTGTAGTTGGTTGTCGGATTCCAAAGCGTTGAATTTGTTGTCCAAATATTCTTTTGCTCTCATACTGTTTTGTCTTGCTTTAAGATGTCTTCTGCTTTCTTGAAAGATTTCGCAACGAAGTCCTCATGCCTGTCCATTATCGCTGCCAATGCATATTCTGTCATGAGTACTTCGGTGACATTACCTTTTTAGACATTCGTGTCATGCGGCGTTCTTCTCGATTGTTCATAATACACGGCAAATTCTGGGAATCCCAGTTTTTCAAGTTTTATTTTTACAGAGCTGATTGCTCTTGGCAAATAGTGATATTCCAGTAGTTTGTTGGCAAACCAATCATTAATTTGCTGGTTAAAGGTAGCTTTTTCTGATAGCACCCTTATCCAAGAAGTGTCCGTACCCTCTTTGTCTTCATAATCCAGCCATACCCCTAAACAAGGGTGTTCAGCAGGATGTTTTCCCAAAATCTCATCTTGTTTTGACATGGTGCTATCGGTATGTTTTTAATTACGAGTTTTGGCGGTCTATATCACGTAACAGGCAGAAGATACTTGCTACAATATATACTTCCTCATGAACGGGATTTTCATCAGAATATACGTGCTGGCTAATGACAACAGCGTGAACAGCAGGAAGAAGCCGATGAAATTCAAGATGGGCACAACCGACTCCGTCTCGATTTTCAGGAACTTGTAAGCGAAGTTGATAAATACGTTGTGTACCAAATATATGCCGAAACAATAAGGGGCTATCCAGTTTGCAAATTTCCAATTCATGTTGAATGACCGAAATAAAAGAAATAAGGTAGCTGCCAAGCAAATCGTTACTGGGTCTGCATAGCCATAATAGTTGAAACCGTAATAGCACTTTGCCACAATAATCGCTAAGCACAGCAATGTGACAACCGTTAATGCAGACCGATTGCCGACTATCCCCTGCGGGGCTTTCCAGCAGAGCCAGTACCCCAACATGTATATGAATATGTATGGCGTAGAAATAATCATCCAACTCGTAAGTCCTGCACCCATGTTGTTTAAGGTTGGGAATAGAGACGAAATGACAAACATGAGAATCAATGCCGCTATCCAATCCTTATCTGTAGCCTGAGTTACGAAAGGTTTAATGATGGGCGTTATCAAGTATAGCCCAATCAGCATATACAGGTACCACATGTGTGTCTATGAATGTCCAGTTATAAAATGTATAATACTTGTTAATACCCCCCCAGAATTGCTAAAATACGTTTCTATTAGACACATAGGCAAGCCAAAGATTAGCAAAGCCAATGCTATTCTCTTCACATATTTACGCAGCATCAGAGGATAGCCTATTTCCTTTGCTGGATTTAAAAACAATGCTCCTGAAATCATGACAAATATTGGCACCGCGAATTGCATACTATACTTGAAGCATGTATGCATGAATTTGTCGGTAGGACTTGGTATTTCTCTTAAATCAAGAATGCCCGCACTTGCATGTAGAAATACCACGCCAAGTGTAGCTATTAAACGTAAACCATTAATGTAGTTAATTCTCATGTTTGATAGTTTTTATATGGTAATATAATGTGCATCCACTCCATGATTGTTAAGCAATGTCACACATTGTTCTAACTCATCTTTTGTTAATGTACCAAACTGATGATAAGGTTTGCCCAGCTCTTTGTACTTATTCTTACCCAAGTAATGATAGGCCAGCAATTCTATACCATTCACATGGTGAAACTTAAGTTTCTGTGCAATAGAGGGTATTTTGCCTACTATTTCTTTCATTACAACCATTCGGTAACATATTTGTGCAGGAGATACAGCGTTTTGAATGAACAAAAGATTTTTATCCACATCTATACTCAAGATTCCTGCGTCAGGATTGGCAATATATCCATACTGAAATTTCAAATCTATTATCCAATAATCCACATCGGGCATTGTTTGTCTAAGATTTAAGTAAGGAGCATATAGGCTTGTTTCAAATGCAATGTGTATTCTGTTTTCCTTCAGTTTTCGCAATAAAGGGAATAATGACTTTGCTTGATATAGAGGTTCTCCTCCTGAGAAGGTAATGCCTCCATCGTTTTCGTAGATATTCTTATCACGCATCAATAACACGAAAAGTTCTTCTATGTCATAGTCTGTATAAGTCTTTTCGTAAGCGTTTATAGGGCATTCCTCTTTACTCCGTGTACCTCCACAAATAGTGCAATCTTGGCAAACAATTGAAGCCTTCTCTTTTTTACATACACCTTTATTATATAAGGCATCTCCCTCATAATTGATTGTTTCCGGATTGCAGCACCAAGGGCATTGCAGATAACATCCTTTCAGGAAAACAGTTGTCCTCACTCCCGGGCCGTCATGCACGCACAGGCGTTGGATAGCTGTTACTCTGATTTTATTTTCAGCAAGCATACGCTTCAGCACGTTTTATCAGGTTGTCTTTGTATTCTTCCGGTAAGTCATTGAAATAGGCACTGAATCCCCATACACGGACAACTAAGTAAGGGTATTTCTCCGGATGCGCCTTAGCATCTTTTAATGTTGCTGCATCAAGCACGTTCAGTTGCAGTTCATAGACTCCATTTGTCATCGCATTTTTTAGAATAACCGTTAATTTATCCGGCATATCCGCATATGCTTTGGGTAAAATAAAGTCTACTACATTCCCGTTCATCCGATTGCCCGAATAATCCAACGAACCTGCGAAATCCAATACTTCCTGCAAATCTATCTTGGATGATACCGGGGAAATATGTACGGCAAACGGGGCACCGCTATGCCTTCCGTCAAGTGAAGCACCTACACCCTTGCTGATGATTATATAATGCGAGGAACTGAACCCCACTTTGGCTTTATTTCCGTTCATAGTCTTTTCCGCTACCGTATCACTGATAAATGCCATCAGTTCTTTGGTCAATTCCAATACAGTTTTGTCTGTGCTTCCAAACTTTAACGGGTTAGCGAGCAATGCTTCTCTTAAATCTTCATATCCCTTAAAATCAGCCTTTAGTGCCAAACGGCAATCGTGCAGAGTGAATAATTTGCGGTCGAATACATAGGTTTTTATATTCAGCAACGCATTAATCAGATTAGGAAGGCTGACAATCTGCACACCATGGTAAGCATACGTGGCACCGCCTTCCGAGTAATCTTTTTGCCGCTTTATGCAGTCATCAAAGAATAAGGAATAAAGAGGCGAGCAGTCAAAGTCTACGTCACGGATATTCTTTAATACCTGTTTCCCCAATCGTTTTTTATATTCGTTCAGGAAATCAACAAAGTTATCCGGCGCTTTTTCTTCTGCTATGAATTTGTTAAGCGAATCGATTACCGGAATATTCAATAGCGGATTATTTTGGTCGAAAGACTTGCCGATAATCAGAGGTTCCCAGCAAGCCGATGTCCCGAAATTCCATACGTCTTCTTTTTTATATCCAAACTCTACCATTCCTTTCATCACCAAGCCTTCATTGATGATAAGTGGAGAACCACAGCCTGTTAAAATGCAACCTATCGCTTTTCTCCATATCACGTCCGAAGTATTACGGTTGACTCTCAGTATCAATTTGGGGTCAGGAACTTTCAATTCAGTAAAGACTTCAAAGAATATTTCCGTCAAATCATTTTGTACGGTATTTCCATTCTTGTCCACACCGCCCAACAAAATATACTGTCCCGTATCTCCAATCAATGCACGGCTTTTTGCTTTCATGTCTTTCCCCAAGATTAAGCACATTTGCCTGATTAGTTCTTTCCCTGTTTCACGGGTGATGATGCCATTGGCTAAATCGTGGGCATAATATTTGTAAAGCACTAAGTCCAAACGTCCCAATCCGCACTGCCAATGCCCTGCTTGCCAAAACAAGGCATTATAGAAAAGCAATTTCTGTATGGCTTCATCCAAGGTCTCAGGTACGTTGTCTAACAGATGATGTATGTACTTAGTTAAAAGTGGCCCTCTTTCATCTTTCCTATCGGTTAGTCCTGCTATAATCCTCTTTTGCAGCCAACGGATACTACTTATCATTGTTAGTTCTTTTTCGGCAAATCCTGTGTCCGACATATTGTGTAGCACTCTTTCCAATTCTGATAAGTTTGAACTGACAATAGCCGCGTAGTCAGGCGTGACGCTGGTTATCATTGTCTTTTTATGATATACCACTCTTGCTACCCACGAATCGTAGGGATAGATGTAATAAGTGCTTGCATCTATTTTCATCAGTCCATATTGTTTTGCCGATTGTTTTACAAAGCTGTTGGTCGTATGACGTTTTGAACCGCCTTTGACCAGTTTGGTCTTTCTCAACACTTCTTTTATGCTGGAATCGGGGTGTTCCCTTTTCATAATGGCGTATGTCATCACAGAAGAAGGGATAAAAGACTTCAAAATCTGTTTGTATCTGATTATGTTCATGCCTAATTTTTTTAAAACTGTTCAATATAATTTGCTATATATTGGTATGTGTTGTGTTTCCCCAACACATATAGTTTTGCCTCTTTATTAACATGAATTTCTGCTTTTAATGCGTCTTGAGCAGATTCGAAACTTTGGAAAACGGACTTAAACAAATCATTCGCTTTCATTGTTGGATAGTCTATCAAGATTGTAGGTATATTAAAATATAAGCCATAAAGAAGTGCTGTGCTATAATGGCCAATGACCAACTTCTTATCGATGAATATTTTATAATTTCCTGGGCTTTGTATTATTTTGATATCTGAATCTTTAAATCTACTCTTATATTCATCCAAATTGCTACGTGGATGCAACAATAATGTAAATTTCCCATATTTGGGTGACAATACATTTGATAATTCTAAAATAAAATTCTTTTCGTCCTCATATGATATAGAAGCCACACCATCTGCAATCAATGGTTGATGGACATATATTATTCCCTCTTTATTATTTGGAATCGGAATGTTGTTTTTTTGAATATCATCTGTAAAAATCGGATATCCAACAATTGTGAAATTCTCTTCAACATTTATAAATATTCTTTTAAAGACAACAAAACTTCTTTGCGAGAGTAGAAAATAATGATCAAACTGTAATAAGTCAAATTTCCCCTTGATATACACCTGAAACAATTCGCTCATTTCTTTCAAGAAACTCGGACTCTTCAAAGCATATCCCATATATTTATATATATACATTAATTGCCTTTTGATAGAGTCTATAGGAGAAGTTTTAATTGCATTTGAACGGAAATGCAATGTATCATTTGTAATAAGCCCATGTTCTAAATACAGCTTTCTTATCTTCAAATCTATGCATAATTTATATATGGTTAAATCTAAAACAGAACGGAAAGTGAAGAACACACATTTTGAAGGAGATAGTGTTTGGAACAATTTTCTTAATTCGCTATATGACAAATAGCTTACATCGTATTGGTTGTATTTCTTTAAACCTTCACAATATTCTTTTTGAAGTTTAGATATATGAATTATGTGCAAGTTTACATTTCGAAGATATGGATGAAGCTTGTCTATCCAATTTGAAACCCAACTAGTATAATTTAAAACAACAACAACATTTTCCATATAGTAACATACTAATTCAACATTTTTTCTATAAACTCTCTCACACAACCTTCACCACTCTTCTTAATCATCACATAGATGCCTAAAATATTTTTAACTTTTTCACAAGCATCTGCAGGACAAGCTTTCGTACCAACAGCATTCAACAATTCTACGCAATTTACGTCATCACCGATATATGCCACTTCATCTAACGTAATGCCAAGTTGCTCGCATATCTCTTTAGCCACGGATAGCTTTCCGCCATCTCGTTTCCCTTGATACAGAAAATCCACTTTCAATTTCTTCGCACGGTTTGCCACAATCTTGGTGTCTTCCGAGGTGATAATGCCGGTCTTTATTCCGGCTTCACGAAGCAACTGGAAGCCCATACCATCACGGGTATTGAATTTCTTCAATTCATCTCCGTTTTCGGAATAATACATGCCTCCGTCTGTTAACGTTCCGTCTACATCACATAAGAAAAGCTTGATGGGCTTTTTCGTTTCTTTGTGTCTTGACAAGACATGCTTGCGCATCAGGTTTTCCAATACAATCCAGTCGTCCGGCTCGTCTATCTCTGTAGCTGTGTACTCCGGCATCTCGTAAATACCGATATGACCGCTAAGACGGTTGCCTGATTCAAGGATGTTCTCTACCTTATTTATATAGAAGGCACCGTTCTCCATCAGCATTCCTGAGAAGTTCTGTCTGCGGGGACGTTTCTTGTAATCGTAGTTCATGCTTGTACCGTCCTCATTCCAAAAGAAACGGTAATTCCGTACACAGGTAAGGATGGAATCGTATTCACCTTTGCTATACTTATCCAACGCTTCCCTAAAATGAATGGTTTCAGTCAGTGGGGATGTAGCTTGCACTAACATAAAGATGTCATCCGTAGGAAGTTGTGCGTAACGGATGTATTCTAACATCACGCTTTCCGTACTTGCCGTGTCACAAGCGTTCTCTGCCGAACGTCGGTAGACCTTTGTTTTTTTGTATGCTTGTGAAGTTACAGTCTCTTCTATCTTGTCAGAATCTGTGGCAACAATGATTTCATCCACCTCGTTGCATTGTTCCAATGCCTCGATGTTCCAACAAACCAATGGCTTGCCACAAAACGGCTTGATGTTTTTAAGGGGGATAGACTTGCTACCGCCCCTTACAGGTATAAATGCGATTACCATTTCACTTGATTTTTCTTCAATTTGTTTCTTTGAACTTTCTCTATATCGAGAATGTCCTCTTTCTTGTAAGTCAAAGCCTTTGCTACGGCACGGCAGTCACGAGCCAGTTTGCGTACTCCGTCCGGTTCCAAGGATGCCGCATGGTCTGTGCCTTTCCAAGTGCGGTCGAGCGTATAATGGCGTTCTATCCATTCCGCGCCAAGAGCCACAGCGGCACTGTCTACGGCTATACCTAAATGATGACCGGAAAAACCGATGGCTTTCACTCTGTCTGCATACAGTTCACGCAAACGTGTGATTTCAAGCAAACAAATATCCTCGAACGGCACTGGATAACCCGATGTGCAATCGTAAATAACCAAATCCTTGTTACGTCCTTTTGATTCGAAGAAACGGATGATTTGTTCTTCTTCGTCACGAGTAGTCATGCCAAATGATAAATGGATTTCACCGCCAAAGTTATCACACAGGTATTCCAACAAACCTTTGTTCAGGTTACAAGCGGAAGGCACTTTTATCAGATTCGGATGCAGCGTGCAGATTTCCTTGGCAGAAGTGATATCCCACACTGAAGTAGAATATTCCACTCCGAATTCATTGCACCATTCCTGGAGTTGGCGGTGCTGGTCAAGATTGAACTCCAAGAATTCCCGGTGCTCACCGTATGTCTTTCCGTATGAATTTTCCGGATGAGGATGTGGGGCATTGTACTCTTCTGGAGTCAATAACTCTTTGTTGCAGCGTTTTTGGAACTTGACCACATCCACCTTGCAATAAGTGGCAGCGGTCATAATCATCTCTTTAGCGATTGCCATATCACCCTTGTGATTGCAACCGATTTCCGCAATGATTTTGGGAGATTTCATAATGTATATAAATAAGTTGGGTTTATTACAAATCAATGTGAACTCTTTTTCCAGACAATTTGACTATGCACGTTCCCTTTGTAACTACGGTACAATTATCCGGCAAATCTTGTGTAACTATAGCATTGGCACCAATCTTTACATTGTTCCCAATCTTTATATTACCCAAAACAACAGCACCGGCACCAACAAAAACGTTATCACCTATTGTAGGACCAATGGGACTGTTTGTTGTTCCAATAGTAACATTCTGAAAACAATGAAAGTTTTTACCAATGCGAGAGGCATTAATTTCCACAGAATGCCCGTGGCTGATTACCATTCCACCTTCTATGTTTTTAGATAACGTTCTGATATACAACGTGATTTGAGGTAATAGGGGTAAATACTGCAAGACTTTCCCCATCTTACCACAACGCATTAGAAATACACTACGGTATTCGGGCAGCCATAACATAAAATAAATTGTAATATCGTGTTTTGAAATGCAGATGCCCTGCATTGTGCCGTATGCCTTTGGTCTTCCGCGCATATCATCTTGATAGAAGTAAAAAAGCGCATATACAAATGAAAAGAAAGGAAAGGCAAAGCTAAGAGAGTTAATAAGCGTTTCATTGGCATTTAAAATAAAAGGAAATCATATTGTAACTAATCCTCTTCTACCAATATCTTTTCGAAAAACTCCTTATATTGACTTACAAATGCATCTTTCGAAAAATAGCGGTTAAAAACATCGAAGTTGCTTTCCTTAAGAGCAAAAAGATCAGCTTTATCTAAAACAGACTCATCCTTCTCTACATCCTCAGCAAAAATGACGTTTGAATTCATATTGAAATCTAAATTTCCACCTATCTTTGAAAGAATAACAGCAGAGTGTTGCGACATAGCTTCTAATGTCGCAAAGTCAAATATAGAAATGCGATGTAGCATAATATATATGTCACTTATTTTATGAACGAACATTACCGTTTCATGTGAAAGGGATTCATAATAAAAATATGTGAATGAAGGATTCTCTTCTTGAATTTTTTTTAGTTCTGATAGTAATTGGCTCTTGAGAGGCCCTTTACCTACTATTATATAGCGCAATGGTTTTGAGAATGCCCCTATGTGCTTTTGTATGAACTTTATTGTTTGATCTTGTCCTTTAGCAGCAGTCAATGTACCTAAGGAAAACAAAGTCAAATAATTATCATCGTATTCAAGTTCAAAACCTTCAGGTTTAATCGGATTAACTTGTGGTATTATATTGTAAAATGGCTTACTGAGATTTACTTCATTCCTTCCACATGCTGCATACTGGCTTTGAAAGTACATTTCTGCAGCACCAGTGCTTGGGAAATGCAATGATTGTGCATGGCTTAACGCCTTATGTTCTATTTTAACTATTCTTTTTTTCCTATAATTACCAAGTCTTTTCCCAAAGTTAGTCAACTCTTGTATGATTGGACCCTGATGATGATATAGTATGGAATATTTTTTCCCGAGGTTAGCCAATAATTCTCCAGTTTCAATATCATGTGTGAAGAAATAAGCGTCTGTAATATGTCGGAATTTTAGGTAGAACAACCATTTGTTTATTAGTGTTTTAATAGGCCCAAGACGTAAAGTTATGATATTAAATTGGTATTTGCAAGGAATCTTGTTTATCTCATTCCCTAATGCATTTTTCTGTATATAGAGGACACCTCCCGGTCCTCCCGTTGCACCTCGATTATCTCTCAAAGTACAAAAGATGATTTGCTTAATTTTCATTATTTGTTATTTAAGGAATTGTTTAAACTGATCAACGATGAAAAGATTCATTCTTTCTATATACTCTTTGTTTCTTGTTCGAAAGGAATCAAAAAAAATCGGATTGTCCCAAACTCTGTGTAAAAAATCTACCCATTCAAAGGGTTTGTCAGATGCGAATAACGGAGCATTCCCTTTATCAAAAATCCCATTCATACTATGTGGATGGACCATCGTTATCTTATTGTAAGCAATAGACTCAAATGTTTTAATCTTCAAACCAGTTCCTTGATAAACGGGATTTATAGCAATATCACCCAACTCATACAAATCAGCAGCATTATCTACAAATCCAATTAAATCAATATTAGGATGAGAAAAACTGTTTTGTATCGCTTTACATAAGGAACCACCTACTTTGAGACGACAATCAGGATAGTCACGAAGAATTAGAGGAAATACATTATCGACAAACCAAGTTAAGCCATTTACATTTAATTGAAATCCACTTGACAGTAATACAATATTATGATTGCCTGTTTTGGCTTGGTTAACAAATTTATAGTTACAATAACTTGTCAACACTTTGCTTAACGGAGAAAGTCTTGTAAAAAATATCCGTTCTTCCTCTTGCATAGCAAAAATATACGGGCATCGCTGTAAAGCTTTAGCTTCTTCATTTGGCTTCAAGTTAAGAAGGCTTTTTACATTATTTCTGATATTATTGTAAGTGAAACTATCATGTGCCACTAGGGCTTTTCTTTCAATATCAATATGATTGAAAAGTTTCGTAAACCAATAATAATTGATTATGCATGCATCAAATCGATATGTATTATGTAGTTGAGAAACAAACTTTGCCAATCCATAAGGATAATGATCATCACATCGTGCATAGTAATCTGAAAATTTTTTCCGATATGTTTTTTTTATTTCTTCAATGATTCTACTACTTAAGGAAGTGCGATACTGAAAATAATGATCTCCCCAATAATTCTTGGTTCCTATAATCCCTTCATCAGTCAATCTTTTATTTTTTTTAGTGAAAGCATAATAAATCACATGCAAAAAATAAACCTCATGCCCCATTTTTTTTAATAGGACTGTGTATTTCCTGATAAAACTTCCACTTCCAGATGTGGTAGGATGTGTCTGAACACTGGAAACAATAAGTATTTTCATAATCAACCATATATTTTGTGATATTACATAAGTGAAGCGATAATTTGTTTCATCATTTGTCCATATTCATTAGTATATGACTCAGCCTGTTTGATGACCTGTTCACGAGGGAAAGAAATAATACTTTCTACCACTTGTTTAGCATTCAAATCACATTTTCCCTTATTGATACTAATTCTGTTTTTCTCTAATTTAAAAACCTTCAGTATATGAGCGACTTTACTTGAACCATCATCCAAATGATTTCCCCAGAAATCTGTCGTCCCCCAATAATCGATGCTATAGCAAGGAGTTCCATTATGCAAGCTGACAATAATCGGGTGCATATTGCTCCCAACGTATGCTGAAGCGTATTTAATTAATCCATACCAATTTAATACAGGAAGAGGAATTCCTATTTCATAGGCAAATGGATGCTTAAAACGTATTCCTACGGGCATCGGAAAAGCAATACAATGCATTTCGTATTTGGCAAACTCTTTTTTTAATTCCTCCATTTGCTGGATAGTCAAATCTTGATGTAATAGGCTTATGAGAACGTATTTTTGAGGAAGATTATACTTTTTCCTCAAGCTTTCTTCACTTGGTACAAGAAATCCTGCATTCTCATTGAAAGCAAAAACAGGATCAGGAGTTACGGGAGGGATAATTTTATCATGTGTTATAGATACAACCATATCTCTTGTCCAACTATCACGAACCGAAATGTATTTCATTCGTGAAAGTGTTTCTGACATTTTTCGGCTTAACTTTTTTCCAAAATATTTATATTCGGAATTCTGGGAAGAAACCGACATCATAGCCATTGATATTTTTTCGGATATTCCACATCCCCAGAAGCAATTAGGGAAAATTCGTTCAGAAACCATCTTTTCAATATAAAACGGCTTACGCTTTCCCTTTTTGATTCGTGCGCGAATTGGATGATGTTGCAACACAGCGTCAGACCCGATAATAATAGCATCCAAATTATACTCATTTATGGCTCGATTTATATCGTTTGCATTAAAACAACGGAATGATTGATTTGGAATAACTGTATCAACAAAGTGAACATGCTCTTCCTTTTGTATCTCATTGGCTTGTTTCTTCTGAAAGTTTTTAACTGTATCATCAGACTCATAAAGGATAAACAAAGGGTTATATCCATTATTCTTTAGATAATAATAAGTTGATACAGCTTGTAGATTAGCTCCAAAATTTGCTACTCTATAATAAGTAAGGATTCCGATATTCATATGTTAAGTTTTTACTCGTTGACCTTTATTTTTTTGAATATTTAATTCTAACATATATAAGAATATGACATAAGCCATCATACCAACATTCCAATTTCCCCAAAAATCAAACACAATCAATATCAATTTCATAATGAAGAATAACTTGAACCATAAATCTATATAGTTCCAATTCTTTAAGAATTTCCATATGTAAAAAATGAAAGGAAGTGTTCCTATTATTCCAAATAGAGAATAATAACCAAAAATGCCAATATCTGCCCTATAAAATTTCAATACATCCATTGCGTATGTGTTAACTCTCCCTAATTCAGATATTGATGGTATGCCTGAACCAAGCCAAAAGTAAAGTGGTGAGTCAGAAAACTTAAATAAATAATAGTCCAAGGCCAAAAAACGAATGAAATCTTCACCTTCACCTTGCGCTTCAATTGATTGTTCGTTCATTTCTGCAAAATCTGCATAGAAATTGTAAATTATGGCAAAGACTAATAGTGCAAAAACAAAACGTATAAGATTTCTATATTTGCTTTTAATTAATAAACTTACAATACCGATTGTTAATAATGATACATATATGTGTTTGCGTGAACAATAGCATAAAAGACCTATTAAAAAGATAGTTCCTAAACACAATAAATTAATGGAAAATTTATTCTCCCGCTGTGCCAATAGTCCTACACAATAAGCAAATGCTATCATTACGAAATCTACTCCCCAAATGTAAAAACGATATAATCCCATCCGCTCGGCGATTCCATATCCTTCATCAGGCCGACCGGTAAACCAATAATTTGGATAAGTAAATTGTTGCCCAATCTCAATAATAACCCAAATAATAGATAGAATAATGATATATTTCATTATATACGAAGTGCATATACTCCATCTTCGAAGAATAAAATAGATAAATAAAATCCAAGTATATTTTATTGAGGCTTGTAAGCTCAGTAATATGGATTGATTCCAATCAATGTATGCAGGAATAAAAGAAAGGAACATTGTAATAATTGTCCATTTTAAAACTCCTGCAAATTCCCATTTATACGATTTCCATTCTGTCGATTTATCAAAAAGTAAGATTAGGCAATAAATAAACACTAAAGGATATGCCCATCGGGTTCCCCATGGGTTTATATCTAACGCTAAATTTGACCAAAAACAAATTCCTATTAATAAGCTGAAAATAAATAGGATTTTTTTGGGAAATGATAATTTCTCTAACAATACTTTTCCGCTCATAAATTACTCACCGAAAAATAGCCGTTTTAAATGTGGACTAATGATTATTACCTTATAAAGCAATAGAGATAATACAATAGCAATAATAGATATAACGGCTGAATAAATTATTTGCAATACGATTGAAGTTACTGCGTTTTGCACAATAATGAACTCACCTATAGCAGGAATTTGAATAACAAACATTATATGCAACATGTAAATTGGGAGAGTCATTCTTCCTAAATGGGATAGCAAAGGTCTGAATCTTGCCAATAAATCTTTTGCAAATATATGGAAGACTATGAATGACCCCATAATAGCCAAGAATGTAGTACTATGAATATAGATGAGTTCCCAAAATTTTCCGTATTCTAATAAATATCTACAGGAAAATACTCCTACAAATAATATTAAAGCCGAAGAATAAAACCAATCACTATAGATGCATGCATTAAACAGGAATTTGTGTTTACGAAGTAATATACCTACAAAAAATGGAATGAAAGCACCAACAAACCTTCCTAAAGAAATTCCATAAAGATGCCATTCTTGTGCATGGAATATACGTAATAGGACATATACAATACCCATGATTATAATATCAATAATCAAAAATCTTTTAGGGTTAATTTTTTCCAGTAATGTTATTAATAGAAAACCGACTATTGATATTTGGAATAAGCATAGTAAAAACCAATATCCTATAGCACCACGCACCAAATACACAAGCCAAATTGTACAAATCCATGGCAGAAGTAAACGTATGATTTTTTTCTTTGTAAATGATAGGAAATCACTCCATTGATACGCTTTATACATCAAAAAACCTGATACCATAAAAAATAATGGCATATGGAAAGAATAGATAAGTTGCCAAATCGCCCCCCCCATTTTAACATTTATTGTCTGTTCGGGATGAAAATTGCAAACAGCGTTGTAGTCATCATAGTTCCATGCAATTGCATGTCCCATAACCATCAGGAAAATAGCAAGCCCTTTAATGGCATCAATATATTCAATTCTTTGTTTCATATAAAGTGATATTCATTTTTAGGATTATAACAAAAATTCTTTTTCTCACGATATCCGATTATTTTGGCTGGAACCCCACCAACAATAGCATAGGGCGGAACATCCTTTGTAACTACTGCGCCAGAAGCTATCACAGCACCTTTACCAACTGTAACTCCGGGCAATATAATGGAACGTGAACAAATCCACGAGTAAGCTCCCAATGTTACGGAAGCACCAATAACATGAAAATCATCCGAGTTATAATCATGATGAAGTGTCCAAATTAATACATGACTGGCTATTACGCATCCTTCTTCTATACGCAATCCTTTACGTGCATCGAGCATAACATGTTTGCCGATTGAATTTTTTCCTACTACAACAAGATTCTGAGGAGAACGTAATTCCAAACACCTGTACATATAAACATCTTTTCCTATTTTGGCTTTAAATAGCCGGGTATACATAAAGTACCTTATATGACGACACAATATCATAGGGATTATGTCATTTAAGATAAGTTCATATACAGAGTTTCTCCAAATGAGAAGTTCATGCTTACATGATTTAAATAATTCAAACATAGTATTTATCTTAAAAGGAGTATTCGTTTAATAGCTGATTTTATCTGCATTTTTGTAAGTTGCCACTGTGTCATTTTGTTTTCATGTTCCAGATTAACGTTGAATAGTTTCTCCACAAGCTGTCCATAAGGTATATTGTCATTTGCATATATAGCCTTTCTTTTAGCTGGAATATTCCGATTTGTTGGCAAAAGTGCCGGTTGTACAAAAACCGATTCTACAGGAATTGCATATAAATCATAGAAAGATTCTATTTTGTTGCCAACATTTACTCCCTTCATTGTGTTACATATAAGGATACTCACTCCGTTTCTCATATTATATGAAGTGAATAATTGAGGGTATTTCTTATTTAGCCCCCATGCATCACCCACTGTCAAATCACCATATCGACCTTTGCCTCTAAACGGACAAGAATAACAGGATGGTCTTATGTTATAGCTGTAACCATCACCACTATATGCGAAACATCGATATGTGGGCGATGATTTGGCATGCCTTTCAACATGAACCGTTTTTCCTTTTGAATCTGTTATGTCGAAATTTACAACACCTCCCATAAACCAAGGAAAAAACCGTTTGCTGCGAAAACGTAAATTAGACAATTTGCCATTAAACAAATTTTCCCAATATTCCACTTCTAACGCCACCAATTTAGAACTGAATACACCATGACAAACGATATCAATAGTCAGTAGTGTTTCATAAGGTTTTCGAAGAAAAGCTTTTAAACCGGCAATTTGGCAAGGTGTACCGATATATAAAACATTTTTTTTATCATTCAATAACGATTTTACCTCTGAATAGGTATTTCTTGTTTCACTCTGGAGATATTTTGAGTTTCTCATTTTTTCAATCATACTTGCGCTATCTGCACAAACATGATTTGCTTTCCATTCAGACTCATTAAGAACGACTCCAAAAGAGACACCATTATCTTGAATACAATCCTTTGAAAGATATGTACACAACCCTACAGTCGCACTATTTAAAGTCAGGTTTCTATCCTTGGTTGTAACCAAATATGCGAAACCTTCTGGATTCATGTTTTCTTGATGACTTTCACTTATCATTGGACATATCACATCACATAATCCACATTGGATACATTTTTCTTCATCAAGAATTGGGTATAAAAAGCCCTCCTTATCAGGTTGCATCGTGAGTGCCTTATGGGAACAAGCTTGGGTACATGCACCACAACCTGAACAGAGCTTCTTGTTTTGCTTAAATGGATAACAGTTCATCGTGATTTAACTAATATATTCATTCAATTTGTTAGCCATCCGTAAAGGAAGGTATCTATAAATTAGATATGTTTTTTTCGCATGAATGGTGCTATTGGTATATGGTATAAAATGAAGCCCCTTTTCACCACATTTAGAAAGCATTCTGTCAATACGAGCGTCATATCTAAAATCATAATTAAAAGTAGACAACGTTTCATAATACGCAATAACTCTTCTGATTCCTTCGTTTAATGATGTTTGAAAACAAACTTCTGGGACAGCCTCTTTGATTTTTTGATTGTTAAATATTGCGTTAAGGCTTCTATCGCCTATAAGTTCATTTTTATATTCTGGCAAGTATTTTATAATCAATGATGTTGGAAGATCCACAAAATTAGGTTTAATTTTTAGTTCTTCATAAATAGTGAATAATACATCTTTCCATTGATAGCAATAATCACTCGTTATATGGAAATCCTCATTTGTGGCTTTAGGATTGAGAAATAAGCCGACTAAAGCCTTTGCAAAATCTTCACTATAAGTAAGTGTACAATAATTTGTTCCACCATTCCATACGAACATTGGTTTACCACTTTTAATGCGCTCTATAATTGTACGGTGGAAACGATATGCTGGTGCTATTCCCCATGGAATACGCTCATTATTGTATGTAATATATGGCCTTACAATTGTATAATAACAATCACATCGTTTCGACATTTCGATGAGTTGTTGTTCAGCTTCATACTTCTTTATACTATAGTTCCAAAGTTTATTGGGCTTGCCACATTTTTCGGTCAAAGCTTCTGTTGCTTCATTATTATGGCAATATACACAGGCTGAAGAAATAAAAATATATTGTGTACAACGTTTTGATAATATAGGGAATAAACTTGATATATTTTCTTTAGTCCTAGAATAGAAATCAACTATGACATCGAAAGTTTCTTTACTCAATACAGCATCAACCGTTTTGGGAAATCTTAAGTCTGAAATGTACACACTAACCTCCTTATCAACATTGACGTTATTTTTACCTCTATTCAGTATAGACACTGAGTATCTATGCAGTATTGAACATTTTAAGACTTCAGAACTAAGAGTACCTGTTCCACCCAACAATAAAATCTTCATATATCTTTATGAAATATTTAATTATAATATTTATTACAACTTATTTTCTAAATCGGTTAATGAATTGAGAAGCCTTCATCTTCACAAAATTGCGTTCATTTGAAGTACATCCAATCCAATAGATTACAAAAAGAGATGATACCAAGCTACCCAATATTACAACAATTAGCCGAACTATAGGCTGCATAATTTCATGGTATAATATAAGTGGAATGATACTAGAAATTATACCTGTAATAATCACATTAAGTAGGACCTTTTTCAAATATTGATTAAATGATATTCCTAATTTTTCATTCAATATTATTAAGCGAATAACCAAACAGCCTACAGAAATTATAATCGCAATAATAACAGTACATTCTGGTGGATTTCCTAAATATAGAAATAGATAGGATAATGGGAAATTTAACAGATTAAAACCTCCTGCAAGTAAACTATATCTTTTTATATCCCCCGTTGCAAGTATAGCAGTAATCAGTGGATAGGATATCGCATCTGTCAATGCCAAGAACAGCATTAATCGTACGAATATCAGTGCATGTTCTGGTATATGTCCCAGCCACAAAGTTAAAATCGTATCTGTTTCAATAATGATAGGCAATGATAGGATATAAAGCAAAAAGAATGAATATCTCGAACCACGAAACAATAAGCTTTTTAAATAGTTCTTATCTTGTGACGCATAAGACTTTATTATTTGAGGATTTAATGCTGTCATAAAATTACTAACAAACCCTTGTACTGCATTATTTACTTGTATGGCTATTCCACGAGCGGCATTGACTATCGGACCACAGAACAAATTTATTATGACATTAACTCCTTGATCGCGTAATATTCCTGCAGATGCTCCGATAAAATTCCAACCGGCAAAACTGAACATCCGTTTTAATAACTCTTTATCAAATATGAAATGATAAGCGCATTCTTTAAAATGCCGTTTGCAATATGCCCCATAAGTCAAACGGACTATCAAAGCAACCGAACACATTAGGATGGCATAGAATATTAGTTTGTCTATGGGGGAAATCACAATCAAGAAAGCAATCACCAGCTTTCCTATCGCTTCCAAGATGCTGATATAAGCGAAAGCTGACATTCGCTCATGAGCGATAATACTTGCATTGTATGGAACGCTAATCAAATTAATTGCAAACGTTAAGATAGAAAACTGGAATACCCAGTTCGCGGCCTGCATTCTTGAATCAGGAATATTCATCTTCACGTTTAAGAACCATATGCCTATAGCTTCAGCCACTACAATAATTAATATAGCTAACCCCATCTGAATAGTAACAGATGAGGAGAATATTTTTTTAAGATTCTCCTGATTGTCTTTTCCTAATTCGTAAGTGATAAATCGAGTAATAGCAGCAGATAGCGAACCTGATAGCATGGAAAACATAACCACTACTCCGCCTACGACATTGTAAATACCGAAATCTTCTACGCCCAAGGCATTCAACACGACACGGGACGTATAGAGACTGACTGCCATCATAAAAAGCATTCGGAAATACAAAAGAAGCGTGTTCTTGGCAATTCTCTTATTTTTTTCGGAACTATTTACCACGATACAGAAAATGGATAGTTAATAGGAAACGCTTTCTAATCAAAATTATTCACAGATATGTAAAATCCGTAATGTTTTGCTAAATAGAACAGTTGCCGCCAAAACAATTAATGGCGAACAATATAAGTACATTTCTTGCCACATATTGGACAAATACTTGTTTGCCACAGAAAAAATGTCATGAATAACGGGTGTAATATGTATATATATAAAGAATCCTTTTCCCCTAATTTAGAAAAAACATTGACTTTTGACTGCTTTAAAGACAAAAACAATAAGAATAATGAAACGGCTAAGAATGTAGAACTGATATAATGGTCTCTTGTTGTATTCATATCAAACCAAGTAAGTAATCTATCCTCAGCTAAAGATGTTAACGAAAACAGAATCCCCCCCTCGACGCTAATATTTGTAAATTGTCAAAATTCAATACACGACTTTTATGTCGTTTTAGCAACATTCCTATCGTGAAATAGGGAAGTCCAACACATGTAAAATTACGTACATAATAGAAAGGAAACTCTTTATGCCATAGAACCAGACTATATTTACCCAAAATTCGATACATATTCATTATTTAGATTAATAATTCATTCACCGGCATTGCTACCCCATTCAAATATCCCGATGCCCTTTCCACGAGTTTTATTCCGTCTCTCTGAACAATTGCCGATGGTTTGGGACAGGAGTATGTTATTAAGCATATGACCATTTTTACTGATTATGATTCACTATAATTTTTTATTCGTTGTGTGAAACCGGGCGTTTACAGCGAATTTGTCGGGACTGTTCAAAATGACAAATTTACAAACGTGACTGGCGGACCACCCTTTATGGCAGTTTCACTAATACCTTGTTTCCGGATACCTTTGTTCCTGTGACATCGCCTTTCATGCTGATTTCTATATCAGAGTATTGCGGTTCGATCATCATTGTGCCGTCAATGGCAATGACACCCCACTGGCTGTAATTCTTCTCCACGGCGCAATACCTGCCTATGGGAGGCCTGACACTGCGGTATATCGGAGGAATGGTGATACGCTCACCGACTTTCAGCCCCCATTTCATCCCTGAACGGAACGGGACAGCCTCGCCCGACTTCTCCAGAAGCAGCCGCCTCTTTTCCAATTTCTCGGATTCCGCCATATTCCGCATCTCCCTCGCACGTTTTACCAGTCGTTCCATCTCGGCCAAACATCTCTCTCCCTCCTCTGCCGAGATGTGACATCCGATGTATTTTTTTTCCCCACCCTCTGTCACATGATAGTATTTTCCTCCGCTGTCCGTCACGATGATGCTTCCGTCCGCCAGCCATCGGTATATCCAATAGAAACTGTCATGGTCGCCACCGAGAAGACAGGCATATCCCCATGGAAAACCAGCCATATGCGGATCGTCAATATAGCATTGGACGGAAGCATTATAATCAAAAATCGCCACATAGAACTTGTGGTCATAAATATAGCCGCCGCTCAGGTTCAGTTTGCTTGCATACAGATTTTTTGTACGGCTGTAATACATGCGTCCGACTTTCAACATCTCCACATCCCCGAAACGCCTCACCTCGGGTTTTTCCCTGTATGATCGCAGGTTGTAAAGATCTATATAATCAGACCTGCCGTTCGGTTTCTGCACGGTCAGGAAATTGTTTCTCATGAATTTCATGGACAGGCAATGCCCTTCCTTCCTTATGATCTCACCGCAGGCGTTTACCAGTCCGCAGTTCTTGTCCACAAACCTCACCGCTGCCATGTCATGCCGGATGTCGAAGACTGTGACGAATACCGGGTCCGTCATCTTTTTTCTTCCCCTGCGCAGCCCCCATAGCCCACTGTCCCTGTCCTGCCATGCTTTAAGTTCCGGACTCTTGCAGGGATTCGGAGTTTTTTGCAAAGCTATAACGGAAAGCAAGCTGTCATGGGAAACGATCACTTCCATACCGAAGTCCTGACATGAATCTTCCGCGGTGACAGTTTCCGGACTTGTCCCGTTTCCATGCCGAACGGTCCGTATTCCCTTTCCTGCCATATCCCCGCGGAACATCGCCTCCCAGTCCCATGCCATGGTGGGCAGACCGAACACACGGTAGAGCCCCACATTATCTATCAGCACACATGTCTCCTTTCCGACTGATTTTCTCAGTCCGCGCCCGGCCTGTTGCAGATATTTGGCCAGTGAGAGTGTCGGGCGTGCCATCTGCACGAACTCCACATCGGGGCAGTCAAATCCCTCGCTGAAAACGTCCACATTTACCAGTACCTTTATTCTGCCTGTTTTGAAATCCCCCACCATCCGTCCGCGTTCAGCAGTCGGTGTGTGACTGTCTATGGCTGCGGCGTCCAGTCCTTTTCCACTGTAATACGCCGCGATGTTCCGCGCATGGTCAATACTGACGGCATAAACAATCCCCTTCTTCCCGTCCGCATACTCCAGAACGCTCCGGTATAACCGTTCGATGCTTGTGTGGCGATTCAGTACATCATTCATCTCCCTTATCTGGTAATCACCGTCGGCACCGCGTTTTTCCAGCGAGTCTATCAACCGTTGCTCCCTGCTGTTTGCACGTATCGAGACATAATCAAATGACGACAGCCACCCTTTCCTTATAAACTCCGCCACGCTCCATGAGCATACCAGCGAGTCGAAAAGGTCCGTGAACCCGGTACGTCCCATCCGGCAGGGAGTAGCGGTAAGTCCGAGAAACTTCGCTTCCGGAAACTTGCTCCACAACATTCGGTAAGTCCTTGCCTGTGCATGATGCGCCTCGTCGATGATGACCAATTCCGGTTTTTCCACCACATCATTGTAATGCCGTGTGAGCCATTGTATGGACATCACCCTGATGCGCCCGTCAGTCAGACTTGTTCCGTATTTTGCAACGGTCTCTTCTATCTGTTCCACAAGTTCCCTGCGGTGTGCGACGATCCAGACCGTCCTCTTTCCATCAGTGAGAAAACTGCTTACCACCGCCGCCAATACATGGGTCTTGCCGGTGCCTGTAGGCATCTGCACCATCACGCTGCAGCGCGTCCGCCATTCCTCCGAGAGACGCTGTATAATATCTTCCTGATAGTCATGCAGACATACAATTTTTGCCATATAGTTTTCGATTAAAACTCCGGGAACAAGCGCTCTCGTTCCCGGAGCTCCCCCTGCACTTTTCACAAAGGACAAGGGTTCTGATCTAACATTAGTGCCGGCTATGTTCCATTTCCGGCCGGCAGACGGAAATAACAGGCTGCAAAAACAAAGTTTTTTAACTGCTAAATTACTAAGGACCCTCATCGAGAAGGATCGTTAAGAACAGCCCGTTTTACTAATAGGCATTCTTCTCGCCACGGAAGACATTCGCCACCGTCCTGTACATGATGTAAAGGTCCAGACCGAAGCTCCAGTGCTCCAAATACCAGATATCACCACGGATACGGCCCTCCATGTCTTTTAGTTCCTTCGTTTCCCCACGGAAACCCGTAACCTGGCTCCATCCCGTTATACCCGGTTTCACAAAATGCCGCACCATATATTTATTGATCA
>CDZC01022927.1_pt1 | contig 99600 bp, 89 predicted proteins | sample 557371 | NCBI WGS metagenome assembly CDZC01 (sample SAMEA3182085, study PRJEB8094) | gut metagenome | biome: human; feature: gut; material: Stool; isolation source: human stools | place: Canada | collected 2013-01-21
GGATAAACGCTGAAGGCATCTAAGCGTGAAGCCCCCCTCAAGATGAGATATCCCATCGCGAAAGCGAGTAAGACCCCTTGAAGACGACGAGGTAGATAGGTTAGAGGTGGAAGTGCAGTAATGTACGGAGCTGACTAATACTAATCGGTCGAGGGCTTATCCAGAAGGTTAAGGGAAAAAGGTTTGTAAACAATCGGAATTCAATATGTGGTTTTGAGGGTACGTATTATAATTGTATATGTACTAAATGCGCGAGTGGCTCAGGGGTGGAGCACCACCTTGCCAAGGTGGGGGCCGCGGGTTCGAATCCCGTCTCGCGCTTTTTTGTTTTATTGGCTGGGCCTTGATTCATCAGGGTTTCCCGGCTTTTTTGCATATGATTTGCCATGGGAGAGGAAGCAGATGAGAAAAAGGAATCCAATCATGTTGGAGGAGGCCCAGGAACGCCTCATGAAGATTAAGATGAAGGAAGAGACTGAAACCGTACGGGTGACAGAGGCATTGGGAAGAGTGTGCGCTGAAAATATATACGCAGTCATGGACCAGCCTCCCTTCCCGCGGTCTCCGCTGGATGGTTATGCAGTCAGAAGCCAGGACACGACAGGGGCGTCAAAGGAGAATCCGGTAAGACTGAATGTAATCGAGCACATCTGCGCTGGTATGTATCCTAAATTAAAGATAGGTCCGGGGGAGGCCGCCAGAATTATGACAGGCGCCCCTATACCGGAGGGAGCGGACGGTGTTATCATGCAGGAGCGGACTGACGAGGGAAGCGAATCTGTTGAGATATACCAATCCGTCGCATCTTATGGAAATTATTGTAAAGAAGGCGAAGATACATACAGGGGAGCACTGCTTATGGAAAAGGGAAGGTCGATACATTCTTCCCACATAGGAATCCTTTCAAGTCAGGGAATTGAGACCATACCGGTATATTCCGTGCCTGTGGTAGCCATTATGGCCACGGGGGATGAACTGGTGCCTGTGGGAACCCCTCTGGAGCCGGGAAAGATTTATGACAGCAATGGCCCCCTTCTTGCCGCCAGGATAAGGGAGCTGGGAATGAAGCCGTTTCTTCTCCAACGTGGAGGAGACGACACAGAGAAGCTGGCCGAAGAAATCAGAAAACAATTGACGGAATGCGATGCTCTGATTACCAGCGGCGGTGTATCAGTGGGTGTGCGGGACTGCATGCCTTATGTGGCAGAAGCCCTTGGAGCGGATGTGCTGTTTCACGGAATCAATGTTAAGCCGGGTTCTCCCATGCTGGCAATGATAGTGGAGGGCAAGCCTGTATTCTGCCTGTCCGGGAATCCCTTTGCGGCGGCGGCCACGTTTGAGGTTCTGGTGAGGCCGGTGCTGGAACGGATGCGCGGAAAAGCGCAGTGGAAGCCGGAGATTCTGCTTGGAATACTTAAAAGTCCATTTCCCAAGGCATCTCCCTGCAGGCGCCTGGTAAGAGGAAAGATAGAGGACGGAAAGGTATGGCTGCCTGAGGGGCGCCATTCTTCGGGCATGCTGTCCAGTATGGCCGGTTGTAACTGCCTGGTAGATATCCCGGCAGGAAGCAGCGGTTTAAAGGCGGGGGAACAGGTGAAAGTCATGCTTATGTAGCTTTATATGAATTCTTTGCGTACGGCGGAAATCCTCTGGTGGGGATTTCCGCCGTTTTGTGAAAGCTCCGGCGGTATATGTTTTTATAAACTTGTCCAAATGCTTAGAATCTCTGGATCTGGACTGTGAAAGGATGCCAGGCATTTATGGTACTGGTGCAAAACATTCATAGTACTGGTGCCAAACATTCATGGTAACGGACTCTTGTCATATCTGGAAAATTATACTATAATAGGCGAAATGGGCTGATTTAGCCTGTTAATGGGTAAAAGTATTCAAATGGGTAAGCGAGATTAACCGGTAAAAGTGTTTTAGGAAATGGGTAAGGAACAGGCGGGAATAAGTAAAATGGCGGGATTAGGTACGATTGTTAACGTGGCCGGCATACTGGCCGGATGCGGTGTGGGGCTTTTATTGAAAGGCGGGCTGCCCAAACGGCTGCAGGATACGATTTCCAGCGCGGTGGGGCTGTGCGTGGTGTTTGTTGGCATTACGGGCGCTCTCAAAGGGCTGATGACCATAAATGGAGGCAGATTTGAGACACAGGACACGCTGGTGAGTGTGGTGTGCATGGTGGCGGGCGCTGCCCTGGGTGAATGGATTAATATTGAGTACAAGCTGCAGCAGCTGGGGGAGTGGTGCAAATCCAGGATTCCCGCAGGACAGGTATCAGGGACTTTTGTGGAGGCCTTTGTCAGCAGCTCCCTGCTGTTTTGTGTGGGGGCCATGGCCATTGTGGGTTCCCTGGAGGACGGTTTAAGCCATAATTATAATACTTTGTTTACCAAGGCGGTGATGGATGGAGTTTTGTCTGTGGTGTTTACAGCAGCACTTGGCATAGGAACTGCATTTTCCGTTTTTCCCGTGGCCATCTATCAGGGGAGTATTACCCTGCTGGCAGGGCTGGTGAGGCCATTTCTTACGGATATCATGATAACCAGGGTATCCTGCATTGGTTCCATACTGATTTTCGGTCTGGGCCTGAATCTGGTCCTTGGAAGCAAGATAAAGATAGGAAACCTGCTGCCGGCTGTTTTTTTGCCAATCATTGCCTGCCTGTTGGGTTTTTAGGAATCCGGCAGCCGGCAGTGAGCGGGACATGGTATGTCGGGCAGATGCAGCTGCAGCTATACAGAGAGGAAGGATGAGTCATATGAAATTTGCAAAAAGGATGGACCGTTTTGGAGAGGGGATTTTTTCAAAACTGGCTGAAATTAAAAAGGAAAAGACTGCAAAGGGAGAGGAGATTATCGATCTCAGCATAGGAGCGCCTAACATACCGCCCGCGCCTCATATTATGGAGGCATTGTGCAGGGCCGCCGCAGAGCCGTCCAACTATGTGTATGCCATCAGTGACAGAAGGGAGATGCTGGAGGCGGCCGGCGGATGGTATCAAACCCGGTATGGGGTGGAGCTGGACCCTGAGACAGAGATTTGCTCCCTGCTGGGGTCCCAGGAGGGACTGGCCCATATTGCGCTGTCCATCGTGGACGAGGGGGATGTGGTGCTTGTGCCGGACCCCTGTTATCCTGTATTTGGTGACGGTCCGCAGATAGCCGGTGCCAGGCTTCACTACATGCCTCAGAGGAAGGAAAATGGATATATTATCCGTCTGGACGAGATTCCCGAGGACGTGGCCAGGAAGGCCAAACTTATGGTGGTGTCCTATCCTAATAATCCAACCACGGCCATGGCGCCGGATTCATTTTATGAAGAACTCATAGCCTTTGCCAGGAAATATGACATCATTGTGCTTCACGACAATGCCTACAGCGACTTGATTTTTGATGGAAAAGCATGCGGAAGCTTTCTGCGGTTTCCGGGGGCAAAGGAGATCGGCGTGGAATTTAATTCCCTGTCAAAGACATACGGTCTGGCCGGAGCCAGAATCGGATTCTGCCTTGGCAATTCCCAGGTGGTGTCCCGTCTGAAGCTGCTTAAATCCAACATGGACTACGGCATGTTCCTTCCGGTCCAGGCTGCCGCCATTGCGGCGATTACAGGGGACCAGTCCTGTGTACAGGCTACAAGGAAGGCCTATGAGACGCGCAGAAATATTATGTGCGACGGGTTTACATCCATTGGATGGAAGATGGAACGGCCGGAGGCCACCATGTTTGTGTGGGCCGCTATTCCGGAACATTATACCAGCTCAGAGGCATTTGTCATGGAACTGGTAGAGCGGGCAGGAGTAATGGTTACCCCAGGCAGCGCTTTTGGTCCGTCCGGCGAGGGATATGTGCGCCTGGCCCTGGTCCAGGATGAGGAAATGCTTAATAAGGCTATAAAAGCTGTCAGAGAAAGCGGCGTCCTGACCGCAGAAGGGAAACGGTAGATGCCAGATGAGAGGAACCGGCCTGTATTAAAGCGGCCTGCATTGAAGCGGTCTGTAATGAACCGGCCCGCATTGAACCGGTGGCATGTGGTGATACTGGTCTATATATGCTTCATATACGGTAATTCCCTGACACCGGCCACTATCTCTTCCCAGGAAAGCGGCTTTCTTTTGGATAAATTCCGGGGAGCCATGATATCCCTGGGCTGGGAGCATCTGTGGCTGACAGAGCACATTGTCAGAAAAACAGCCCATTTTGCAGAGTATGCGGTGCTGGGAGGATTGATGGTCAAGGCCTGCGGGGGAAATGGAAGATACAGGATATTTAACAGGGATGTACTGATGATGATTTTTATGGTTCCCTTTGTGGATGAGACGATTCAGCTCTTTGTGGCAGGGCGGTCCGGCCAGATAAGCGATGTATGGCTGGATATGAGCGGAGCAGCCGCGGGGATGGCGATTACCGTGGGGGCGCTGTGTTGTCTGCGCAGGAAAAAAGAAAGGGCAAGGCAGGGAGGCAGAGAATGAATATAGGAGTGTGGCTGTCCTATGACGGCACCAGATACGACGGCTGGCAGAAGCAGGGAAATACAGACAGGACCATCCAGGGCAAGCTGGAGGCGGTTCTGGAAAAGCTGGAAGGCAGTCCGGTGGAGGTCCACGGTTCAGGACGGACAGACGCGGGGGTCCACGCAGAAAGTCAGGTGGCTAATTTCCATTTGGCGAAGAACATGACCCCGGACGAGATTATGAGGTATATGAACCGGTACCTGCCGGAGGACATTGCCGTTACAAGGGCCTGCGTGATGCCGGAACGGTTTCACAGCCGTTTGAATGCGTTGAGGAAAACATACCGCTACCAGATAGAGACAGCTCCCAAAAAGAATGTGTTTGAGCGTTATTATTACTATGGCTTGGGGCAGGATCTGGATGTGGGAAAGATGGAACAGGCAGCGGCCATTCTCACGGGAACCCATGATTATAAAAGCTTCTGCGGCAATAAGAAAATGAAGAAATCAACAATCCGCACCATTGAATCCATCTGCTTTTACCGGATGGGAAGCAGAATCCATATATCCTTTACGGGCAATGGTTTTTTGCAGCAGATGGTACGGATTTTATCAGGCACCCTTATAGAGGTGGGGACGGGTAAACGAAAACCGGAGGAAATGGCAGCTATTCTGGAGGCCGGGGACCGTTCTATGGCTGGTTTTACCGCCCCGCCTGAAGGGTTATTCCTGGAAAAAGTGGAGTATGGTGATTTGATATGACTGGATTTTTAGTGAAACGATTTGTTAAAGATCATGACAATGTGGAGGATGTACGTGTAAGGACGGCTTATGGGACACTGACCAGCATGGTGGGAATCGGCTGTAACCTGCTTCTTTTTGTATCCAAGCTTTGTATCGGCATCCTGGTGCACAGTATATCTGTTATGGCGGATGCGTTTAATAATCTGTCGGATGCGGCTTCCTCCATTATTGGATTCGTGGGAGTCAAAATGGCGGAAAAACCTGCGGATGACGACCATCCCTTTGGTCACGGCAGAATAGAATATATCGCAGCTTTTATCGTGGCATTCCTGGTCATACAGGTGGGCTTTTCCCTGTTTAAGACCTCCTTTGGCAAGGTACTGCATCCTGAGGATATGAGCTTTCGGTGGATATCCATACTGATACTTTTTATGTCTGTGGCCATTAAGCTGTGGCTTTCCTGTTTTAATAAAAAGCTGGGAAAGCGTATCAATTCCAAGGTGATGCTGGCCACCTCGGCAGACGCGCTGGGCGATGTGGTCACTACTTCCGCTACCATATGCTCCATCGGAATATACGGGGCATTTGGATTCAATGTGGACGGTATTGTGGGACTCATCGTGTCTGTGGTGGTAATGATCGCAGGCGTGAACATAGCCAAGGATACCCTGGCGCCCCTGATTGGGGAAGCCATTGACCCTGAGATTTATGACAAAATATCAAGCTTTGTGGAGAGCTTTGACGGAATTGTGGGCAGTCATGATTTGATTGTACATAATTACGGCCCTTCGCGAAGCATGGCATCCATTCATGCAGAGGTGCCCAATGACTGCGACGTGGAGCGCACACATGAAATCATTGACCGCATTGAGCGGGAGGCCATGAGGCGGATGGGAATTCTGCTGGTTATCCATATGGACCCGGTGGAGACCCACGACGAGAGGGTAGTAGAGTTTAAGGAGTTAGTGACGTCTGTTCTGGACGGAATAGACAGCAGGCTTACGTTCCACGACTTCAGGATGGTGGACGGCGTGGAGCGCATCAACCTGATCTTTGATTTGGTGGTTCCCAGGGAATATAAGCCATCGGTTCTGGGTAAACTGAAAGCAAGGATCACTGAGGACGTGGCGAAAAAAGACAGGCGCTGCTGCTGCGTCATAACCATGGAAAACAGCTTTATCTCGGAAAGCCGGGAGTAAGCTTGATATGGGCGCCGGGCTGGTCCTGGAAGGGGGACGCTGGATGACACAGGAAGAGATGATAGAGGCCATGGGAGATGGGGATATGGAGGCGTTCCACCTCTTTTACCAGGACACGGCCAGGCCTGTGTACAGCTTTATCCTGTCCCTGACCAGGAATCCGGAGGAGGCCGAGGATGTGATGCAGGACACCTATCTGACCGTGTGGACCAAGGCAGGGTCCTATGTCCCCCAGGGCAAGCCTCTGGCCTGGGTATTCACCATAGCCAGGAATCTTTGCTATATGCGCTTCAGGGAGCAGAAGATGAAGGCGGACGTGGCTCTGGAGGACCTGGCTGAGAAAGAGGAGGGGGAGTACTGCGCTCCCCTGGAACAGGCCGCGGACCGTAAGGTGCTGCTTGACGCCCTGGGCCGAATCAGCCGTGAGGAGCGGCAGATTGTACTTCTTCACGCAGCCGCAGGCATGAAGCACCGGGAAGTGGCGGAGGCGCTCCAGATGCCATTAGCTACGGTACTGTCAAAGTATAACCGATCCATGAAAAAGCTTCAGGAGCTGCTCAGATGTTCCGGGTAAGACAGTAAGCCAGGGGATGGAAAACGAATAAAACAAAATAAAAACAAAATAATGTGCTAGAAAATGGATAAAATTGAAAAAAACACTTGACGAATTGCCGACTATATTATATAATACATTTCGTTGTGTTGATGGGCTATCGCCAAACGGTAAGGCAACGGACTCTGACTCCGTCATTTCAAGGTTCGAATCCTTGTAGCCCAGTTTGTTATATCTTGGTCCCGTAGGCGTTATGCCTGACGGGATTTTTTGTTATATTTCTGTTTTCGGACCGGGAACCCTGCGGGGAGGGAACCTGCAAGTCTGGTAATCCATGGGGGCAGAATCCTGCGGGGATATGAAGCTGCGTAAAAGGGATACCGGCGGACGTGACGGGGAGAGGGGGAAAACATGTCTGATAAAAAGAAGAATCTGATCAACGGAATATTCCTTCTGACTGTATTTGTTCTGACCATTTACAGTGTATTTTCGGGTGAGGATTTAAGCGATATAGCGGACACCATATCCGAGGCGTCTCCTGTATACCTGCTTATGGGGGTTGGCTGTGTTATTTTTTTCATATGGGCGGAGTCTGCTATCCTGCATTATCTGCTGGGCACCCTGGGCATAAAGACAAAGAGAAGGACCTGTTTTCTGTATTCCTCTGTGGGTTTTTTCTTCAGCTGCATCACGCCTTCGGCAGGGGGAGGACAGCCGGCCCAGGTTTACTATATGAGGAAGAACATGATCCCCGTGCCTGTGGCCACAGTGGTGCTCATGGTGGTAACCATTACATACAAATCCGTTCTGGTGGTGATTGGCTGTCTTCTGGCTGTATTCGGCCAGGGCTTTTTAAATCGTTACCTGTACGAGGTCATGCCTGTCTACTATCTGGGGCTGGGGCTTAATGTGGTATTCTGCGCCGCCATGCTGGTTCTGGCTTTCCACACATCTCTTGCCAGGGACATGGCAATGCGGGTTCTGGGACTTCTGGAGCATTTTGGTTTCCTCAAGAAAAAAACCTCCAGGACAGAGCGCCTGCTCCTTACCATGGAGCATTATAATGATACGGCTGCCTTCCTGCGCCAGCACAAGCATGTGCTGCTCAGAGTGCTGTTTCTCACCTTCTGCCAGCGGCTGGCATTGTTTTCAGTGACATATTTTGTGTACAGGGCCTTTGGGCTTAAGGGGACGGCCATGATTACCCTGGTGCTTCTCCAGTCAACGATTTCTGTGTCAGCCGATATGCTGCCTCTTCCGGGGGGCATGGGAATCAGCGAGCATCTGTTCCTGACCATATTCGATCCTATTTTTTACGGGGATCTGCTTTTGCCCGCCATGGTATTGTCCAGAGGTATTGCGTATTATGTACAGCTGGGATTCAGCGCTGCGGTGACCATGTATGCCCATATTACATTGGTGAGAAAGCATAGAAAAATCTAAAAAAAATTTAGGTTATCTAAAAATGATTATGCATTGTGACGAAAATATGGAGTCAACTTAAGTTAGAATGCCCATTGTGAGCCGTGGGTTTACGTGATATCATAAGATATATAAAAAAAATTAGGTTATACAAAAATTTTTAGAGGTGTAAACACGTGAAAAATTCAGATAAGTTGAAGCGTTACAGCATGTTTATTGCAGGTGTCATATTCAGCGCCTTGGGTATCAGCCTGATTACAAAAGCCGGACTGGGCACATCGCCCATTACCAGCCTTGCCTTTGTCCTGACGTTTATATTCCCTCACAGCCTGGGAGAGTTTACCATGCTGGTGAACACGGTCATGTTCCTGATACAGGCCGCCCTTCTGGGGAAGGCATTTGGAAAGATACAGCTGCTTCAGCTTCCGGCCGCCCTGCTGTTTTCCGCCTGCATAGACGGATGGATGTATATTCTGGGGTTCTGGAAGACGGGAAGCTATGTGGGGCAGGTGCTCATGCTGCTGTTGGGCTGCGTGTTCCTGGGGCTGGGTATTGCCTTTGAGGTGATTCCCAATGTGCTTATCCTTCCTGGAGAGGGGCTGGTGCGTGTAATTGCAGGGCTTACCGGCTGGAGGTTTGGATTGGTAAAAACGGGTTTTGATATGAGCATTGTGGCAAGTGCTGTGGGGGTTTCCCTGTTCTTTACGGGCCATGTGCTGGGAATCAGGGAAGGAACCGTGCTGGCCGCCCTCATCGTAGGAAGCATTTCCCATTTCTTTATCGAGAAGGTATCCAACGTGCTGGAAGGGTGGATACCCGACTACTCCGATGCAGGGGACGCCTGCCCGTAATGCATCGGCTAAATCCGGCATTTTTGAGTCTGTTTCATATTAAATTTAAAAAATTTAAAAAAGTTCTTGACTAATTGCCACAATATGGGTATAATAAACTCCGCAGCCGCCAATCAGGACAAACAGTCAGGGCAGGGCGCTGCGGATAAACTGAATAATGGGCTATCGCCAAATGGTAAGGCAACGGACTCTGACTCCGTCATTTCAAGGTTCGAATCCTTGTAGCCCAGCTAAAAAAGCACGTGTTTATGAGGAAAAACCTTGTAAATACGTGCTTTTTCCATGTGTATTAAAATTTTTATACACGGAAACAAGTCTTGTAATCACCAAGTTTCACCAACGAAAACCACACTTTTTTATACAAATTTTTATACAAAAAATCCCGTTTTACTGCCTTCCAAAAGGTATGAAAAAATATATAAATTCGTATAACTTTTTGGCACCAATCCTCTGAAATCTCACATATTAAACAGTGAAAGGGGATATTAAAAATGCCAACAAAAAAATATGATTTACCAAAAGGATTTACCATGCAGGGCAAGAACCTTAAATACCAAAAAACTTGTAAGGTTGCCGGGCAGTCAAAACTAATCGCCGTTTATGGAAAAGACACAGATGACTGTTATAAAAAAATGGAAGTTGAACAAAAGATGTGGGAAATATCAGTTGTACAGGGAACAGACTTAAAGACAGGACACGTCAAACTGTATGACGGAATGAAAATGTATTTTGACAGTCAAAAAGCCCTTAAAGATAATTCCGTGATCCGAAAGAAAACAACATTAAATAATCAGATTAAAAATTCCAAGTTAAATAATAAATTTGCTGACCGTATCAATGCCGAAGAAATCCAAAAGTTAATTGAAGATCTGACTGACGATGGATATTCAAAAAGTACAGTCAAACACACAAAAGAAGCCTTTACCGAATATTACAACTATTTGTTTGGTAAGTATTCACACTTGAATCCTGCCGCAAATTTGAAGCTACCACGCTTTGATGATGATACTGACGATATTGTGGAAGATAAAGACATTTTGAGTGATGAAGAAATGACAAAATTTATTGTCAAATGTCAGGAGCCAGCATCGCCCCACCACAGCGGTTGCCATTACAGCGATATGTTTATTGTGCTTATGCTTACATATATGCGTGTGGGTGAGGCTTGCGGCTTGCAGGCCGGAGATTTTACCAGTAACCCGGACGGATCAGGATATATCAAAATCAACCGGACAGTAACCAAAAAGTACGCAGACGCAGACAAAGAAAAGACTACATATGTGACAGGCCCACCAAAGACCAAGCATAGCAAACGAGTGATAAAAGTTTCAAAATTTGTGGCTGACATTATCCGGGACAGAATAGATGGTAAGAAGAAAACAGACTTTGTATGGACACAGTTAAACAAGCCTGAATTTTTAAAGCCAGCAAATGCAAGCAACGCATTTAAGAGGATATTTAGACAGTTTGCAGAAGAAAACGGCATTGATAAAGATTTACATTTGCACTGTTTGAGGCATACCGGAATCAGTTTCGCTTTAAGGCACCACAAGGATATGTTGATAGAGATTAGCCGGATGGCCGGACATAAGAACGTATCAGTTACAATGGATATTTACCAGCACGTATTAAGAAGTTCTGTTGACGAGGCGGCAGACGCTATATCAGCTTCACAGGACACATTACTGATGAATAAGGCACCAAAGAAAAAAGCGGCTTAAAACCGCTTTTTTTAATTGCTTGATACAATAAAAAAACTGGCAATCAGCCAGTTTTCCGTTTCCGCTTATCAACCGTGTTTATGCTCTTTTCTTTCAGAAATTTAATCAATTCTTCTTCTATGATTCTATATTCCCCGTTGACCTTGAACGTGGGGCAGTCAGGATCTTTATACATTTTATACACGCTGTTTATCGAGATATGAAGTAAATCCATAATACCTTGTGTGTCCAATATATTCATATTTTAAAGCCCCCTTAATCAAAATAAAATTCTTCTGCCCTGAAATCACATAAAGCCCGAACAGCTTGAGGAAATGTGTACCCCTCATATCGAACCAGATACCCGGCCCCATCGTCCATATCTCCGTCAGACCAACGGGTATATTTATATGTAACGTCCCCGTTTCCATCATCACGTGCGTAAAATGTGATACTGTCATGTTTTACCCCTCGCCAACACTTATATTGCGGTTTGTCAGGGTGTGCGGCAAACTGAATTGAACCCGGGTGTTTTGCCCTAAGATATGTAACAATATTTACGTGCTTTGCTCGTTCTATTAATTCTGTTCCAACTCTATCATGCATTGGTGCTTTCTCCTTCCGAATCACTATTATTTTTTTTATCCCATAAAATCGAATTAAAGGTATTTGCTATCAGACCGAACTTTTGATTATTACCCTGTACGGCTATTGCCGGATTTAACATATAGTGAGATTGTGACACTTTTACCAGTGTTTCCGATTCTGTCAAATCCCGGAACACAGAAGCGATTAAGCCCCTATCTGTTGTATTGCAATCGCGCATGATGTCAGCATAGGTACAGTAGATCATGTTGTTGCTGTCAGCATTGGACAGTAGGTACAGGACAATTTCTGTCCCCTTGTTGGCAAAGTGACTTAACAGGGGAATGGCCTGATTGTAAAATACACGCCTGTAATTTTTGGGCGTATATGCGGAGGTGCTGACCTTTTTTAAATTCCCGTCCGCTGTTTCTAAAGTTGGTATTTTTGTTGCTACTTTCATGTTATCAATCCTTTCCGACTGATTTAATCAGTCACAGCTATAATGGTGTGTTTTAGGAAAAAGGTGCAAAAAAACTTACTCGAAATTTTAGACAAAAAATCAACATAAATTTTGTGAAAAATTAAGGAGCACAAAATCAGCGTTTCACGCCATACTATTAGGTTTTGGATTTTTTAAATTGAAGTGTCAACGAATGGAGTATAAGAAACTCGACTTTTGAAAAATCAGGAATCCAGCATTTATGCGGCTTAGAGGGGATTTATTTGTAATATCCTTATTATCTTATATATGTTGAGTGTATATAACCATATGGCTGTTATCACAACCTAATGATATTGTTACCTAATGAACCGTTTGAAAGTTGTTCCTTTTGAACTCTAGTTAGAAAGACAATACCATATGATGACAACCATATGGAATAGCCTAATGACTAACCAAGTGATAATGTACCCAATGAATTTTTCGGAAAGAGGTTCAAATATATAGTAAGATTTCCCGGCTATCCATTCAGGCCGCAGGAGGCCCACATGGTAATTCAAAAGGCTTTACTTTTCATCAGGTAATATCCATATGGCTATTTCATTAGGTATTTAAAAAAAGATTATGTATAAGAGTATAAAAAGCCTTCTATATCTCTATGTAACTGACATACTAAAAATAGATAAGTAAATACACACAGGAGGACTTAAAACATATGCGTAAGATTGGAAATGTATATATAGTGCCGGAATCGGAAATGGAAACAATTAACTGGTTTTTGAAACTGCTAGACAGACACAGGGAGCAGGACAAAACGAGGCAGGAGGATCAAGACCATGAAACGGATTCCCAGCTTGATTTATAGGGCCGTGGCCCTTACAGGTTTGTGGCTGGCCCTACCCCTGTATCTGATAATTCCCCATACTATCCCCAGTATATCCAGCAAACAGATCATGATTATAAATATTGCCTTGATTGCGTGGGTGACACTTAACAACTTATGGGGCCTAGCTTGTGAAGGAAAACGACTTGATGAAATGTGCATAGGGGACGGCCTGATTCCAGAAACGGGTCTACAAAAAGAAAGCACCCAGAAGAAAATAGCCACTTATCCCAAAGTACCAAAAAAATATTTAAACAAGGAGCCGGAGGGCGTAATTTTGGGAACTTATAAAAATCAATATGTCAGGATTCCAACACAAGAAATTTACCACTATTGCGTTATTGGTGGTTCTCGCTCTGGTAAGACTTCCACAGTTTTGCTTGATACTCTACTTGCCAATTTTGCCACGAAGAAAAATGATTTTTTGACATACGCAATCGACATTAAAGGGGAATTACATATCAAGTCATCTTACAGCCATAGCCCGGATATAATGGTGGTGAATCCGACCGACCAAACCACAGCCGGATGGGACGTGTATTACCGATTACGAGACAATCCAAGTGACGATCTAATTATTGAGGTAATGCAGGAAGTGGCAAGTGCTTTAATTATATCCACAAGTAAAAGCGATTCTTTTTTTGTGAACAATGCGCAAGATATGTTTGTGGGTATGTTGTTGTATTTTTACCAACAGGGAGAAAATTTTATTGATTCTGTCAACAAAATTCTTGAATCTGAAATTAAATCCCTAATAGGTGAAATTATTAAAAGCAGTGAACCGTCAGACTTGCATTATAAATATTTAGCAAAATTTGACGGGAAAGATGCCGAATCCGTGGAGGATTGCATGGTTGAACTCACGACAAATTTATCCGTGTTTGGTAGCAAGTCAGATATAAAATACTGTTTCCGTGACAATCCCATTAAGGCCAGCCCTTTCACTTTCAAAGAAAATAAATCCGTTTTTCTTGCAATCCCGGAGCACATGTTGGAAAGTTACAAGGCTATTTTAAGGTTGTGTACCGTCCAGACCTTAAAAGAAATGGAACGGAGGCCGGATGCCAGTGGAAAAGAGGTTAAAAATAAGCCTATGATTATTCTCATTGATGAATTTGCACGATTGGGGCGCATGGAGGGGATTTTTAATGCCCTTGCCACATTAGCGTCAAAAAAAATTTCTGTGATACTAGCATTTCAGTCATTGGCTCAATGCGAGGTGATATATAGCAAGGAAGAAACGAGGGTACTAATGGACAACTGCCGTGTCAAAGTAATCTGTGAAGTATCCGATCCGCAAAGTGCTAAAGCCGTTCAGGATTGGTGTGGAAAGTATCGGGAAAAAAAAGAAACGCTAAGTGCCGGAAAGAACCGTCACAAGACCTATACATATGAGGATAAGGACATTGTACAGCCTAATGATCTGATTACCCTTGTTAATCAGGAAGAAGTGATTTTGATTATATCCGGCGTTGGTTATCTTCGCCCTAAAAAATGTTATTATTTCAAAGATTCTCAAATATCCAAACTGGCCCAAAAGGTCAGAAACCACAATACAACAGATATACCATTAATTTGATATTTATATAAGGGGGACATCATGACAGAACTTGAAGCACTACAAGCCAAGCGCCGAGAAGAAGCGGCCCGGAAACGGGCCAATTTGAAAGAGCGTAAAGCCCGGACAAGGAGGCTGATCCAGAGAGGCGCAATTTTAGAAAATGCACTGAATGACTATATTCAATCTGATAATATCTCAAATGATGATATTGTCAAGATTGTTTACTTTGCTATCCAATCCCCGGAAGTAGCCCAATACATAGCAGAGATGTGATGTTGAATCCCGTTTCTAATTAGTAAGGGCGCACATATCCATAACCCCTACGGGGCTATGTGTGCGGCCTCTGGCGGCTCCTGCCGAGGGCTAAAAGCACAGGGCCGACAGGCCCATATAAAAACTACATCACCACAAAGGAGTTGACACAGCCAATGGCAATTTACCATCTTAATGTTAAAATCATAGGCCGGAACAGTGGCCGATCATCAGTAGCCGCCACAGCTTACCGATCCGGTGATACGCTCACAAATGAGTGGGACGGCTTAACTCATGATTACTCAAAAAAACAATGGATTGAACACAGCGAAATCATGTTGCCAGACAACGCCCCCGAATCATTCCAGGACAGGGGAACACTATGGAACGCCGTAGAAATGGCCGAGAAATCCGGGGCGGCACAATTAGCCCGTGAAATAGAAATAGCCCTTCCCCTTGAATTGAATCAATCACAGCATTTAGATTTAGTCCGGTCATATATCCAGAAAAATTTTACTGATAAGGGTATGTGTGCGGATTTTTCAATTCACAATCCTCCGGTAACAAATGGCCGGGGAATCCCGATAGACGCATACGGCACCCCAACCAATGCCCCCAACAAAATGACTTTTCAGAATCCACACGCTCACATCATGTTGACAATGCGTCCACTTAATGACCGTGGGGAGTGGATGGCAAAATCACAATTAAATTATCTCTGCCGCAAAGACAATGAAGAAAAGTCCATCCCGTCATCTGACATAAAAGAGGCCGAGGCCGAAGGCTGGCAAAAGCAATATCAATACCAGATTGGTAAGAAAAAAGTGTGGCTGACTAAGGAGGCCGCAGAGCAAAAAGACTTGAAACGTGTTAGTAAAGCCCCAAAGTCCGAGAAGATACAGAACGAGATTACAGCAGATTGGAACAGCAAAGACAGTCTTTTCCGCTGGCGTGAATCATGGGCGGCTATGTGCAATCAGTCACTAAAAGAAAATGGAATCAATCAGCAGATAGACCACCGTTCCTACGAGGAACAAGGAGTTAATCAGATTGCTACCGTCCATATGGGCGTTGAAGCGTTCCGGGCCGAAAATCGAGGTATACAGACCGACCGGGGGAATCTCAACAGGGAAATCCTGAAAGATAACGAATTTCTAAAGCAATTTGAGGAACGGATCAAGAAGCTGGAAGAATCGGAAACGGAACGATTAAAGCAAGTATCCGCACGTTTGGAGGGACTAAGGGCAAGTTACATAGCCGGAGCCTATCAACAGATATGCTTATCCGCTACACTGGCAACGGAGCAAGACCAGAACCAGACACAGATGGCGATTGCGGCGGCTTATGCAAAATCGGCTGAACAGTTGATGGGAATACTCGATACTTTGGGCCAGAGCCTAGAGCAAAGGAAAAAAGAGTTGCACGCTTGTAGTCCTATCCAGATTAGGAGACGTAAAGAGTTAGAATCCCAGCTTTTGGAAACAGAAGTTCAGATTCAGGAGGCAAAAGGCCGACTGGCAGAATTAGACCGAGCCTATAAAGATAAAATAAAAGCCCCTGTTTCTGATTCTGAATCTCTCACCCAAAAGCGGAAACAGATCCAGAATCTACGAAAATCCTTGTCTGTTACCTATGACGAATTTTACAAGCTTGTGGACGAGAGCAAAGCCCAAATGAAAGAAATCCGGGATATAATTCGAGGAATCCGCCCAGTGTATGATGACTTGACAGAGCAGGAGCTAAAGAAACATCATACTGGAGCCTATCGAGCGGAGATATTAGAAAAAGCCCGAATGAAAGGGCCAGAGTTGCCGGAGCCGGAGGCAGACGGGATCAAGCAGAACATAAGACACAGACGATAAGACGTTGCCGAGAGGCGGCGTTTTTTTCATGCAGAAGGATAAGAGGGGGCAAAGAACTCGCTACGCTCCAAGAAAGCACCCCCCTCTTGTCTGCCGTGGACAATGTGGACAACTCAAAGGACGAGTTGACGCACATTCCCCACAACAGCCAATTCACCCCCCGTTTTCTTGAAATTCTTTCCTTCCTTTATGAAAAACAAAGTCGTAGAATGGTCTGTATTGGATTTAAACGAGGGTAGGCGATACCTTTACCACCTAACAATTAAAACCGGGAAATCACCCTGATTTTTATTGTATCAGCTAATTATAGTAATTTTATTTAATGCCATAACTATTTTGTTTCGATTTTATTAGGCTTAATTTCTACAATATTTTCAACAGAACAATCCAAGATTGTGCATAGCTTTTCAAGAGTAATTACGGTTACATTCTTGTTGTGTTGCAAGTTATAAATCGTTTTCTTTTCAATGCCGCATTTAATCAGTTTGTAGGTTGTTACATCTTTAGCTTTCATTGTTTTCCATAGTGGATCATAGTTATACATATTGTCACCTCTGTACTAACTATAAATGGCAAAATAACTCTTGAATATCCAGATTATAATCTGTATAATGGTTCTTGAATATCCAGATTATAATCTGGATAGAACAGGAAACAGGAGGTACAGAAAGATGGAAAGATATGATTTTAGAATCAATGCGGAGATTGCCGGGGAAGTAGGGGCAGAAATTGACAAGTTGGAGACACGGCAACTTGTGACGATTCACAAAGCGATTCAGGACACCAAAGACTTGACGGAGGAGGAACGGAAACAGTTATACGAAACGTGGTTTAGAAACGCCATATTGCCAGCTTTAAAGGAGTTTAGCGAACTTACATCATCATGCCTAGAAATCGAATTTGTTTCGGGAGTGATTCAAGTAGCAATCAGAAATGCGTATGGGCTGGATATTACGGAGAGTTGCCACGGGCTACATATGGCACTTGTAACAGCCGCATATATAACCATCAATCAGGAAAACGGGGATGCTGTCTTAGGGCTGGTGTATGATCCTAAAAAATTCGTATAATAAAAAGAGAGAGCCGAAGCCCTCCCCTAATCTTTGGTATATGAGATTACATCATTTATATCACATTCAAGCAGATTACAAATATAGTTCAGTGTTTCCATAGTCACATTTTTATTTTGCTTTAAGGAATCCAGTGTACCTTTAGAAAAGCCGTATTCATTAATCAGCTTGTATGTGGTGATTCCCTTACGTTTCAGTGTTTCAAAAAATGGTTCATATGTTATCATATACGGCTATCCCTCTTTCGTTGATAACTATATTTTCAGTGTCGGTTGGATATTGCACAATCCCGATATACCGGGTATAATGTTCAAAGGGGAGGTGATACAACGAAAAGGATAATCATAGTATTAACGGCTATCCTGTTATCATGCACCCTTACAGCATCGCACAGCCTACCACCACGCACACAGCCCGACACAGGCCAAAGGTTCCGTATTTATCAATCGTTTATCAGTTCTCACCCAGACGGACGTGATACAACTTTAAGGGTAATCTTATGTACAGAGGATATGGGCGATTTAGATCAGATTTTCGAGGAAATCAGAGCATTTACAACCCGTATGAATGGAGAAGATGAAGAATTGACAATACACCTTTTCCGGTCAAAAGTAGATATGGAAAATAATAATGAGTTGGCAACAAAGATTTTTATTAAGGATAAAACCGATTCAGTTTTAGAATCGTCTTATAATTAAAATCACACATTTCAGGAGGAAAAGAAGATGAAAAAGAAATACTATGCTGGTATAATGATGGTAGCTGTATCAATGGCTGTCACAGCTTGCGGAGGCGGCTCCAAAAGTCCAAAAAGTGAAGTTGCTGAAATATCCGCAGAGTTGGAACAGCAAATGAACGCAGATGATAAGGCGGCAATCAAAGAGGCCCAAGCAGAACTAAAAGAGGAAGGAAGGTCTAATACCAAGGCAGAGCCGGAAACTGAAACAGAGGAAGAATTTGATCCGCTTCAGGTAGATATTTCAGTGTCAGGAATAAATCCATATGAGCAGGAATTGTTTGAAATTTTTGGCTTAGATAATAATTTCCCCAAGCCTAAGGATTCATTTGAACAGAAATGGTCGTATTCAACAGATGGCTATGGGGTGGATTCCCAGACAGGCGAAACCAAAGAAGGGGTAGGAAGATACGAACTGACTTTGCGATTGGAGCCACAATTTTATGGAGATTATAAAACCGAGATCGAAAGCTATATGACGAGCAAATATGAATACAAGACCAATAGTGCCCGTAATAACTTCACTGTTCTCCCAAATGGAAATGTAATGTCATATACGTTCAATGATAATGGCGATACAAGGTACTGTTTTAGAGTATTTCCAACGGATAAAAGTAGTTTGGAGGGGGACGTTATAGATGTTGCGTGTCAGACGAAAGAAAACGGTGAAGAATATCCTCAAAATGTAGTGTTGCAGACAACAGATGGGAAAGAGATTGTTATATCACCGGAGTTATGGGCCATTACTGATTGGAAAGGAAATGTTGAACGTGAAATTACTGTCTGGGAACATTTACCACAAATAGGTGAAAAAGTAAAAATTAGTTATGCTTCGGGTGACACTCTTAATGATGTGGTATCAAAATATAAACCAGATGATGAAAGAAATTTACAAGCCCAAATAAAAGAGAGAGTTTTAATAACGAATTTTGAATTTTTAAACTAGGGATAAAGGAGAATAACGGAGTATGAAAAAGCACAGAAGATCAGCAACAAAATTGTTACTTGCTACAATAGTTTTGACCGCAGGAATGAGCATAACATCATGGGCCATGACAGCCGAGGAAGTTACCGCAAAAAATCCCACAAGCTACACAGCCGGGAGTAATAGTATATATGGCCCCTCTCTCAATCAGGAGCAGTTAAAGGCCGTGGCACAGGCAACAGCGGACTTTGTAACCAACAATATCACAGAGGGAATGAGCAACGACCAGAAAATCCGGGCCGGGTATGATTATATTAAAAATAATGTAACCTATGTTGACTGGGATAAGGCAGTAGGAGCAAATACAGCTTATGGGGGCCTAGTAACCAGACAGGCCGCTTGTTCTGGCATGACACGGGGATTTATAGCATTAATGGAGGCCGTTGATGTGAAGGCATATTGGATTCATGCAACCGGCAATGATCACCAGTGGAATATGGTAGAGTTCAATGATGGATTCTACTTCATCGATATTGATGCCAATATTGCTTCTGGTGGAGAATTTATTTACAAAGCAGCAACACATCCGTATGCCTATGACACTGCAGCATATCCGGCAATCGGGTCCCATTCTGGGGCAAATACTTCTGGCACATCTTCTGTGACTGAAGGTTGGAAGCAGGATGCAGCCGGCTGGTGGTATCAGAATGCTGATGGCTCATATCCGGCAAATGCTTGGAAGCAGGTAAATGGTAAATGGTACTATTTTGAGGCAAATGGCTATATAGCAGCTAATAAGTGGATCAACGGAACCTATTATGTAGGATCTGATGGCGCAATGCTGACAAATACCACAACACCAGATGGTTACCAGGTAGGTGCAGATGGTGCTTGGATTCAGGGGGCACAATCACAGGTTGTAAATGATGGAGTTCATATTTATAGAGCCTCACAAGATAATGCTGATGCTGGCTTTTGGGTAGATGATGAAGGATTTTCATCATATATGCCTGAAACTAGAAATGGTATTTATTGCGATGTGATTGATAAGAGAGTATCCACTTTAAGATTTTCAAGTAAAATTGGTAATATAGATCCACAAAATCATTATATTCTAATATATGGGGCTAAATATAACTCTGATTTAGGAACATGGGTAGCTTATGGAAATAATGGTGTTCCTATTAGATATGAGTTCGAATATGATAAAGCATATTCATTAGATTTCACTGGAAATAACTTATCAGCAGAATCATTGTCAAAATATTGTTTAGATAATGATATTATCATAAATGTTGCTGTTATTGATGATAATGTTGTTGATGCTAATCCAGAAAAGACGGGAATGAAGGCATATATCTGCTATGCAAATTCAAATAGTATTAGCAAATAATACTAGAAGAAGACTCCTTCGGGAGTCTTTTTTATTTGCAATCAGACCACTTAGAAGCCCTAATCATCGAATTGGCTTTTTTGATATGAATAGATAACCTTATTTTGTCGTGTTATTTACAGCCAACGATTTTCAACTTTTTACTCATTCATATTGCTCCTGCTTGGACAATCTGGATGAGTATTTGAGTTTGTAGGCAAGATAGAAGATAAGCGACACATACTAAAATAAAAGACGAAACAAAAAGAGCGGTTTATAAGGCCGCTCCCGTTTTTTAGACTGCTTCTTAATAAAATAATTTTTCATAGTCAATCCGGGGAAAATCCATGTTTTCTGTGATTTCGGTTATGTCATATCCAATGATAGGCGTTGATGTGCTTATGTACTCAACAGAGGGAAAATCTGAAACATCATACCCAATGACAATGATTCTATTATCCGTTGTTGCCTGTATGCAGTTTACAGCAAAATTCCCCATTAAGTATGTATCTTTGTTTTTATTGTCCACTATTTCAATGCCGGAATCATACAACATTGAGTTAGCTTTTAAGGTATTAAGCATATTTATGTGTGGGAATCTGGCTTTTTCGTAGCCCTGAATAAATGTTGTGAAGATCCGTTCCAATGCGATATATTCAAGTGGTGATAAATCGCTTCTATAATTCAGTTCGTTTACGTTTTTGATTAGCTTCATAGACATTGACCCTTTCCATGGTTATAATATTATTATGTGTCTAATCTATATAAAGAGGGGCTTTCACACCGATTATATGATTCATATGTGGTTATTAATGTACGGGTGATTATTAGGGTGATTGGTGTTTCTGCCCCTCGTACTCATATTATAACCGACTGATAAGGCGGATGTTAATGTCAGGGAGGCGAACCGTGATTATAACCAAAATATGAAATCAAATTTCTGTCATGATGTCGGTTTACATTTCCTTAAAATCCGGTTACAAGTCCAGTTTGTCAATAGTATCTTGAATCCGTCTTTGTGCCACTTCGTAATATTCCCCGTTTAACTCATATCCCAAATATTGCCGCCCTAACTCTGTACAAGCTACCGCCGTAGTGCCGGAGCCGAGAAAAGGATCTAACACTATATCCCCCGGTTTACTGCTATTGCCTATAAGCGTTTTAACAATGTTTAATGGCTTTATAGTTGGGTGTGGATATTCTTTTTTATCCAGAACATTAGTCGGTTGAAAATAAGCTGTTTTTGCTGTCTCGTATGATGTAGGTTGACAATAGCCGCCCTTACGAAAATAGAGACAATACTCTTTGTCAGATAAATATTTGTTGTGGAAAGTTGGAGGTGAATTGGTCTTGACCCATGTAATAATGTCAAAGGAACAGTCAAGCTCCCTCACAAAGTAATTTAGATAATCCGGTATCTGTGCTTTATTGCACCAGATATATAGATTGATTGTCTTTAACACCCTTACCAGTTCAGGCAGGACAGCAGGATCAAGACCACCCACAAGTCCATTATCCCGTAATTCATTGTTAATGGGCTGTAATGTCCTTGCAAGCCTTGTCCGGCCCCCGGCGTGGGTATCTTTAATCAGATATGGGGGATCGGTTAGAATCAAGTCGATAGAAGCGTCAGGAATGGCCCGTAAACCCTCCAAACAGTCCTGATGGTAGATTGTGCCGTATGCGGTATTAGAAGCCGAAACAGACGGCTTTTTTATTGTATCATTCAAATGTTTCACTCCTTATGTTAGGCTTTTGCCTACATAGGAAATGATGTGAGAAGGGGATGACAACATATCCATATTTTGGTATAATTGGCGTGTCAAATAAATTTTGGAGGTTTTCATCATGAGCGAAGAACTTATTTCTATATCAGTGGACGAGTTGAAAGAAGCAGAACAGGAACTAAAAGAGTTTGTAGCAGAGAAGCATTTACATTATTTGTCCGCGTGTGAAGATACCCTAAGCCGAGAATATAAAATTACATTACGTGACAAAAAAGCACTGTTTGATAAAGTGATGAAATCGGGGAAAACAACAGAAGAAATAGACAAGGAAAACTTTGATAACCTAATGAAAGGGATTCATTTTACTACGGAGCAGATTTGTAATTATATTGCAAATCCAGAATATTATAAAGAATCCTATCCGCTAGTTGATGTGGGTAATTTTGATGACGCCATTGAAAAAGAAGCCACAAAAGAGGCATTTTTCGGATTGTTGAGAAGTTCCATGAGTAATTCCCCGGATAGGTGGGAGAAACATTTTGCTGAACTCAAAAATAAGAAAGAAAAAGCTACATACACAGCCGAGGAGTTGTTGGAAGCAGAAAAGGAACTAATTATAGCGGTTGAAGAATTTTTTACCGATCTTGCATTAGAGTGCCTTGACGAATTAATGGAAGAATATAGGCCAGACGAAGAAACCCTATCAAAATTAGATAAATATGCAGATGACGCTTTTTTAGAAGGAATAGAGTTAGAGGACTTTGTGGATCGTGTTTATGCACTTACCTTTGACGATCTGAAAATGGCAAAGATAAATGTCAGTGTATCAGATGTTTTAGGTTATATTAAAGACACGAAATTTGTGGAGAAAAATCTCTATACTTTTATCACCGAAGATTATAAAAAAGCCTATATACGCAAGCAGTATGCAATAGATTTTTTCAGTGATATGTATGAGGACGATTTAAACGACATGGAAGATACCGAAGAATAGACCATTCAAAGAGCCGGACAGCCGAGAGGTTGCCCGGTTTAAATAAAGGGGAACTTATGGAACATTTATATTGCTTACCGGAACCAAGTATCATGTCAAAAGAGAATTGCGAAAAGATACACAACATCATGGCGAGAGTATCAGAACAATATAAGGTTAATATAAAGCCGGAGCCAGTGAAAATTAATCAAACGCCTTGCCCGTCCTATTATGAAAAGTACAGGATATATCCGAAAACGGAAACCGATCTTCTGCATAACATGGTATTTAATGTTTGTAAAAACCAACAGGAAATATCATTGATGAATAGCTGTATATATGGTTACTGTGATGGTAAAACGACTGTATTATTGTGATTCAGGAATCCCGGTATGGTGATATGCTTAAAAGACTATACCGGGAGATTCTTTGCATAACCATTTATTAATGTAAGATATACAATTTTTTTAATACAAAACTTTGGTGATAACTATTGAACTTTTGGGAATGATATGATAGAATGTTGAACATCAAAGAGGATTATACAAAATCGTTATACAAGTAGCGGGAATTAAAAAGTGTTAAGTTGTAGAATCCTCATAAATACGATGTTTTTGGGCTATCGCCAAATGGTAAGGCAACGGACTCTGACTCCGTCATTTCAAGGTTCGAATCCTTGTAGCCCAGTTAAAAAAAGCTGGTAATTTCGAGAATGAATCTCGGATTACTAGCTTTTTTATATGCTGCGTTTTTTATTTGGGCAGCATCATATAAAGTTTTACTCCCAGCTCTACATCCAGCCGGGTCTGTCTGTCATCCAGGGATATCTCTGCAATCTCGCAGATACGGTCCATGCGGTGAAGCATTGTCTTGTAGTGGATAAACAGCTGTTTGGCGGTTTTGCTCAGGTTCAGGTTATTTCCAAGAAGGGAATCAAGGGTTTCTAAATATTGGGTATTATTGAGCTTGTCGTATTCCGCCAATCTGGTCACTGCAGGGGGAATCACCTGTTCCAGGTTGCTGCGGTGGGAATAGGTGGCCAGCATGCGCAGTGCCCCCATGTCTTCATACTTTACCAGCCTGTTGTTAAACACGCGGCAGAACTGCAGGGAATCTGCTGCTTCCTGAATCTTCTGGGAAAGCTGGAACAATTCAGATGCGATGCTGCTGATACCTGCGTAGAAGGTAAAAGAGCCATATGTTTTTGAAATGTATTGGTTTAAATTTGTTATAACTTCTGTGACCAGATCGTACAATTCTTGGGGAGAGAGCTTTTTTTCTGTCCTGTATATTATATTCAGCAGATCATCCTGGATGCAGAAGTAATAGTTGCTTTTGGGAATCAGGCGCGTCATCTCTGCCAGCGCCTCAGGAACCTTGGTTATGTTTCTGGCAGCCTCCAGTTGAATGGAGACTGCCAGATAGGAATCATTCTCGTGCCAGCCATACCCTTCAGCCTTCTCTACAATCTGTTTTACTCCCATATTTTGTCGAAACAATTCTTTTAAAAACCCGGATATGTATCTCTGCTCTATTTCAACAGTGTAATACTTTTTGAGATAGAGAACGGCAGACAGATTTGCCGCATTTTTCAGAAGTCCTTCCAGATTTTCATCGAGATAACGGTTGGTCGCAGCTTCCAGATAGCCGCATACCTCTCCCATGCACATAATGGGAAGTGAGATCCTGTCTGCTATGGCCATTTCAGAGCGGAATTCTTCTGATTGGGAAGTAAAAATAATATTTTTATCAGAATCGCACAGATGAATGGAGGCAGGCACATATTCAGCCAGGTAATCCAGGATATCCTGTTCTCCGGCCCCGGAGGCCAGAAGCTGTGACATATTGTTCTGAAGCTCTATAAAGTACTGCGCTTTGTTATTCAGGATCTGTTTCATGACAGAAGACACCACGTCAAAGAAGCTCACATCAGGGGGAAGCTGTACAATGGGAATTCCGTACTGGCTGCCGGACTGAGTGATTTCCGCCGGGATTTCCGGCATGCGCTCCCCAGTCTTTATGAACAAAGCGCTGATGTGTTTTGAGGCCAGGGTATCAATATATTCTTTGAAGGAAAGGGGGCCGGTTACGGCTCCGTACAGAGAAGTAAGAAGAATTTCGCCGCCGGTAAGCCACTGGATCAGATCCGGGTCTTCGGCTGTGGTGATGCCGGTGACAAAATGAGACAGGCCTGCGGCTCCCGCACATATTGTTACATTTTTCAGAATATCCAGTTGTAAGATGTCAGCCACTGTCAGTTTTTTCATTTGGATGCTCCCCGCCGCATTTATGTATAATACAGATAACTAAATCTTATATTCATAAACAATAACAATAAAATTATTGTTATAAGTATATCATAAATTTGGTGGAAATGAATAAAGGAGGGGTGCACTGGAAGGATGAAAATAGGGGGGCGGGATTATCCTATTGTGCCAATATATTTCCAAAATACAGCGTAGTATAATAAAATGCATAAATACTACATGAAAATGTATAATGGAGGAATGAACTATGCTGAAGTTCACAATGAAAAGGCTGGTATATCTGGTTCTGGTGCTTGTGGGTGTGTCATTTCTGGTATTCCTGCTGCTCTACATGACGCCAGGGGACCCGGTCCGGATGATGCTGGGTGAATCAGCTACCCCAGAAGCGCAGGCAGAACTGCGGCTGGAGCTGGGACTTGACGATCCCTTTCTGGTACAGTATGGGCGCTATATCAAAAATATCGTAGTACATCAGGATCTGGGGACGTCCTACTCCACCAGAAGACCTGTACTGGACGAGATTATGACAGTGTTTCCCAACACAGTCAAGCTCGCCACAGCGGCAATCATCATCGCCGTCATCCTGGGAACCTTCCTGGGAATTGTCTCTGCGGTAAAGCAGAACTCCCTTCTGGACAATGCCGTTATGGTGCTGGCGCTCATTGGAACATCGGCCCCCATCTTCTGGATCGGCATCCTGATGATTATTCTGTTCTCTGTCAATCTGGGATGGCTGCCACCTTCGGGTTTCGGAAGTTTTAAGCAGTTGATTATGCCCGCCCTTGCGCTGGGGATGCAGAGTACGGCGGTAGTGGCCAGGATGACACGTTCCAGCATGCTGGAGGTGATACGCCAGGATTTCGTCAAGACAGCCAGGGCAAAAGGACAAAAGGAAAGCGTGGTCATCATGAAGCATGTGTTCAGAAATGCTTTGATTCCTGTTATCACCGTGGTGGGACTTCAGTTCGGAACGCTTTTAGGAGGCGCTATGCTGACAGAAGTTGTATTTTCCATTCCAGGGGTAGGGCGTCTGATGATTGAGGCCATCAAGCAGAGGGATTTCCCCATTGTCCAGGGCAGCGTTCTGTTCGTTGCGGCATGTTTCTCGTTGGTTAATCTCGCGGTGGACCTGTTGTACGCAGTTGTCGATCCGAAGGTCTCAAAAGAATAAAAGAACGGGAGGTATTGATTGAGATGGAAGAGAAGAAATCCAGAAGTCAGGTTGTGACCATCCTGAAAGCGCTCAGCAGAAACCGTATGGCGGTTTTGGGACTGGTCATCCTGATCATTCTTTTATTTACAGGTATATTCGCACATGTTATCGCGCCCTATGATTTTGCCAAGCAGAATCTGGCTGATGCCTTTCAGCACCCCAGTCCCAGCCACATTTTCGGAACAGATGAGTTCGGCCGCGACATCTTCAGCCGTGTTGTGTACGGGGCCAGAATGTCTCTTCTGGTTGGCTTTGTCTCTGTTGGCATTGCTGTAATTATAGGCGGCGTTTTGGGGGCAATCGCAGGTTACTACGGCAGAAGGGTGGATAATCTGATCATGCGTTTTATGGATGTGCTTCTGGCTGTGCCCCAGACACTGCTGGCAATTGCCATTGTAGCTGCCCTGGGAACAGGACTCATGAACCTGATGATAGCGGTTGGTATATCCTCGGTTCCCACATATGCACGTATCGTAAGGGCTTCCGTGCTGACAATCCGTGAGGAAGAGTATATTGAAGCAGCCAGGGCGTCCGGCACATCCAATACAAAAATCATTATAAAGCATATTCTTCCCAACTGTGTGGCGCCCGTTATTGTCCAGGTAACGCTGGGTATCGCCGGAGCGATTCTGACAGCTGCAGGAATGAGTTTTATCGGACTGGGCATACAGCCGCCCAATCCTGAGTGGGGCAACATGCTTTCCTCCGGCCGTGATTATATCAGAGGATATGCGTACATGACCATGTTCCCAGGTCTTGCCATCGTTATCACTGTTCTCTCCCTGAACCTTCTGGGAGACGGCTTAAGAGATGCGCTTGATCCGAAACTGAGAAACTAATGAAAGGCGGAGCAGATCGTGGAAAAGGAAAAATTGCTTGATATCAAGGATTTAAGTGTTACATATAAAACAGAAGACGGAATTGTATATGCTGTAAATAACATGAACTTAACCCTGGAACCCAAAGAAACGCTGGGATTTGTGGGGGAGACAGGAGCGGGTAAGACAACCACGGCCATGACCATCATGGGACTTCTCCCCACACCGCCGGGAAAGGTGACTTCCGGAGAAATCATGTTTGACGGAAAAGACATGTTAAAAATCGGGGACAAGGAGAGAAGAGGGATTCTGGGAGAAAAAATCTCCATGATTTTCCAGGACCCCATGACCTCCTTAAATCCTTCCATGAAGGTGGGGGATCAGATCGTGGAGATGATCCGCCTTCACAAGGTAATCGGCAAAAAGGAAGCGTTTGAGGAGGCCTGCGGACTGCTGGAGATGGTAGGAATCAGAAGAGAGAGGGCCAATGATTATCCCCATCAGTTTTCCGGCGGCATGAAACAGAGGGTGGTGATCGCCATTGCATTGGCCTGCCGTCCTAAGATGATCATTGCAGATGAACCTACCACGGCCCTGGATGTGACAATCCAGGCCCAGGTCATGAATCTGATCAAGGGGCTGAAAGAAAAGCTGGGAACCTCCATGATCCTGATCACCCACGATCTGGGTATCGTTGCGGAGATCTGCGATAAGGTGGCCATCATGTATGCGGGCCAGGTGGTGGAGTATGCGGAGGTAAGCAAGATTTACCATAATCCCTGTCATCCATATACAAAGGGCCTGTTTAATTCCATTCCGAAACTGGATACGGAGGAGGACTGGCTGGAGGAGATCCACGGACTGCCTCCGGAACCTACAGAGAGGATTGACGGCTGTTCCTTCAATCCCAGATGCCCCAACTGCATGGAAATCTGCAAGCATAAAAAGCCGGAAATTACAGTTGTGAACGGTGAGCATTATACCAGGTGCTTTTTATATGAGAAGCAGGAGGAGGTAAATAAAGATGAGTAATCCGGAAGAGAGATTAGTTGAAATCAATCATCTGAAAAAATATTTCCATGTAAATAAGGGACTGCTCCATGCGGTGGATGATGTGAGCTTTTATATTAACAAGGGCGAGACACTGGGACTTGTTGGAGAATCCGGCTGCGGAAAGTCTACCACAGGGCGAACCATCATCCGTCTTCTGGAAGCAGACAGCGGAGAGGTGAATTTCCACGGAGAAAATGTACTGGGATTTAACAAAAGCCAGATGAAAACATTCAGGGAACATGTACAGATGGTATTCCAGGACCCGTATTCCTGTCTGAATCCCAGGCTTTCCGTGTTTGAGCTGATTGCGGAACCGCTTACAAATATGGAAGAGTACCGCAGAGACAAAAAAAAGCTGGATGCCAGGGTCCGCGAGCTGATGGATGTGGTAGGGCTTTCCAGAAGGCTGATCAATGCCTATCCCCATGAGCTGGATGGGGGAAGAAGGCAGAGAGTGGGAATTGCCCGTGCCTTATCCGTAAAACCGGAATTCATTGTACTGGACGAGCCCGTATCAGCCCTTGACGTATGCATCCAGGCACAGATCATCAACCTGTTAAAACGGCTTCAGATGGATCTGGGGCTGACATACCTGTTTATTTCTCACGACTTAAGCGTTGTAAAGCATATAAGCAACCGGATCGGCGTTATGTATCTGGGAAAGATAGTGGAGCTCAGTGATTACAGGTCCATTTTCAGCGGCCCCCTCCATCCATATACAAAAGCGCTCTTATCTGCTATTCCCATCCCAAAGGTAGGGGTTGAGAGGGAACAGATTATACTGAAGGGGGATGTTCCCAGCCCTGTCAATCTTCCGGGGGGCTGCCGTTTTGCGGGCCGCTGTCCGTATGTGACAGAGCGGTGCAGACAGGAGGATCCGGAGCTCAAAAACGCAGGAGACAACCACTTTGTGGCCTGTCATCTGGCGGGGGAAATGTAATGGCAATAGCAGAACTATCTGCATGTATGAAAGAAAAGGAGAAAAAGATTATGAGAAAAGTGAAAAAGGCGGCCGGCATCCTGCTGGCACTCACACTGGCTGCATCCTTAGTGACAGGCTGCGGCGGCAGTTCTTCCAAGGCTCAGGAGGAAAAGGATACCCTGACAGTGGCTATTACGGGAGATCCGCCAACATTGGACCCGCATGCGTCATCCACCTCAAGCAGTGTAAACAACTTAAATCCTGTTTACGAGACCCTGGTGAGATATGATGATGACGGGGAAATAAAGCCTCTTCTTGCCACAGAGTGGAAAAGGTTGGATGACTTAAACTGGGAGTTTAAGCTGAGAGACGACGTGTATTTCCACAACGGGGAGAAGATGACGGCAAACGATGTGCTTTACAGCTTTAAGAGAGCCACGGGACCGGACGGCGCAAAGGTTTCCTACATCATGTCTGCCATTGATGCGGATAACTGCAAGGTGGTGGATGACAATACCATCATCATTGCCACCCATGAGCCATTTTCTCCTTTAGTTGGCTATCTTCCGTATATCGGAGCAGTGGTTGTCAGCGAGAAGGAATTCACGGAGGATCCGGAGAAGGCAGCACAGAACCCGGTTGGAACAGGACCCTTTAAATTTGTATCATGGGCAAAAAATGACCGCTGTGTATATGAAAGAAATGACGAGTACTGGGGCGACAAGCCGGCTTATAAGAACCTGGTAATCCGCACAATTGTTGAGGCCAACAGCCGCGTAATTGAGCTGGAATCCGGAAATATTGATATTGCATTTGACATTCCTGCAAATGATGTTGAGAGGCTGGAGAACAACAAGGATACTGCTATTGTAAAACGTGCCAGCACAATTGTGGAATACATGGTTATGAATGTGACCAAGAAACCTCTTGATGATGTAAGAGTAAGGCAGGCCATTGACTGGGCCCTGGATGAAAACGCCATCCTTACAGCTGTCTGGAGAGGAAGTGCCCAGTATTCTCCCACCACGGTGGCGCCAAGCATGAAGTATTTCGATGATTCTGATACGGACTGCAGGTATGATGTTGAGAAGGCAAAGGCGCTTCTGGCAGAGGCCGGGGTATCTGATCTTCACTTAAAACTGACCTGTGCGGAGAACACCAACAGACTGAACGAGGCTACCATCATCCAGGACATGCTGGCTCAGGTTGGAATAACCGTGGAGATCCAGAGTTATGAGGCGGGTACCTTCTATGACATGGTGGATGCCGGTGAGACAGAGATATTCCTGATCGGTTTTGGAGCCGTAGGATTCCCTGAGCCGGACAATAACATTTACGGACCGTTTAACAGCAAGCAGATTCCTACAAACAACATGGGCTTCTACTCTGACCCGGAGATGGATAAAATGCTTGAGGCGCAGAGAAATACCAGTGACGGACCGGAGAGGGAGCAGATCATCAAGGATATCCAGAAATATCTGCGCGTCAACCTTCCTGTTATTCCGGTTGCCAATACAGAGCAGGTTCTTGGTATCAGAAGCAATGTAAAGGGATTTGTGCCCACACCGGCAGGAAGCCATTTCTTCCAGAACGTACATTTTGAAAATGCTGAACAATAAATCTGCACTGAACCATAAGTCCGGGATTCAGGCATAAGAAAAAGGGCGCTGCAAAGGTTGGCTTTCTGTATGGATTATACAGGGCGGCTCACCCTGCAGCGCCTTGTGTCTTAGTGGGTTACGGCGTGTAAGAGCTCATAGCGAGGAGGAATAATATGATTACGAGAGTCAAAGGGTCCTATGTGATCGGCTATAACGGAGCGGATCATGAGATTATCCGGGACGGTGAGGTGGTTTACGAGAATGATACCATCATTTATGTGGGAAAGCATTATGAGGGGGAAGTCAGCAAGACAGAGGATGCAGGTAATGCCGTCATCATGCCTGGATTTATTGACTTAAATGCCCTTGGGGATATTGACCATGATATTCTCCACACGGAGGCTTTCAGCAATATCAGGAGCAGCCTGAATCCTTCAGAGGAGTATTTTGAGAAGGGCACTCATGAGGTGATGACAGCAGAGGAGGAGGCCTTCAAATCCCTTTACGCGTACACACAGCTGATTATGCACGGCATTACCACAGCCATGCCCATCACATCCACATACTATAAAAAATGGGCGGATACTTATGAAGAGGAAGAGGCGGGTGTCCATCACGCAGGCAGACTGGGTCTGAGGCTGTACACTTCTCCCAGCTACCAGTGCGGTCTGAACGTAGTCCGTCCTGACGGTACCATGACAGTCCGTTACCTGGAGGGGCAGGGAGAGGAAGGGTTAGAGAGAGCGGTCCGATTTATCCGCAAATATGACGGGGCCTATGATGGCCTGATCCGTGGGGCCCTGCTGCCTGAGCGGATTGAGACACAGACAGAGGAGAACCTGATCCGCACAAAACAGTATGCAGAGGAATTAAAGTGCCCCATCAAGCTCCACGCGGCACAGGGACTGTTTGAATACCGCTTCATAAAGGAGCGGACAGGCAAAAGCCCGGTGGAATATCTGGAGAGCATTGGATTTCTCGGAAAGAACGTGGGAATTCCCCACTGCTATATCGTAAAAGGTACCAGGTGGGTGGAGGATGGAGGGGACGATCTGTCTATCCTTTCAAATACAGGTACCACAGCCATATTCTGCCCGGTTATAATAGGAAGAAGCGGGCATTACCAGGATTCCTTTGCAAAATACCGCGCCAGGAATATCAATGTGGCAGTGGGAACAGATACGTTTCCACCTGATTTTTTCCAGAATATCCGCATTGCTTCCTGGTTCTCACAGATGGCGGAGAACAAGGTGGAAGGCTCTGCCATGGCTGATGTGTACAGGGCAGTAACCCTTGGAGGATCCGCCCTTTTGGGGAGGGAGGACCTGGGCCGTCTGGCTCCCGGTGCAAAGGCTGACATGATAGCTGTGGATTTGGAGGATTTCCATATGGGAGCAGTGGATGATCCCATCCGCACGATTTTCATGTGCGGCTGCGGCCGTGACGTGAAGCTGTCCATTATTAACGGAAAGACTGTCATGAAGAACAGGACCATTGAAGGTGTGGACCTGGAGGAGATAAAGGCAAAGGGGCAGAAGTATTATGACAAGATGAGGATGGGATATATGGAGAGGGACTACCGCCATCTGTCTGAGGATGAGCTGTTTAGACCGTCATTTCCCATTCATAAATAAGAAGGGACTGTTCCGTAAGAAAGGTCAGGATTAAGGAGGATACATATGTACGATTTGCTGCTCACCAATGCTGTAGTCATTACAATGGACGAGAAACGGCGTGTGATTGAGAATGGGGCTGTGGGAGTAAAAGATGGAAGGATAGCTTTTGTGGGGGATAGCATGGAAGCGGAGCAATTTGAGGCAAAGGAGGTGCTGGACTGTAAAGACCATGTGGTCATGCCGGGGTTTGTGGATGCCCATGGCCATGGGGGACACAGCGCCTTTAAGTCCATTGTGGATCTTACAAGCTACTGGATGCCTGTGATGACCCACACATATAAAAACTATATTACTGACGACTTCTGGTACAATGAAGGCCGGCTTTCAGCCCTGGAACGCCTCCATGCCGGAGTCACCACCGGCGTATGCGTGCTGGGCTCCCAGCCGCGCTGTGACTCCCCTGTTCCCGCCTTTAACAACGCCAGGGCATACGCAGAGGTGGGGGTTAAGGATATTGTCTGCACAGGACCCTGCCATGTGCCGTGGCCTCACCGATTCAGCCGCTATACGGAGGACGGAGAGAGGCATATGTCCCAGGTTAGCTATGAGACTGTGTTAGAAAGCCTGGAGACAGTAGTGTCGGAGCTGAATCATGCCAACAGCGACCGGACCAGGGCTTACGTTGCTCCCTTTGGGGCAGTCACCTCCGTGGATCCCTCTGCCCCCACTTCTGCGGACCGCTGTGTGAAGCTTACAGAGCATGACCTGCAACAGGCCAGGGATATGAGGAGAATTGCGGAAAAATACAATACCCGTATTCATACAGATGCCTTTGGGGGTATGGTCCATCTGGCTTACCAGGATAAAGAAAATGCCCTCCTGGGCCCGGATGTCCATCTGCAGCACTGTACGGGCCTCTCATTTGATGAAGCGCTCATCATACAGAAGACAGATACCCATATCAGCGTGGCGCCGGGAATGCGCCAGTTGGTAAACAGGACACCGGTGATTGAGCTGCTGGAATTAGGAGTGACAGTGGCCCTGACAACGGACGGTTCCATGCTCACATCCGGTTTTGACATGTTCGACGCCATGAAACGGGCGCAGATGATCTTCCGCCGCGCCATGAATGATGATTATTATCTGCCGGCGGAGAAGGTGCTGGAGATGACCACCATTGACGCTGCAAGGTGTGTGGGACTGGATGAGGAGATTGGTTCCCTTGAAACAGGGAAAAGAGCGGATATTATAGCAATCGATCTGATGAATCCCCGCCTTATGCCGAGAATTAACCTGATAGAAACCCTGATTGGAAACGGACACCCCTCCGATGTGGACCTTGTGGTGGTGGATGGTGAGATCCGGCTGAGGGACGGCAAGGCCGTGGGAATCAATGAGAGGGAGATCCTTCTGAAGGCAGAAGAGGAAGCTCTGGAAACAGCAAAGCGGGCAAAACATCTGCACCCCTTTGCCTGGCCAGAGAAGGAACACTGGGGACAGACAAAGATATATTTTGATGAGGTGCGTTTCGATCTGGATGAAAACAGAAAAGACGGCGGACATTATTAGGAAGGCCGGGAACAATGTATGGGGAATTCGTTCCCCATACAGTTGATTTTCCCGCGGAATGAAGGATTATGGCAGGACAGGTTCTTCGGAATCTGCTCTCACGGATGTGCATATTTTTAATATATGAAAATTAAATTTATGGAAACGATAGAATAGATATTGTAATATAGCAAAAGTTGTGTTAGAATATTGAACTAACAATGGGCTATCGCCAAATGGTAAGGCAACGGACTCTGACTCCGTCATTTCAAGGTTCGAATCCTTGTAGCCCAGCTACTAATCCCACAGATGAAAGTCTGTGGGATTTTGCTTGTATACCCAAGGGAATTTATGATACAATGAAGGGCGTAATACCGGGGCGGGGCATGGAAGCGCCGGTAGCAAAGGCTGCGTCCTGGTCCCGGGAGAATGAGGTAAATATGTATACATTTAACAGCAGGGTCCGTTACAGCGAAACGGATGAAGGAGGGTGCCTGTCGGTTTCAGGCATCATCAACTACATGCAGGACTGCAGCACATTCCAGTCAGAGGACTGCGGTGTGGGAGTAGGGTATCTGGAAGCCAGCCATAAAGCATGGCTTTTGTCATCCTGGCAGATTATGATAGACCGGTATCCCGGACTGGGGGAGAAGCTGGTGGTTGGAACATGGCATTGTGCGTCAAAGGGGATATACGGCTACCGTAACTTCGTTCTGCGGGACGGGGAGGGGACGGACGTGGTCAGGGCTGAATCCATGTGGTTCCTCTACGATACGGATAAGAACATTCCGATCCGGGTGCGGCCCGGGGATACGGCTCCTTACGGCGAGCCGGAGCCAAGGCTGGTATTAAGCCCCTGCCCCAGGAAGATACCGGTGCCTGAAGACTGCAAAGCGGGTGAGCCTATTGTGGTTGCCAGACACCACATTGACACAAACCACCATGTGAATAATGCCCAGTATGTGGAAATGGCCAGGGAGGCCATACCGGAGGGGCTTGTGATAAAGGAGATACGGGCTGATTACAAAAAGGCGGCTGTATTGGGAGATGTCCTGACTCCGCGGGTAAGCGTGGCCCGGGATAGGGAGTGGACAGTGGTCCTTGAGGGCAGTACAGGAGAAATCTGCGCTGTGGTATGGCTGAGGACAAAAGGACAGGAGGAAGATTGAGATGATTGAATTAGGTAAAGTGCAGGAGCTTGTAATAATAAGAACAAAAGAATTCGGAGTATATCTGGCTGAGAAGGAGGGGGATGAGGCAGCTGTTCTTCTCCCAAAGAAGCAGGTGCCGGAGGGAGCCGGGATCGGGGACAAGGTAGAGGTGTTCATCTACAAAGATTCATCGGACCGCCTGATTGCCACCACGGGAAAGCCCAAACTTCAGGTGGGCGAGACAGCGAAGCTGGAGGTCAAGGATGTGGCTAAAATCGGAGCTTTTCTGGATATGGGACTGGAGAAGGACCTGCTTCTTCCGTTTAAGGAGCAGACCCACCCGGTAAGAAAAGGGGAGCAGTGCCTTGTCACCCTGTATGTGGATAAGAGCAGACGTCTGGCAGCTACCATGCGCGTCTATTCCCATATGAGCAACCAGTCGCCCTATAAGGCAGAGGACTGGGTTACGGGCACTATCTATGAAATCAATGAAACCATCGGCGCCTTTGTGGCGGTGGACCACAAATATTACGGACTTATTCCAAAAAAGGAGCTATACGGCAGGTTCAGGGAGGGGGATACGGTCCAGGCCAGGGTTACCAGGGTGCGCGAGGACGGAAAGCTGGATTTGTGCGTCAGGGAAAAATCCTATGTGCAGATGGGGACTGACGCAGAGAAGGTATTAAAGGTCATGGACGAATTCGACGGCGTGCTTCCCTTTAATGACAAGGCAAAGCCGGAGGTTATCATGCGCGAGTTCAGTATGAGCAAAAATGCCTTTAAGCGGGCCGTGGGCAGGCTTTTAAAGGAAGGCAGGGTTCGTATTACGGACAAGACGATTGAGCGTGTATAAGCGTATGGAATGGGGAAGGAAGGCACATACTTTTTAGTACAGCATAAAATGTGCCGGAGGAACGGATTGCCTGTGCCTGCAGACGGTGCAGGCCGGCTCCGGTACATGGGGCATGGGTTGGGGAAAGGACGGGGAGACATGAAAAAGAGGAATCCGGCGGCGGATTATGCCATGATTGTGGCAGGGACATTCCTGATTGGCTTTGCCATCAAGAATATTTACGACCCTGTGAGCATGGTTACGGGCGGTGTGTCGGGCGTGGCCATTATTGCCAAGGAACTGTGGTCTGTTCCTCTGTGGCTGACCAATACAGTGTTAAATATCCCGTTATTTGCAGCCGGATTCTTTTTCTGCGGCTGGCGGTTTATCAAGCGCACCCTGTTCGCCACGGTCATGCTCTCTGTTTCCCTGTATGTTCTGCCGGAGGCGTCCTATCTGGGAAATGACCTGTTTCTGTCAGCATTATTCGGGGGAATCATAAGCGGTGTGGGAACCGGCCTGGTGTTTCTGACCAGCTGCACCACCGGAGGTACGGATTTGCTGGCGGCCCTGATCCAGAAACGCCTTAAGCACTATACCCTGGCCCAAATCATGCAGGTGCTGGACGGATTGATTGTGGTGGCGGGCGCCTCCGTGTTCGGCATCAGGAGCGCTCTTTACGCCCTTATCGCCATTTTCTGTGTGGCTAAGGTCACGGACGGCCTGATAGAGGGGCTTAAGTTTTCCAAACAGGCTTATATTATCTCCGAGCATTACCGGGAGATTGCAGAGGCCATCATGGAACAGATGGGTAGGGGAGTGACCAGCCTGGAGGCCAGGGGGATGTACTCGGACCAGGAAAAGAAGATGCTGTTTTGTGTGGTTTCGAAGAAAGAAATTGTGCGGTTAAAGGAGATTGTGGCGGAGTTTGACAGCAGCGCATTTGTTATTGTAAGTGATGCCAGAGAGGTATTTGGTGAAGGATTTATCGAATATTAGGCCCTGAATTTTGTGGCTTTTGCCGATATTTTCGGGAAAAACGCAGTTGATTAACATAATTAACAAAAAGTTGGCGGCAAATATTGGAATACTTTGTGATTTAGGACATTTTTTTTTCCCCGTATACAAATTAGCTAAAACCCCAATTTTGATTTTGTGGATTTGCGATATGGATTCCCCAGGGGGTTTCATGTATTATAAGAGCAGTTACAAAAGAGGGTAAAACACATATGTGTTAAGCGTATTATTAGGAGGAAAAAACAGAATGGCTAGTTTATCACTGAAGAACGTAACAAAGAAATATCCAAATGGATTTGTAGCAGTTAAGGAATTCAATCTTGAAATCGCCGACAAGGAATTTATCATTTTCGTAGGTCCTTCAGGATGCGGTAAGTCCACAACCCTTCGTATGATTGCCGGTCTGGAAGACATCTCATCCGGTGAACTCTACATCGACGATAAGCTGGTTAATGACGTTGAACCAAAGGACAGAGATATCGCTATGGTATTCCAGAACTATGCTCTGTATCCACATATGTCTGTATATGACAATATGGCTTTCGGTCTGAAACTGAGAAAGACGCCGAAGGATGAAATTGACAAGAAAGTGCATGACGCAGCCAAGATTCTCGACCTGGAGCATCTGCTGGACCGTAAGCCAAAGGCTCTTTCCGGCGGCCAGAGACAGCGTGTTGCCATGGGACGCGCCATTGTCCGCAGCCCCAAGGTATTCCTGATGGACGAGCCGCTGTCCAACCTGGATGCAAAGCTGAGAGGACAGATGCGTGTTGAGATTTCCAAGCTTCACCAGAGACTGGAGACCACCATTATCTACGTTACTCATGACCAGACAGAGGCCATGACACTGGGTACCAGAATCGTCGTTATGAAGGACGGCATCATCCAGCAGGTGGATAATCCACAGAATCTGTATGATAAGCCATGCAACAAGTTTGTGGCAGGATTCATCGGAGCTCCCCAGATGAACATGATAGATGCAACCGTCGGCAAGGACGGTGCTCTGACAACCTTAAGCTTCGGCGGACACACCGTAGCCCTTTCAGAGGCCAAGTCCAAGAAGTTAGAGGACGCCGGATACATAGGAAAGGTAGTTACCCTGGGTATCCGTCCCGAGGACCTTCACGACGAGGAATCCTACCTGGCCATGTCTCCAAAGAGCGTATTTGAGGCCACTGTCCGCGTATACGAGATGTTAGGCTCCGAGGTTCTGTTATACTTTGATATCGAGGACGCGAACTTTGTTGCCAAGGTAAATCCACGTACCACCGCAAGGCCTGGCGATACCATCAAGCTGGCCATGGATTTAGAGAAGATTCACATTTTCGACAAGGATACGGAACTGGTTGTTCTTAACTAATACAAACAAACCGTAAGTGAAAATTAAGGTAAAAAGAAGCAGGAGAGTATACAACTCTCTTGCTTTTTTTGTAATTTTGCATTAAAATATGAAAATAGGGATATTAGTTACTCCGAATACGTTTGAAAAGGAGAGTATAGAATGATTTCAAATCAGATACTTCAAACCACACTGGATGGATTAAAGGCAATTACAAGAATTGATTTGGGTATATGTGATACAGAGGGAAAAGTGCTGGCTTCTACATTTACCGATGCGGAAGACTCCGAGAGCTCGGTTCTGGTTTTCGTGGATTCACCGGCGGACAGCCAGGTTATCCAGGGATACCAGTTCTTCAAGGTGTTTGATGAGCACCAGCTGGAATACATCCTCTTAGCAAAGGGGGCCAGCGATGATGTATACATGGTTGGCAAACTGGCCGCATTCCAGATTCAGAACCTGCTGGTAGCTTATAAGGAGCGTTTTGATAAGGATAACTTTATCAAGAACCTGCTTCTGGACAACCTGCTGCTGGTAGACATCTACAACAGGGCAAAGAAGCTGCACATTGACACGGATGTAAAGCGTGTGGTCTATATCATCGAGACCCACAACGAGAAGGATGTCAATGCGCTGGAGACAGTGAGAAGCCTCTTCGCGTCCAAAACAAAGGATTTCATCACAGCTGTGGATGAGAAGAACATTATTCTGGTGAAGGAAGTACGCCAGGGAGAAACCTACGGGGAGCTGGACAAAACAGCCAACACCGTACTTGATATGCTTAACACCGAGGCCATGACAAAGGTGCGGGTGGCATACGGCACCATTATCAATGACATCAAGGAAGTTTCCCGTTCCTACAAGGAAGCCAAGATGGCGTTAGACGTAGGTAAGATTTTCTATGCCAATAAGAACGTTATCGCTTACAATAACCTGGGTATCGGACGCCTGATTTATCAGCTGCCCATTCCGCTGTGCAAAATGTTTATCCGCGAGGTATTTGACGGCAAGTCTCCGGACGAGTTTGATGAGGAGACACTGGCCACTATCAACAAGTTCTTTGAGAACAGCCTGAATGTGTCCGAGACCTCCAGACAGCTTTATATCCACAGGAATACCCTTGTATACCGTCTGGATAAGCTTCAGAAGAGCACCGGATTAGATCTGCGCATTTTTGAGGACGCCATCACCTTTAAGATTGCCCTGATGGTTGCCAAGTATATGAAGTATATGGAAAGCCTGGATTATTAGGCCGGAGTCAGTGGATGATAGAGATAAGCAATGTGAGCAAAACCTACGAGACAGGGAACAAGGCCATTAAGGATGTATCCCTTACCATTGATGACGGTGAGTTCGTGTTCATCGTAGGAAGAAGCGGTTCCGGCAAGAGTACGCTGATGAAGCTGCTCCTCAAGGAGCTGGAACCCACAAAGGGACGTATTGTGGTGAACGATATGGACCTGGGAAGGATGCCGAGAAGGTATGTTCCCAAATACCGCAGAAGATTAGGCGTGGTCTTTCAGGATTTCAGACTCCTGAAGGACCGCACTGTGTTTGAGAATGTTGCATTTGCCCAGAGGGTAATCGGGGTGCCGCCCAGGATAATCCGGGAAACAGTGCCGGAGATGCTCAGGCTGGTCGGGCTGTCGTCCAAGTACAAGGCCTACCCCAGACAGCTGTCCGGAGGCGAGCAGCAGAGAGTGGCCATCGCCAGGGCTTTGATCAATGACCCTGAGGTGCTCCTTGCAGACGAGCCCACCGGTAACCTGGACAGCTTTAATACCCATGAAATCATGAGGCTTCTGGAGGAGATTAACCAGAGGGGGACTACTGTGATTGTGATTACACACAGTCAGGAAATGGTGGATGAGATGAACAAGCGGATCATTACCATGGAACGGGGGTCGGTTATCAGTGATGTGGGCGGATATTATTAGGGTGCTGCCGCAGCGGCTCTGGAGAGCTTACGGGTATGCTTATTCCGCCGGAAAGGCAAATGAACAGCAATGAGAATCAGTACATTTTGGTATTGCCTGAAACAGGGCATCATTAATATATGCAGAAATATTTTGTTTTCGCTGGCATCTATAGCGACTATTTCTGCATGTATTTTTTTATTCTGTCTTTTTTTCGCCCTGATAGCCAATGTGCAGAATGTGGCAAAGACAGCAGAGACAACAGTGGGAATCACTGTATTTTTTGATGAGGATATGCCGGAGGAGCAGATTCTGGCTGCCGGCGATGGTATCCGGGGCTGGGAAGAGGTGCGGGAGGCGCAGTACATATCCGCTGCCCAGGCATGGGAGAACTTTAAGACAGATTATTTTGAGGGGATGGAGGAGCTGGCAGAGGGATTTGCAGACGACAATCCGCTGTCCGGTTCCGCCTCCTATGAGATATTTCTCAATAATATTGAGGAACAGGATAAAATCGTGGAGCGTCTGGAAGGCATGGAGGGCGTGAGAAAGGTGCGCTATTCCAGTACGGCTGTGGCCGGGCTGACCAGTGCGGGAAAGATGGTTGGGGCCATGTCGGCCGTTATTATCTGCGTACTGCTGGCCGTGGCGGTTTTCCTGATTAGCAATACCATTTCCGTGGCCGCGGCCTTCCGCAGGAGGGAAAATGAAATCATGCGCTTAATCGGCGCCACCAATTATATGATTCGTGCGCCTTTTGTGGTGGAGGGCGTGCTCCTTGGCGCTTTGGGAGCAGCGGTGCCGCTGGCAGGCATGTATGCGCTTTACCAGAGGGCGGTCATCTATATCAGTGAGCATTATCAGATGCTGACAGGCATGTTTGAACCCATACCTCTGGGAAATATATTTCCCTATATGGCTGCAACAGCCGGGTGCCTGGGTGTGGGCATTGGTTTTTTTGTCAGTTATTTTACCATCCACCGTCACTTGAAGGTATAGGGAAGGAGGATGTGAATGAGGATAAGACATTGGATTTGTGCGGCAGCGCTGTCAGGCGGTCTTTTGATGGGCGGTATGGCGGCATTTTCGGCCTACGCCACCAGTGTGGAGATAGAGGATGCCAAGAAACAGGTATCTGCTCTGGAAGAGGAAAAGAAGAAGGTGGAGAGTACCCTGAACCAGCTGGAGGGATTAAAGGCAGATACGGCAGCTTATGTGAAGAAGCTGGACGGCAGTCTGTCCTCCCTGGCAGAGGAGCTGGAACAGCTGGGAAACCGGATTACCCTTAAGGAAGAGGAGATAGACCAGGCCCAGATACAGTTAGAGGAGGCCAGACGCGAGGAAGAGCACCAGTATGACAGCATGAAGCTGCGCATCAAGTACATGTATGAGAACGGCCAGAACAATCTGCTGGATATGGTTATGGAGTCCGGCAGCATATCGGAGCTGTTAAACCGCGCGGAATATGTGAGCCAGATTGCGGAATATGACAGGAAGATGCTGACAGCCTATGCTTCTGCAAAGGAGCAGGTGGCTGCCAGAGAACAGAACCTGGAGAAGGAGCATGGGGAGCTTTTGGTGCTTCAGGAGTCCACCCAGGCCAAACAGGCTTCCATGCAGCAGCTGATGGATTCCAAGCAGAAGGAGCTGGATTCCTATAATTCCAAGATTGCCATGGCCCAGGATGAGCTGGACCAGTACAATGCAGACATCAAAGCCCAGGAAGATCAGATGAAGCGAATCGAGGCCGAGATGAAGCGGAGGGAAGAGGAAGCCAGAAAAAAGGCGGAAGCAGCCGGCAAGACGTATACCGTATCGAATTTGGGGAATATTAGTTTTAAGTGGCCCTGTCCGTCCAGCAGCAGGATTACCTCTAATTTTGGAGACAGGGAGTCTCCCACAGAAGGGGCATCCAGCAACCATAAGGGAATTGATATCAGTGCCAGCACAGGGGCGGATATCATTGCTGCGGCTGATGGCGAGGTGGTGATATCTACATACAGCTATTCGGCGGGCAATTATATTATGATTGACCACGGAGGCGGGGTGAGCACGGTCTACATGCACAGCTCCAAGCTGCTGGTGGGCGTGGGGGAAAAGGTGACAAAAGGCCAGGTGATTGCAAAGGTAGGTTCCACCGGTTATTCCACCGGTCCCCACCTGCATTTTGGAATCCGCTCAGGGGGCACCTATGTAAATCCCCGAAGTTATGTAAGCCCGTGACCTGTCATAGGATAGAGGGAACGGACAGATAGGAGACGTAAATTGGAAAATCGTGAATTTGACAGACAGGAACATAATATGGGCGGACAGCCGGATGGTCCCTACAGGGCCAACGGACCGGGACCCCAGGACGGGAACCGGAACGGCTCAGGAAAGAACCGGTTCTGGGCCGGGGCTCTGGTGGGAGCCCTCGTAACCGCTTTCGTAGGATTGATTGTGGTGGGCATGTCGGCCGGCATCTATATCTTCGGCAAACGGGTTATGAGCCGTCAGCCCAGCGTGGCCATCGAGGGCAAGGGACCGGGAATCACAGACGGAAGCAGCCATGAAGGCGGCGTGGACTTTGACCGGGTTACGGCCAAGATGTCCATGATTCAGCAAATTATAGATCTTCACTTCCTGTACGACGAGGACGCCGGAAATGTGGAGGATTTTATTTACAGAGGAATGCTGGCTGGCCTGGATGACCCTTATTCCACGTATTATACGGAGGAGGATTTCCGTTCCATCAATGACAGCACAAAGGGAACCTACTCCGGTATCGGAGCCATGTTAAGCCAGAACAGAACCACGGGGTTATGTACCATCGTGAAGGTGTTCGAGGGTTCCCCGGCCCTGGAGGCAGGGATGCAGCCCGGGGACATTATATATAAGGTGGGCGATACCCTGGTGGCTTCCGAAAGTCTGGATGTGCTGGTGAACAATTACATCAAGGGCGAAGAAGGCACGGATGTGGCTATCACGGTGTACAGGGCAGACAAAGACGAGTATGTGGATATGTCCGTTACGCGGCGCAAAATCGAAGTGCCCACTGTGGAATACAGCATGCTGGACGATAAAATCGGCCGGATTGCAGTCTCGGAATTTGATGTGATTACAGTGGAGCAGTTTGAGCAGGCAGTGGATGAGCTGCAGAAGGACGGTATGGAGGGGCTGATTATCGACCTGCGGAGCAATCCGGGCGGAGTCCTGGACAGCGCTGTTAAGATGGTGGATTATATTCTCCCCGATGATTTGGACCAGTATGAAAAGGGCAAGGGAAAAACCCTGATTGTTTACACGGCCGACAAGAATGAAAAGGGCGATGTATTTACCGCCTCAGACGGTCATGAGCTGAAAATGCCCATTGTCATTCTGGTTAATGGGGACTCAGCCAGCGCTTCCGAGGTGTTTACAGGCGCGCTGAAGGATTATGACTGGGCCACCGTGGTGGGAACCACCAGCTACGGAAAGGGAATTGTACAGAACCTGATACCTCTGGGAGACGGTTCCGCCATCAAGATTACCACAGCCCATTACTACACGCCCAGCGGTTTTGACCTGCACGGAAAGGGAATAGAACCGGATGTGGAAGTGGAACTGGATGAGAAGCTTAAAACCCAGGCCGTGGTGAAGCCGGAGGAAGACAACCAGCTTCAGAAGGCAGTCCAGGTGTTGAAGGAAAACAAATAAGAAGTGTGGAACAGGGCCCCGGTCATGGCTATTATGGCCGGGGCTTTTGTACTGTCTGCATTTCCAGACAGGCTATTGCTATTTACTACGGCTTTTGCTATACTTACATAATATATTTGAGAAGCCCGCGGTATGTTGAGAAGCCGCGATTATATAATATAAAGGAAATTGATTCTCACAGATTAGATTTGGAATGGATGGTTGAATTATGGGAGATATGACAGAGCAGGACAGCGCACATGCAGCTGAAAATACAGTAATCAAGTGTCCGGCAGTCCTGGAAGCTCTGAGAACAGGTATAATATGTTGCCTGCTGGACGAGGATCTGACTTTTCTATGGGGGAATTCCAGCTTTTTCAGTGGTATTGGATATACCGCTGAACGTTTTGGCGGCCTCTTTTCCACACTGCGGCAGTATTATGCAGCGATGCCCGATGTGTTTTCCTGTATCCGGCAGGAACTGACCCAGGCGGTTGAGAATGAAAGGCAGGATATTGAACTGACTGTCCGTCTGCCCCTTAAGGAGGGCGGATATTCCTGGAAACATCTTTATGGGACCGTCAGGGAGGATTCTTTAGCGGGCGGGAAGGTATTGCAGGCAGAGCTTGCGGGAGTGGATGCCCTGGCTGCCGGGAAAGAGGAACTGGAACGGCTCTACCGGCAGAAGCTGCAGTATTTCCATTTTATGCTGGATACATACGAGGGCAATGCATATATCAGCGATATGGACACCTATGAGCTGCTGTATGTGAACCAGCATTCCTGCGAGGTACTGGGGATGCCGGCGGTGAAAGCGGCGGGGCGTAAGTGTTATGAAGTAATCCAGGGAAGGACGAGTCCCTGCCCGTTCTGTACCAACAGCAAAATAACCGAGAATGAATTTTACGAGTGGGAGTTCCAGAACCCGGTTTTGGAGCGGACATTCCGAATTAAGAACAGGATTATCGACTGGGAAGGACACCGGGCGCGGCTGGAGCTTTCCCATGATATGTACAGCACGGAATATAAGCTGGCAAAGAAGGACCAGGAGCGGGATGCGTTGGTTCGCAGCGTCCCCGGCGGGCTGGCGCGGGTGGACGGACGGGATATGCGGACTGTCCTCTGGTACAGCGGCAGTTTTTTGGACCTGATTGGATATACGAAAGAAGAGTTCGAGCAGGAGATGCATTCCCAGTGCAGTTATGTACACCCGGACGATAAGGAACGCGTTGCTGCTGTTATGCTGCAGTCCAGGGAGACTGGCAGGCCCACTATGGTGGAGAGCCGCATTTTCACTCAGGACGGTAAGGTTAAGATTTTACTGATGACATGCAGCTATGTCAGCGGGGAGGAGAACTGGGACGGTATTCCCTCCTATTATACGGTTGGTATCGACGTCACGGCGGAGCGCACGGAGCAGGCCCGGCAGAGGCAGGCCCTGGAAGATGCCTGCCAGGCAGCACAAATCGCCAACGATGCAAAGACCAACTTCCTTTCATCCATGTCCCATGATATTCGTACGCCAATGAACGCTATCATCGGCATGGCGGTTATTGCGCAGGCGAACCTGCAATCTCCGGAAAAGATACAAGACTGCCTGAATAAAATCAATGTTTCCAGCCGACATCTTTTAAACCTTATCAATGAGGTATTGGATATGTCCAGAATCGAAAGCGGGAAAATCGATCTTATTTCGGAGAACGTTTCGCTGCCAGAGCTGATTGAGGACGTTATGGATGTATTCAGGCCCCTGGCCGCGGAAAAACACCTGGAGCTGCAGATTAACGCTGACCATGTGCGGCATGAAAAAGTGGTAACAGATCAGAACCGCCTGCAGCAGGTTCTGGTGAACCTGCTCTCCAATGCCATAAAATATACCCCTGAGGGAGGCAGTGTGGGTCTCAGGGTCCGTGAAATTCCGGCTTTTGCAAAGGGCAAGGGGCAGTATGAATTTATCGTCACCGACAACGGAATTGGGATGTCCGGAGATTTCATCCCTCATATTTTTGAACCTTTCTCCCGGACCGAGGAGTCAAAGACCAACCAGATACAGGGGACAGGTCTTGGCATGGCTATTACCCAGAATATTGTCAGCATGATGAATGGCACGATTGAGGTTAAGAGCGTCCTGGGAGAAGGAAGCCAGTTTATTGTGGCTGTATCCTTTAAGCTGTGCGAAGAGGCAGAGGATAACAATGCAGAGCTCTCCGGGCTGCCGGTACTTGTGGTGGATGATGACCAGGTTATCTGCGAAAGCGCCGCCGAGATTCTGGATGATCTGGGGATGCGGAGCAGCTGGGTACTCTCGGGCAAAGAAGCCATTCGCCGCGTTGTGGAAGCCCATGAGGCGGAGGACGACTTCTTCTCCCTTATTTTGGACTGGAAGATGCCTGGAATGGACGGACTGGAAACGCTCAAGGTGATTCGAAGGAAGCTGGGGATGGATGTTCCCATCATTGTGGTATCCGCCTATGACTACTCCGAGATTGAGGACGAGTTTAGGATGGCGGGAGCAGACGCATTTATCACCAAACCGCTTTTTAGATCCAAAATTGCCCATACCTTCCACCAGTTCTGCCGGGAGGGGCGCACCGATGCCTCATCGCTTCCCGGCGGGGAAGTTTACACCATCATGGAAGGAAAGCGGATTCTGCTGGTGGAGGACAATCAACTCAACCGTGAAATCGCTGTGGAGCTGCTGAAGATGCATGGCTTTCTGATCGACGAGGCTGAGAACGGCCGGCTTGCAGTGGAGAAGTTTGCGTCTTCCGGGCCGGAAGAATATGACTGTATTTTAATGGATATCCAAATGCCGGTGATGGATGGTTATCAGGCTTCTGAAGCAATCCGAGCGCTGACGCGGGAGGATGCCAGAACGGTTCCCATCCTGGCTCTGACAGCCAATGCCTTTGCCACTGATATTGGAAAGGCACACTGCGCCGGCATGAACGACCATGTGGCAAAACCCATTGAAGTGGAGCGTTTTATGGAAACACTGCGGAGATGGATTAGATAGTTCTAGGATTATGAATCAAAAGGGAATCCGGAAGGTTTATGTGCAGCTTGGCGCGTTGCCTATCAAAAAGTTTTATGAAAAAGCTCTGTGGGAAGGCTCTGTGGAAAAGCTCTGTGGAAAAGCAATCCACAGGGCTTTTTCTGTTCTGCTATATTTTGTCTGGAATTGCTTTCCGCTGCCGTAATGACAAGATGGAGCAGACAATCAGCTGCTCAGAACGTGTTAAGAAAGATCAGTTGGATAAAAAAGAACAAATGTTCCTGCCTCCGCCTATACTTTTCAGGCTGTCTATGTTATAATTTTTAATGACCTTTCCTACAAGTATTTTTTACCGGGTTATTACATTCCACAATATACTCTGCCCGCCCGGTTCCGAAGTAAGTTCAAAAAGCTTTTTCCGGAGAACACAGTGGGGCACGTCATTTCTTTTTAAACGTGTTTATGGAAACATTGGGCAGATATATCGGTGGTCTACGACTCAGGATCAAGAAGTATCAACGAGAAGAAAGGAAGTCAATTTCAATCAAAAGATAAAGAAGGCCGAGAGAGAACCCGGGCCAAGGGGATAGAATTATGAAAACATAGTTACATTTTACGTATTTGTATACTATAAAGGAGACTTCACTATGGATCATTTTGAATTAGTATCAGAATTTCAGCCCACCGGCGACCAGCCGCAGGCCATTGAGCAGCTGGTTAAAGGCTTCAAAGAGGGCAACCAATTCGAGACTTTACTAGGGGTTACAGGCTCTGGAAAGACCTTTACTATGGCTAACGTAATCCAGCAATTACAAAAGCCTACCCTTATCATTGCCCACAACAAAACCCTGGCCGCCCAGCTTTATTCCGAGTTCAAAGAGTTTTTTCCGAAGAATGCGGTGGAGTATTTTGTGAGCTATTACGACTACTACCAACCCGAAGCCTACGTTCCGTCCACGGACACCTACATTGAAAAGGATTCTTCCATTAATGATGAGATAGACAAGCTGCGCCATTCCGCCACCGCCGCCCTGTCAGAACGGGAGGATGTGATTATCGTGGCTTCCGTATCCTGTATCTACGGCCTGGGCAGCCCTATTGATTATAAGGAGATGGTCATTTCGCTGAGACCCGGTATGATTAAGGACCGGGATGAGGTCATTCATAAGCTCATTGACATCCAGTATGACAGGAACGATATGGACTTTAAGCGGGGAACTTTCCGGGTGAGGGGGGATGTTCTGGATATATATCCGGCATACTCCGATGGGGTGGCCTACCGGGTGGAATTTTTTGGGGATGAGGTGGACCGGATATCAGAAATTGATACGCTGACCGATGAAACCAAAGCCCAGCTGGGCCATGTGGCTATTTTCCCCGCATCCCATTATGTGGTGCCGAAGGAGAAGATGATGGAAGCCACAGAGAACATTCTGACAGAGCTGGAGGAGCGTGTCACATTTTTTAAGAGTGAGGATAAGCTTCTGGAGGCCCAGCGCATATCGGAACGGACAAACTTTGATGTGGAGATGATGCGTGAGACCGGATTTTGTTCGGGCATTGAGAATTATTCCCGACATCTGACAGGAGGCCTGCCCGGGGAACCTCCCTGTACACTCATTGATTATTTCCCTGAAGATTTCCTGATTATTGTGGATGAATCCCACATAACCCTTCCACAGGTGCGCGGAATGTATGCCGGCGACCGGTCCAGAAAGACCACGCTGGTGGACTTTGGATTCCGCCTCCCATCTGCTCTGGATAACAGGCCTCTGGCGTTTCCTGAGTTTGAGTCTAAAATCAATCAGATGATGTTTGTTTCTGCAACTCCCTCTGCCTACGAGGCAGAACATGAGCTTATGAGGGTGGAACAAATCATACGTCCCACCGGACTTCTGGATCCGGAGATATCGGTGCGGCCTGTGGAGGGCCAGATTGATGACCTGGTTTCTGAAGTGAACAAGGAGGTGGCGGCCCATCACAAAGTACTTATCACCACTCTGACCAAACGGATGGCAGAGGACCTCACCGACTACATGAGAGAGGTAGGTATCCGGGTTAAGTATCTTCATTCGGATATTGATACGTTGGAACGGGCTGAAATCATCCGGGATATGCGAATGGATGTGTTCGATGTCCTGGTGGGCATCAACCTGCTGCGGGAAGGACTGGATATTCCTGAAATTACACTGGTGGCTATCCTGGACGCGGATAAAGAGGGATTCCTGCGTTCAGAGACATCCCTGATTCAGACCATTGGCCGTGCAGCCCGCAACAGCGAAGGTCATGTCATTATGTATGCGGACAAGGTGACGGACTCCATGGCTGTGGCAATCGAGGAGACCAACCGAAGACGCCAGATACAGCAGAAGTACAACGAGGACCATGGAATCACACCCACCACCATCAAAAAGGCTGTCAGAGATTTGATTGCCATATCCAAGGCAGTGAATGCAGATGACAAGCACTTTAAGAAGGATCCCGAGTCCATGGACGAGAAGGAATTAAAGAAGCTGTCAAAGGAACTGGAAAAGAAGATGCACCAGGCTGCTGCGGAGCTGAATTTCGAGGAAGCGGCAAGGCTGCGTGACAGAATGATAGAAATTAAGAAAATGCTGCAAGACATGTAATTTTCTGTAACTCATGGAACATTGTACCTAAAAATGTAATATTCTCTTAAGGATTATTAAATTGTACAATAGATGTCACTACTTTATAATAAAGATAGGCAATAAATAACAATTGATTGCAAATATAGACGAGGAGGATAAGTTTTATGAGGAGAAAAAGAGGGCTATGTCTGCTGCTGGCAGCATCTATGGCATTGGGCAGTAGTTTCACTGCATTGGCAGCGGATAAAAAGATTGACACGGTGAAGCTGAGTTTTTCCTATTCAAAGGCGCCGGAGAGCGGGGACGAAATAGGAGACATTACGGTTAAGGCCGGCAGCAGCGGATTTGAAGTGGACTCTGCCGAGTATACCAATATAGAGGACCAGGATACCTGGACGGTTGGAGATATACCGGAGGTAAAGGTGGAACTGTCAGCCAAGGACGGATACAAGTTCTCCTATACATCCAAAAGCCACTTCTCTCTTTCCGGATGTAATGCGGATTTCAAAAAAGCAAAGATTTATGACGATGGCCAGTACATTGAAGTGTATGCTGAGTTAAAACGTATCGGCGGCAAGCTTCAGGGTGCGTCGGAGCTGGAATGGAATGATACCACGGCTGAGTGGGAGGAGATTGAAGGCGCTAAGAGCTATGATGTAAAGCTGCTCCGCGACGACAAAACAGTCACTACGGTCAGCACTACAGGAACCTCATATAATTTTGCAGGTTATTTTAACCGGGAGGGAGACTATACCTTCCGTGTAAGGGCTATTTCCCGTTACAATAATAAGACAGGTGAATGGTCCGAGGATTCCAACTCCCTGTATATTGATGAGGATGAGCTTGGCCGCTATGGCGGAAGCGGACATTGGGAGCAGGATGGTACTGGTGTATGGTATGCGTATGATACCGGCGGATATCCGGCCTCCTGTTGGAAACAGATTAACGGCGCATGGTATTATTTCAATAACAAGGGGTATATTGTTACCGGCTGGCAGAAGCTGGATGGGACCTGGTACTATCTGAACCCTTCCAACGGTATCATGATGACCGGCTGGCAGGCTATCAACGGCAAATGGTATTATATGAACGGCAGCGGTGAGATGCAGACCGGCTGGCAGGCCATTAATGGCAGATGGTATTATCTGGACGGCAGCGGCGCCATGCAGACCGGCTGGCAGAGGCTGGGCGGACAGTGGTATTACTTAGACCCCAGCGGCGCCATGCAGACCGGCTGGCAGGCTATTAATGGCAAGTATTACTATCTGGGCACCAATGGAGCCATGTATTATAATACATGGACGCCGGACGGAAAATATGTGGATGGTTCAGGAGCCTGGGTGCAGTAAATCATAATACGAATATACAGAACGGAAACATAAAGAAATATAGAGAAAAAGCAGGAAAAGATGCAGCGGAGAGATTCGCTGTATCTTTTTTTGAATTGAGTTTGTCATAACAAACTCTTTTTATTGACATTTTTTCGCATTAAGCATACAATGAATATGGTTTAAATGTAACTACAAAAGGAGACAGGCATCAATGCAGAAAAAGCTGAATGAGTGTGAGATCGGCGGCCGGTATGTTGTATCGGGCGTGCAGGTGGATGAGAGCATTACCAGACGTCTTGAGGCCCTGGGGGTCAATGAGGGGACGCCTGTGAATATATTGAATAAGAAAGGCAGCGGAAGCGTTATCATCAAGGTGCGCGGGACGCGTCTGGCCTTGGGAAAGCGCTTGTCCGAAGGTATTACGGTCAGGGAGGAACAGGCATCATGAACGGACGCGCAAGAGCAGATGGGACGGATACGTACGGCAGTGTGATTCTGGGAGACAGCGGGGCGAAGAAGATGGATTTCCAAGATCAGCATGAGGATGACAGGACGCCGATCACAGTTGGATTTGTGGGCAATCCTAACTGCGGCAAGACCACGTTGTTTAACGCCTTTACCGGCGCTAAACTTAAGGTGGCTAACTGGCCCGGTGTTACAGTGGAGCGGGTGGAAGGCGAAACCAGCTATAAAGGGCGTCCCATCAAGGTTATCGACCTGCCGGGCATCTACAGCCTTACCTCCTATACCATAGAGGAAAAGGTCACCCGCAAATGTATTGAGGACGGCGGTGTGGATGTCATCATCAATGTGGTGGATGCGTCTTCCCTGGAGAGAAACCTGTATCTTACCATGCAGCTCATTGAGCTTAAGAAGCCGGTAATCCTGGCACTGAATATGATGGATATTGTGGAAGAGCGGGGCATGGAAATTGATATGCACCGTCTCCCGGAGCTGCTGGGTGAGATACCGGTTGTCCCTGTATCAGCCAGGAAACGGACAGGACTGGATGTGCTGATGCACGCAGTGGTCCACCACTATGAGGAGGGACCTCAGGGGGTGGTTATACGCTACAGCCAGGAGGTGGAGGAGAAAATCAGGCTGATTGAGGAAGCGCTGTATAAAAAGTACGGCGAGATGGATAATATGCGCTGGCATGCCATTAAGTTCCTGGAGTTTGACCAGGTGGTGATTGACGATCATCCTCTGGACGATATTGCCGTGATTCTTCCACGCAATTATGAAAAACAGATTATCAACGAGAAGTATGATTATATAGAAGAGGTCATAAAGGAGTGCCTTTTTAATAAGGATGAAAAGGCTGCTACCACGGATAAGGTGGACCGGCTTATGACCCATCCTGTATGGGGAATTCCTGTGTTCTTGGGGATCATGGCTCTGGTATTTTTCCTGACGTTTACAGTGGGTGATTTTTTAAAGGAGTATTTCCAGATGGGTCTGGATATGTTTTCCGGCGCAGTCCTGTCACTTCTTACCAGTGTCCACGCGGCTCAGTGGATCACCTCCCTGATCGTGGACGGCATCATTGCAGGCGTGGGAGGTATACTTACTTTCCTGCCCAATATTTTTATCCTGTTCCTTGCTCTGGCTTTCCTGGAGGACAGCGGATATATGGCAAGGGTAGCGTATGTGATGAATGAAACCATGGGTATGGTAGGGCTGTCCGGTAAGGCGTTTTTACCCATGCTTTTAGGGTTTGGCTGTACGGTTCCTGCGGTTATGGCTACCAGGGCTCTGGAGAGTGTGAAGGACAGGCGGAGGACTATTTTAATCACACCCTTTATGTCCTGTTCCGCCAGGCTGCCGATTTACGTATTATTTGCGGAAATGTTTTTTCCGGACAGGGCTCTGATAGTGGCCTACTCCCTCTATATCATCGGCCTGTGCATGGCAATCCTGGTGGCGTTTATCGTACATATCCATGGAAAGAATGACAGCGCCCAGAACGCCCTGCTGATTGAGCTGCCCGAGTATAAGACGCCTAACGGCCGCACGGTATCCATCTATGTATGGGATAAGGTGAAGGACTATCTCAGCAAGGCAGGAACCACAATTTTCATTGCCTCCATTGTGCTCTGGTTTGTGCTGAACCTTGGGCCGGAGGGATTCGTGTCTGATGTGTCCCACAGCTTTGCCGCAATCATCGGTCATGTTCTGGTACCGGTTCTGAGGCCGGCTGGTCTGGGGCAGTGGCAGGTGGCAGTGGCCCTTATTTCCGGCCTCTCTGCAAAGGAAGTGGTTGTCTCCAGTTTCAGCGTTCTGTACGGAATCAGCAATGTAAACTCCGCTGCCGGTATGACAGCGCTTTCCACTCAGCTCGCCATGGCTGGTTTTGGAGGTGTGAACGCCTATGCCCTGATGATATTCTGTCTCCTGTATTCACCCTGTATCGCGGCAGTGGCAACCATTAAACGGGAGACAGGATCCTGGAGATGGACCATAGGAATGGTGCTGTTCCAGCTGGCCGTGGCCTGGGCAGGGGCAATGCTGGTATTTCAGCTGGGCAGTCTTATATTTGGATAAGGATCGTACCGGGGAACAGCCTGGGCTGCCCGGAATTTTAAGGTCAGCAAATGGAAGCGGGGCCGGAGGATGCCATGGTGACCTCCCCTGTTTCCCTTGAATAGAGATATACCTGATTGGACAGGCGGTCTTCCTCAGGGACCTCGGACCGGTTAATGTGAGTCACCAGCCGGCTCATCTCCTCATAGGATATATCGCCGTCGTCAGGCAGCAGCAGGACTTCGTGGATGCTGGATGGAAGGATGATTAAATTCTTTTCCACCCCGTCCGCGAAGTTTTTTAGTACGTCCTCATACAGGATACAGGCAGCGCCGTTGATACCGGAACGGTTGCTGAGAACGTAAAACGGAGCAGGGGTTTCCGGCTTTGGATGGGTTTCTTGAAAATGGGGATTCAGTCCGCGGTTCATCTCCTCGATGATACAAGCCATGCTGGAGATGACAGGAGGAAACAGACGGGGAGAATTGGACAGGGCAGATGTTTTCAAATCTTCCAGGGAAATGTTCCAGATGCGCAGATGACTGTTGTGAATCATGGCGGTCATGAGGCCGGTGTCATCCTCATGTATGCAGAGATAGAATACAATGGCCAGGTCCATCCAGGGAATGTAAGGGACATCCTTCAGAATGGCTTCATTGGAGGCTGCATGTATCAGTTTGCAGGCAATATTAGAGCGTATGCCTTCATAATCGGACAGCATCTCATAATTCAGGGGAGGCGGCGTATCGTTCTGGCGGTACATGGTCAGAAGTTCTGCCACAATCTGGTCCAAAGACATTCCCTTACGGTACTGGTCATAGCAGGGATTCAGGTAGATGGCAGGAGCAATATGGGCATTCCCTCTGGTGATGCATAGTCCATCCAGAATGAGTCCGTTGTTTTTGGGAACCTTGTGCAGCTCCAGCTCATAGCTGCTTCCCAGCTCTGCCTCCATACGTTTTTTTACAGCAGCTAAAAATTGTTCGTATACCAAATGTATACCCCCTTTTTGATGATATTTATGTAAACTGAATAACAGTTCCATATCTTTACTGAACTGAATAATAAGGTTTTCTGAACTGGCTAATAAGGGAAACTTCCGATGAAATTGCCTTGGATAAATTTAAGATGGATAAAATGAATATCAAACTATAAATGAATATCAGATATTACATGAATATCAGAAAGTAAATGAATTGACACCAGCTTAATCCATAAGGCCATGATTGTCAATAGACGGGAAAGGGATTTTTTTGCTGCCGGGCCGGCAGAGACAGGCACAGGGCGGAAAAAGCCGTATTCTATCGGGATTTCCAGGGGTATATTGTCATTTTATCGACTATATGGACGGGAATGGTGGGGAAATCACGGGAAAATGGCAAGAAATGAAATTGACGGATGGTCATGGTACTGATATACTCGATTATAGTTTCAGAAAGGAATGGAGACGAGTGGACGAACATCATTGGAGCGAGGACCATCTGATAGCCAGTACCGCTGTCCTGGCCGGGGAAATCATGCTGATCAGCGGAGCCGAGATTGCCAGGATAGAGGGAACCATACATTATATACTGGGGTGCTGCCATGACAGAAATGCACAGACCATGGTATTCAGCACAGGCATTTTTGTGAGTCTGGACAGCCCTGAGGGAGAGGCGCTGACCCTGGTTCGGAGAGTGGAGGCGCGCTCTACCAACCTGAACCGGATATACCGTGTGAATGAGGTGTCCAGAAGGCTGTGCGGCGGTCTTATGAGCCCTGAGGAGGCCTACCGGGAGCTGGAGGAAATAAAAGACAGCTGTCAGTATAAAAGGGAGTTAAAGGCCCTTAGTTATGCGTTTATCGCCATATTCTTCGGCGTGGTCCTTGGCGGGAGACCTGCGGATTGCCTGGGAGCTGCGGTGATCGGCGGGATTCTGGGATTGGTGGTATACGCCATATCAGGTTTGGGATTCAATGATTTCTGCGTCAATGGTCTGGGGGCATTTACCATCGGGATAGCTGCCCTGGCCATGAACCGGTGGATTCTGACCGGGGCCAGTAATGACGTGGTTATCATCAGCGCCATCATGCCTTTGCTGCCCGGCGTTATCTTTACCACGGCGGTACGGGATACTCTGAACGGGGATTATTCCTCGGGGGCAGCCAGAATGCTGGAGGCAGTGGTAACCGCTCTCGCAGTGGCGGCCGGAGTGGGTGCGGGTATGGCACTGTTCCATCAGCTGACAGGAGGAGGCGGAATATGGTAGCTGCGATTCAGGTGGCAGGTTCGTTTATGGCAGTGCTCAGCTTTGGGCTGGTGTTGGAGATGCCGAGAAAATACCTGGGCTGGTCAGGGCTGACCGGCGGGGTGTGCTGGCTGGTATATCTGGTGGTAAAGGCAGGCACCGGCTCCATGATACTGGGAGCATTTCTTTCCAGTCTGTCCGTGGCCCTTATGGGTCATCTGTTTGCCAGGATTTTCAGGGCGCCGGTCAGTGTGTTCCTGGTGCCGGGAATTTTACCCCTGGTGCCCGGTACATCCATCTATAACAGTGTGTATTATGTTATCCGCAACAGCAGGGAGGAATCCATGTATTACCTGGTGGAAACTCTTCAGATTGCGGGTGCCATAGCCCTGGCGGTGTTTCTGATGGATTCTGTGTTTAAGCTGGTGGGAAAGAAGAAAAGGATAAAAGTGTAAAATTAGGACTTGAAGTTTTGGAAAAAATATAGTATCATAATAGGGATGCGTCTGTAGCTCAGTGGATAGAGCAGTGGCCTCCGGAGCCGCGTGCGTAGGTTCGATTCCTATCAGACGCATTTTGTATTGGTTAAAAAGGGGCAGAATGCCCTTGTGAGGATTCCGCAGATAATCTGTTTCAGTGTTGGATTATCTGCGGTATTTTTTTGGTACAGATTGCAATTTGAACCGCTTTTTGCTAGAATAGAGCGGAGATACTTGAACACTAACATACTCCGGGCTTCGCAGTCGGGACAGGAGGATTGAATCATGAGACAAAACAGAAGAAGGGCAGGCAGCAGACGTTCTGCGGACGATAAGATAAAATATATGCGCATGGCGGCAATCCCGCTGGTTATTGTGCTGGTGCTGGTGGCAGTTATACTGGTGATGGACAGGAAACCGTCGGATAAGGAAGCATCCGCCCCAACGGACGTGTCACTTTCCTCGGATGAGGATATCAATATAAGCAGCGACAGCTCCGCAGCGCCGGATGATAGCGGGGTGGAGCCGGACAACAACCAGTACACCACGGATTTTTCCCAGTATGAGCTGAAAAAGGACGAGATACCCCAGGTAAACCAGCTGATTAGCGAGTATTTTCAGGCCAAGGTGGACCAGGATGCGCAGACCCTGTACCGGATATTCGGTAAGAGCGATGATACAGGGCTGGATGCGCGAAAGGAAGAACTGAAGAATGAGGCGGTATACATTGAGGATTATGTGGATATCGTCTGCTATACCAAGCCGGGACTTACAGAGGATTCCTATGTGGCCTATGTCACCTATGAGGTGAAGTTCAGACGCGTGGAGACATTGGCGCCGGGCCTTATGTGGTGCTATGTGGTCAAGGATGACAACGGCAATTACATTATCCGGGAGAATGTAGTGGGTGACGAGGCGGATTATGTGGCGAAGCAGAACCAGTCTGAGGATGTGAAGCTGCTGTCCAACCAGGTCAATGAGAGGCTGAGACAGGCCATTGAGAGCGATACGGTTCTTGCGGGAATTTACAAGGATTTAAGGAACGGAGCAGTGGTCCATTCCTCCGAGGAAGAGACCGAGACAGGAGACAGCACGGTTATCCTGGAGGAGGAAGGCGGCGAGACCCAGGAAAACGGAGGTCCTCAGCCGTCCCAGGACCCGTCTGCTGACGCGGGCCAGAATTCCCAGGGAGAAGGGATACAGAATGTCCCGGCCGGACAGGAAGGTACAAATGCCCGGGAAAGCGAAGGAACACCGGCAGCCGCCCAGGAAAACCAGGGGACTGATTCCGGCACAGCAGGCGGTTCCGGTACAGAAGAAAGTGCCGGTACGGCAGGCGGTTCCAGTGTGAAGATAGAATAGGCTTGGAGGATAAGATTGACCATGGATGTAAAGGACTTTGATTATGAACTGCCGGAAGAACTGATTGCCCAGGACCCGCTGGAGGACCGCTCCGCGTCGAGGCTGATGGTTTTGGATCGGGAAACAGGGGAGATACAGCACAGAATTTTTAAAGATATCACGGAATACTTACGGCCAGGGGACTGCCTGGTGATTAACGATACAAAGGTCATACCGGCCCGGCTCTTCGGGGTGAAGAAGGACACCGGGGCGAAAATAGAGATACTGCTGCTGAAACGAAGAGAGAATGATATATGGGAGACTCTGGTGCGCCCGGGAAAGAAGGCAAAGCCGGGAACTGTCATTGAATTCGGTGAGGGCCTGCTGACAGGAACCGTGGTGGATACCGTGGATGACGGGAACCGCCTGATTCAGTTCCATTACAAGGGGATTTTTGAGGAGATCCTGGACCAGCTGGGGCAGATGCCCCTGCCTCCTTATATTACACACCAGCTGAAGGACAAGAACCGTTACCAGACCGTATATGCCAGGCATGAAGGGTCTGCGGCGGCGCCTACGGCGGGCCTGCATTTTACCCAGGAGCTTTTGGCTGAGATTGAGGGAATGGGAGTGAAGATTGCCCACGTGACCCTCCATGTGGGACTCGGCACATTCCGCCCTGTAAAGGTGGAGAATGTCCAGGACCACCATATGCATTCCGAGTTTTATATAGTGGAGGAGTCTGAGGCAAAGAAGGTGAATGACACCAGAGCGGCCGGAGGACGGGTTATCTGTGTGGGCACCACCAGCTGCAGGACCGTTGAATCAGCTTCCACAGAGGATGGTGTGCTTAAGGCCGGAACCGGCTGGACAGAGATATTCATTTATCCGGGCTACCGCTTTAAGGTATTGGACGCCCTGATTACGAATTTCCATCTGCCCCAGTCCACACTGGTGATGCTGGTCAGTGCGCTGGCAGGACGGGAGCACATACTGGATGCCTACCGGGAAGCTGTGAAGGAAGGCTACCGTTTCTTTTCCTTTGGGGACGCTATGTTTATTGCAGCCCATCCGGCTGCTGAGAAGCGGTAGGGATTGAGGAAATATCAGAAGAAAGCGGGAAAAGATGGAAGAACGTTTAAATAAATGGCTGAGCCAGATGGGAGTCTGCTCCAGGCGGGAGGCGGACCGTCTCATTGAGGCCGGCAAGGTGCTGGTGGACAACCGCCCTGCCTCCATGGGGCAGAAAGTAACGCCGGGCCAGAAGGTGGTATGCAATGGAAAAATGGTCCGGGTGGACCGGAGCCAACGGCCCAGACCGGTGCTTTTGGCAGTGAATAAGCCAAAAGGCATTGTATGTACCACCACTGATAAGGACAGAGCTGAGAATATTGTGGACTTTTTGGGGTATCCGGAGCGGATTTACCCTGTGGGAAGGCTGGATAAGCATTCAGAGGGACTGCTTCTCATGACCAACCAGGGGGATCTGGTGAATAAAATCATGAGAAGCGGAAATGCTCATGAGAAAGAGTATATTGTCACCATAGATAAGCCGGTGACGGAACGTTTTCTGGAACAGATGGCGGGAGGGATCCGGCTTCCTGAGCTGGACCAGGTGACCAGGCCCTGCAAGGTGAAGAAGGTGGAGCGGAATACATTTTCCATCATCCTCACCCAGGGCCTGAACCGGCAGATACGGCGGATGTGTGAAGCATGCGGCTGCCAGGTCAAACGTCTGGTGCGGGTGCGCATCATGAACATACGTCTGGGCAATTTGAGAACGGGCGCTTACCGCCAGATAACCAAGGAGGAGTATGAGGAGCTTACAGGGCTTCTTAAGGACTCCTCCAGTCTGTCCCTTAAGGAGAGAAAGAATCAATAATCAGGAGAACAGAATGGAAGACAGGATTCAGAGAATGAAGGAACTGGTTTCCATCCTGCGGGAAGCAGGAAAGGCTTATTATCAGGAAAGCCGGGAAATCATGAGCAATTTTGAATATGACAAGCTGTATGACGAGCTGGTATCCCTGGAAAAGGAGACCGGGGTCACCTTGTCAGGAAGTCCATCGCAGCAGGTGGGGTATGAGATATTAAGCGAGCTGCCTAAGGAGACCCACGGTTCCCCCATGCTTTCTTTGGACAAGACAAAGAGTGTGGAGGATTTGCAGGAATGGCTGGGAGACCAGAAGGGACTGCTGTCCTGGAAGATGGATGGTCTTACCATTGTGCTCACCTATGAGGAGGGAACTCTTGCAAAGGCGGTTACCAGGGGAAACGGGGAGATTGGCGAGGTCATTACGCCCAACGCCAGGGTGTTTGCCAATATCCCGTTAAATATTTCCTACCAGGGACAGCTGATTCTCAGGGGAGAGGCTGTCATTACCTATTCGGACTTTGAGCGGATTAACAGCGGAATTGAGGATGTGGATGCCAAATATAAGAATCCCAGAAACCTGTGCAGCGGTTCTGTCCGTCAGCTTAACAGCCAGATTACAGCGGAGAGGAATGTGCATTTTGAGGCATTTGCCCTGGTGAAGGCCGATGGGGTGGACTTCCATAACTCCAGGAAGGCCCAGTTTGAGTGGCTGAAAGGCCAGGGATTTGAGGTGGTCCACTATGAAGAGGTGGACGCAGCAAGCCTGCCTGCGTCCGTGGAAGGGTTTGCAAAGGCAGTGGAAGGAAACGACATTCCCTCTGACGGCCTGGTGCTGACCTATGATGATATTGCTTACGGAGAATCCCTTGGGCGTACAGCCAAGTTTCCGCGCAATTCCATTGCGTTTAAATGGAAGGATGAAATCAGGGAGACCACCCTTTCCTATATTGAGTGGAGCGCTTCCAGGACAGGACTAATCAATCCCGTGGCTGTGTTTGAGCCTGTGGAGTTAGAAGGAACCACGGTCAGCAGGGCCAGTGTCCACAATCTGAGCATCATGGAAGGGCTGGAGCTGGGAGTGGGAGATACCATAACCGTGTATAAGGCCAACATGATTATCCCTCAGATTGAGGAAAACCTGACACGCAGCGGGGTAAAGGATATACCGGAGGAATGTCCCGTATGTGGAGGCAGGACGGAAATCCGCAAGGTAAATGATGTAAAGAGCCTGTACTGCACCAATCCTGACTGCCAGGCCAAAAAGATAAAGAGCTTTACCCTCTTTGTCAGCCGCGATGCACTTAACATTGACGGTTTGTCTGAGGCCACCCTGGAAAAATTCATCCAGGCAGGTTTTATTCACGAATATGCGGATATATTCCATTTGGAAGAACACAGGGATGCAATCGTGGAGATGGAAGGTCTGGGACAGAAGTCTTACGATAACCTCATTGCATCCATAAAGACAGCGTCCAACACCACCCTTCCCAGGATGGTGTACGGCCTGGGAATCGCGGGAATCGGACTGGCTAACGCAAAAATGCTGTGCCGCGAGTTCAAGTATGATTTTGATAAAATGCGCCATGCCGGAGAGGAAGAACTGGTGGCAGTGGATGGTATCGGCGGTGTTCTGGCCCAGGCCTGGATGGACTACTTTGCTTTAGGGAGAAACAACCAGATGGTGGACCGTCTGCTGGCGGAGCTGAACATTGAAAAGGAACAGCCGGAGACAGCCGGGGAGGCAGTCTTTGAGGGAATGAACTTTGTGATAACCGGGTCCGTGGAGCATTTTGCAAACCGAAAGGAACTTCAGGAGCTGATTGAAAGCAAGGGCGGCAAGGTCACTGGCTCCGTTACAGCAAAGACAGCGTATCTGATTAATAACGATGCAGCGTCCAATTCGTCCAAGAATAAAAAGGCAAAGGAATTAGGGGTTCCCATAATCTCGGAGGAGGAGTTCCTGCGAATGTTGTAGCACAGTATCTGCCGGCTTTGGCAGACGCTGTGCGGTTTCCGTGTGGAATTCAGCCAACATTTGAAAGGAGAGAGCGAACATGCCTATAAAAGTACAGAGAGATCTGCCAGCAAAAGCGATTCTGGAGGAAGAAAACATATTCATTATGGATGAGGACAGGGCCATGAGCCAGGATATACGTCCGTTGGAAATCCTGATTCTGAATCTGATGCCTCTCAAGGAAGAAACAGAGACCCAGCTTATGCGGGCATTGTCCAATACACCCCTCCAGGTGGACTGTACCTTCCTGATGCTGTCCACCCATGTATCAAAAAACACGTCAGCCAGCCATCTCAACAAATTTTATGTTACATTCGATGATATAAAGAAGAAAAAGTTTGACGGGATGATTATAACCGGGGCTCCGGTGGAGAACCTGGAGTACGAGGAAGTGAATTACTGGCCGGAGCTGTCCATGATGATGGAGTGGAGCAAGACACATGTGACCTCCACCATACATATATGCTGGGGGGCCCAGGCGGGGCTTTATTACCACTACGGTATCCCCAAATACCCTATGGAGAAGAAACTGTCAGGTATTTATAACCACAGGGTCCTGGACCGGAAGGTTCCGCTGGTGAGAAGCCTCAATGACTTTTTCCTGGCTCCCCACTCCAGATATACGCAGGTGAGAAAGGCGGATATCTTAAAACATCCGGAGCTGGCCATTCTGGCGGAATCCGATGAGGCAGGGGTGTTCCTGGTTATGAGCCGGGACGGAAGGCAGATATTTGTCCAGGGCCATCCCGAATATGACAGGATGACGTTAAATAATGAGTACCACAGGGACTTGAATAAGGGATTGAATCCGGAGGTCCCATATAATTATTACGAGGACAACGATCCGTTTTCAGCGCCGCCGCTGACGTGGCGGAATACATCCAATACGCTGTATACCAACTGGCTGAACTATTATGTGTACCAGGTGACGCCTTACCTGTTAGATGCAGAGGAGTAGGCGATTATGGGAAGGGTGTAAGATAGAAAACTAAATATTCGGACATCTGAATAAGTCCATGAATATGCAGCTGCATTGCATATTCACGGGCTTATTTTAGTGTGTCAAAAATCAACTGAGCGCCACAGCAAAGCATCTCAGATAATTATTTTAAAAACAAATATAAAAGGAGAATCCCTACAATGACGATTAAAACTACATTGGCATATGACTTTTTTTCATCATATTTTACAGAAACATAACCGTCATTTTTACGTTTGTTGGATACAGATGGTTGTGTATGATTCTTTTTACTCTTTGCTTTCTTTTTGGTCGGACTCATTGATTCCAGTTCTTTTTTGATTTCTTTTCGTAGGAGGAAATCATCGTCGATTATATGGCTGCATTTGACACAGAATATTTCTTTGTCATTCGGAAGATCGCTTCCGCAGTATGGGCATTGTTTCATAATTTATCCGGGTATGTGTTCAATCTATATCCCGCGTCCCCCCTTTTTATATATTTTTATACAAAACTATCTGCCGGCAAATGTAATGTCCATTGCAATAGTAAGAGATTCATATAGTTGTAAAAGCGAATCAGCTTATAGGCTGATTATACAACGTTTGATGTTATTTCACAACATATAGGTTTGAACTTTCACTACTACTGGAAAGGCAGACGGATAACAGGATGTCAGACGAGGGACCGGAACGCTTTTCGCCGGGCGGGGGGGAGGGGACTATAAAATGTTCAATGGGTTGGAGCTTGCCGCGAAAGACCGTTCCTGTCCATTCTGGTACATTACAGGGACATTGCAGGATGCATGTTTTAAAAGGATAGTTTCGTCTGACAAGTATTTTAAGGGCATGGTGTATATAAAGTGTTAAAAAACTGTATATTTATTGCTAAATTTTCACACAATCTTAACGCTGAAGTGGGGATTTGGGATTGATTTTAGAGAATTTAGGGAGTATACTGTTACTAAAGTAAAACTTTTTGGTAAGTTTTCACAAAAAAGCATAAGTAAGTTTCCTGGTTAAGTAACTTGATAAGGTTTTTAGGGTATAACTTTATGAACGCCTGAAAGCCTGTCTTTGAAGATAAAGTGTAGAAAGGTGTGCACAGCCTGCTCTAAGATACACAGATTATTTTTGACTATACCGTAATAGATGCGGACAATTTGCACCATCAGGTATGCAGACGCAGTAAGACGTGCCATGGGAGCGTTCCTGTCCGGCAAAGGAATACTCCAATCCATTCAGTTCAAAGATACACAGCGCCATCAATCATATGACGTCTCAGCAAAAGGAGGATGAGAAACTAAAAAGATGGCATAAGCTTTCGGTTGGCAAGCGGTTCAGCCTATATAAAACGAATGGCTGCAAATAATAGGTTGACGGGCTGTTGGGGACTAAAACCCTACACTTTATATTTAGGAGGAGACATTATATGCTGCAGATAGTTAACACAATTAATTCATATCTTTCTGATTATATACTTGTATTTCTTTTGGTGGCTGTAGGCCTTTGGTATACAGTCAAAACAAAGTGTGTTCAGAGGTACCTTTGGAAAGGTTTAAAACAGCTGTTTGGCGGTTTTTCACTGCGAGGCGGTTCACAGGGAGGCGGAATGAGTTCATTCCAGGCGGTTGCAACAGCAATCGCGGCACAGGTTGGCACAGGGAATATTGTGGGTTCAGCCGGAGCGATTCTTGTGGGCGGGCCAGGAGCTATTTTCTGGATGTGGATAATTGCATTTCTAGGCATGGCTACCATTTATGCAGAAGCAACACTGGCGCAGAAGACACGTGTTACAGATGCAGAGGGCAATATTCAGGGTGGTCCGGTGTATTATATCCAGACAGCCTTTAAAGGCAAATTTGGAACATTCCTGGCAGGCTTTTTCTCAATCGCAATTATTCTTGCTCTTGGATTCTTCGGATGCATGGTACAGTCCAACTCAATTGGCTCCACAATTCAGATGGCATTCGGGATTCCGTCCTGGATTGTAGGTATCTTCCTTGTTATTATTTGTGGATTTATCTTCATGGGAGGTGTAGATCGTCTTGCTTCCGTTACTGAAAAATTAGTTCCTGTTATGGCAGCATTTTTTCTGATCGGCGGCTTGGGAGTACTCGCTATGAGGCTTCAGTATATTCCGGAAACCTTTGGTCTGATTTTCAAATATGCATTCCAGCCCCAGGCAATTATCGGAGGCGGATTTGGTATAGCTATTAAGACGGCTGTGAGCCAGGGAGCAAAAAGAGGCCTGTTCTCCAATGAAGCTGGTATGGGTTCCACGCCTCATGCACATGCGCTTGCATTAGTGAAAAATCCTCATGAGCAGGGCTGTGTTGCAATGGTCGGCGTATTCATTGACACCTTTATCGTTCTTACACTGAATGCATTGGTTATTATTTCAACACTTTATGCGGGAAACGGCCCTCTGGCAAACGGCTATGTAGGAGAAGCAGCAAATACATTAAAGAATACAAACCTTGCACAAGTAGCTTTTGGTGTTGTATACGGCGACAAGGCCGGCGCTGTTTTTGTAGCCATTTGTTTATTCTTCTTTGCATTCTCCACAATTCTTGGCTGGAATTTATTTGCTAAAATTAATGTAACTTATTTATTTGGGAAGAAAGCACAAAGACCATTTATGCTGGTTGCTTTAGTATTTATCTTCCTTGGAACAATTGGGGAAAGTGATTTGGTATGGGCATGTTCTGATATGTTTAACCAGTTGATGGTTATTCCCAATGCCATTGCCCTGTTTGCTTTAACCGGGGTGGTTACAAAGATACTTGGGGATCGGGACAAATAAGTTTATATTCATATTATACAAATAGCTGATTGAAAATGGGCGCTGTGCCAATGCTTAGGGCGGGATTCGTTAGAATCCTGCCCTGTTCATGTTCCGGCAGAGATAAAAGTTGGGTTGTGCCAGTGCTCTTGACAAGATTCTCCGGAAAGGATAGACTGCATATACAATGAATGCGGTGAACGGCATGCCGGGATATGCAATACGGATAGCGTAGTATGGATAGCGCAGTATGCATAGTGAAGTATGGAAAGTGCAATATGGATAGAACAGTATAGATAGCGCAATACGGATAGCACAACAGGGTCAGGAGACAGAAAAAAACGAAAGCATAGGTGGTATACATGGAAAAACTTGATAATCAGGCACTCACGCGTTTTGAGAGATTGTGGAAAATCGAAGGTGATAAACTGCTCAGGGCTAATATCATCCCTTCTGCAGTTAAAGATGGAGAAATCTATCCCGTAGATTACTGTATATCTACCATTGCCCGGCTGATTCAGCAGCCACATGGTGCTGAAGTAGTCTGTGGTATCAGAAATGCATTATCAGAACTCTTTGAAGCGGCTGACACTCAATTTATTTATCCGGATGAGTCGCTTCATGTATCTTTGCTTGGATGTACGCAAAGAAAAAATACAAATGTATTTGAACATGCTCAGATTAATAAGATCAAACATATCTGTATAAAGGAAATAGAAAAGAAAGAGCCGGCGGAAATTATTCTGAGAGGCATCGGAATTGTGGGAAACCAAATTTTTATTCAGGGATTTCCTCAGAATAGGAACTGGGAAGAGCTCAGAGCATCACTGGGTGAAGAATTGGTAAATTCCGGTGAATTCCCTATATCATATGAAGATAAATCCCCTGTTCATATGAATATAATACGGATTGTTGACGCAGCTCCCCATGTTTTGGCATCTCTTCACAGGGCTGTTTCACGGCTGCGGGATGTGGAATTGGGAACGGTAAAATTACAGACCGTAGAATTTGTGATTACGGATTTTTGTGTTACAAAGAAGAATGTTGTATGGCTCCATAAGATAGAATGCCGCAATTCGTCTGGGAACAGCTGCCGCGTATGATTCACCGGAAAATGCGCAAGATTTCTTAAGACAACCCCATTTGTTTTGATTATACTATTGTGGAATACACGGCGCTTGGGGAACCGGGACACGGTCCAAAGGTGCCGTCGGCAAGGAGGCAATTGTGTAATGAGCAGTATGGATGAGGTAATCCTGGCAATTAATTTTATTGAAGCCAATCTGACGAAAAAAATGGATTTGGACATGATTTCCGGCGCAGTCCATTATTCCAAATATCATCTTCACCGCGTGTTTTCCGATACAGTGGGTCTAACCATTCATGATTACATTCAGCGCAGGCAGCTGACAGAGGCGGCCAAGCTGCTTGTTTTTTCCGGCAAACCCATTGTGCAGATTGCATTTTTATCCGGCTACCAGAGCCAGCAGGCATTTACCAATGCTTTTACAGCCATGTATAAGATGCCTCCCAATATGTACAGGGAAAATGAACGGTTTTATCCCTTGCAGCTCAAATTCAATTTTGAAGGGAGTTATGAAATGCTTGACAGAAAAGAAAAGGCTTTATGGGAGATTTCGTTTGCGTCGGATGAGGATATTCCCAGTTGGATGGAACTGGTGAGGCTTGTGATTGACGGCTTTCCCCATCTGAATGAGGAGGAGTATATCCGGGTCTTAAGACAGAAAATCAGCACAGGGCAGGCGCTTATCATGAAGGACAGAGGATCTGCCATCGGCATCATGCTGTTTTCCTATGAAAACGGCAGCATTGATTTCATGGGAAGCCATCCGCTTTACAGGAAAAATGGGGTTCCGAAGGCCATGCTGGACAAGGTTATGAAGGAGCTGCTTAAGGGTAAGGAGATCAGCATTACAACCTACCGGGAAGGCGATAAGGCAGATACCGGATACCGGAAGGAGATAAAGGGGCTGGGCTTTGCAGAGGCAGAGCTGCTGGTAGAATACGGCTACCCCACCCAGCGTTTTATCTTACAGCAGGAGGAACGGGAGCATGAGTGATTATCCAGCCATTCCGTTTCCCGATGAATTAGTCCATCTGGAACAGGTAAGTGCCAGGCTCTCAAAAGCCCTGCAAAGGGCAGAGGCATCTGTCAGTAGGGCGGACAGGGAATATACGGATACCAAGAAATACATGGCGGACCACAGGGGAGAAATAGACCCCCATGAGATGTTCCAGAATGAACTTCTGTTAAAGCAGACAGACAGGACAGGCGCCTTTGCTGTGGAGATGCGGGATCGGATTGTGAAATTAAAGGATTCCCCCTATTTTGCCAGAATTGATTTTAAGGAGGAAGAGGAGGAGGAAGGACAGCCGTACTATATCGGGAGATTTGCCTTTCAATATGAAAATGAACCGTTGATTTTTGACTGGCGCGCCCCCATATCCAGCATGTTTTATGACTGCGAGGTTGGAGAGGCCGGATTTTTGGCGCCGGCCGGGTGGACAGCGGGAGAGCTTACCAGAAAACGCCAGTTTAAAATCAGGAACGGGATCATGGAATACGCGCTTGAAAGCTCTGCCAATGTACAGGATGATGTTTTGCAGAGAGAGCTGAGCCATACTTCCGATGAAAAAATGAAGTCCATTATTTCCACCATTCAGAGAGAGCAGAACCAGATTATCAGAAATGAGAAAGAGGGAACAATGATTATCCAGGGGGTGGCCGGATCCGGCAAGACCTCCATTGCCCTTCACCGTATTGCATTTTTGCTGTACCGTTTTAAGGACAGGCTGAGCGCCAGGAACGTTACGATTCTCTCGCCCAACAAGGTATTCGGAGATTATATCTCCGGTGTGATTCCTGAGCTGGGAGAAGAACCCATTTATGAGATGAGCTTTGAGGAACTTGCTGATATCCAGCTGGAGGGAGTCATTGGTTTTGAACCGGACAGGGATCCTTTTGAGATGCAGGACAGGGCTTGGAAGGAGAGGGTGCGGTTTAAGTCCACACTGGACTTTGTTTATATGATGGACCAGTACATAGAGCAGATGCCGGAGTTTATTTTTGTTCCAACCGATTATGTGTACGAAGGGTTTAGGGTAACTGGTGAATGGATCAGAGATCGGTTCTTAGCTTATGGGACCTGTCCGGTAAAGAAGCGGCTGGCAATGGTTGCAGATGATATCCATGACCGCTTTGAGACGGATAATATAATGGAACAGGAGGTGCCCCGGCCCCGGGTGATACTGAAACAGCTGAATTCCATGCTTGCCATGAAGGATACGCTGGCTGTCTATAAGGATTTCTATAAGCGGATGGGAATTGCGGAACAATTTGTCATGGCTGCCAGGAGGACATTGGAGTGGGCGGATGTGTACCCGTTTTTATATCTTCATGCCGCCTTCCAGGGATTAAAGGAAAGCCATATCACCAGGCACCTTGTGATTGACGAGATGCAGGATTACACGCCTATCCAGTACGCCGCCTTAAACCGTATGTTTCCATGCCAGAAAACCATTTTGGGGGATTACGGACAGTATATTAATCCTAACCATCTGCACTGCCTGGAGGATTTGCGGACAATCTATGACAAGGCCCGGTTTGTGGAATTGAATAAGAGTTACCGTTCTACCTACGAAATTATGTGTTTTGCAAAGAAAATTAACCATGTATCTGCCCTGGAACCGATGGAGCGCCATGGGGAACCTCCGGAATTGGTTCCGTGCCTGGACGCAGCGGATGAGATCAGGAAGATAAGAGAGGTAATCCGCCGTTTCAGGGCAGGAGGGAATGTGTCGCTGGGGATTATCTTAAAGACGGATGCGGCGGCAAGGGATATGTATGAGGTGCTGGCAGGATACGATGGGGCAAAAGGAAATGGATCGGAAGGCTGCGAAAAGGAAGGGAGTAAAAGGGAAGGAAGTAAAAGGGAGGGAAGTGAAAGAGAGGAAAGTGAAAGAGAGGGAAATGAAGGGAAAAGGGGCAAAATAGGAGAAAGCGGAGCAAAAGAAAGGGGTATAAACTTGATTACCCGGGACAGTGCCAGCTTCCAGAACGGGATATCCATTACATCGGTCCGCATGTCGAAAGGCCTGGAGTTTGATGAGGTTTTGATTCCCCAGGCTGACTCAAGAACGTATGCCTCTGATTTTGACCGCAGTCTGTTATATATTGCCTGTACACGGGCCATGCACAGGCTTACGCTTACCTATAGCGGGAGAGAAACACGATTTATTTCCGGGCATTTGTTTTCTTGATAACAAATTTCTGGACAATTTTTCAGAATAAAAATAAGCTCTGCTCATGTTTTTTTGAAAGTTATAAAAATAGTAGATTTATAACTGAAAATAATATATACTATTTTAAAACATATGATATTAAAGGAGAGCTTATGTGTAGAAAAATGTTGTATTTACTAGTACTAACCCTTGTACTCTTGACGGGGTGTACCTCAAAAATTAATTTCGATAAAAATGGAATTAGTGAAGAAACCTATAATTCGACCTTGGCCCTTATGGAAAGATTTAATTCCAACCAATTCGGTGAGAAGATAGCCGAAATTCTTAAGGACTTTAAAAACGATGATTCTGATGCAGATGAAGGAATAGATGCTATAGAAAAAGAAATTAAAGATAGTTATTATGATTTGTACAATAAGTGTACTTTGGATAACGATAAACAGATGGTTGCTTTCGGATATAACTATTCATTCTTGTGTACGCTTAAATTTCGTTCAGATGCAATGGGGGTAAAAAATAATTATAAAGAGTCCTTGGATGAATATTATCAAAAGTTCTTAAAAGAGCCAACAGTAGAGACGTTTGATGATTTTTCCTTATATATAACAAAAAATAACATTTTTGATTATGCATTTACTATAAATAAACACAGTTTAGAAGAAATCGCTACTTTTGTTGAGTCAGAATGCATACTTTTTAACGGACGAATAGCTATAGCAAATGCATATTTAGGCCAGGGGGATATGTCTGAATTTTACAATGCATATTGTGAAGCCATGGATTCATTAAGCGCAGTTGTTGAGGATTTAAATGAGACACCTGAATTTATTGAGAAATTCACCTCTTCAGATTTAGATAAGATTGCTAAACAGGTGAAAGAGAGTACTGCTTGTTGCAAAATGTTAGTGGACAGTTATAAAAAGAATCCTAAGTCAAATGAGGTTGGTACGTATGCTATGCAAATGGTAGATTATCTAACCACATTAACAAATTTTGCAGATGAAGTATCAAAGAATGCCAATTCAATATAATCATTGAACAACTCAGATTTTATATGATAACCATAATTTATTATGACTAAGGAGCCTTGTCGGCAAAAATTGGCGTACTGTGGCGCAGACCATGTATCGTCTCTGAAACCGGGCAAAATGGTGCTGCCGGGTGGAACGGGCAGAGAAAGGCGGGAGCTCATGGAGCCATTTACGTATTGCAAATTGGAGATATTCATACCGGAAACCCATTTAAAGGCGCTGCAGAAGGCATTGCAGGAAGTGGACGCAGGGCATATAGGAAAATATGACAGCTGTATGTCATACAGTCCGGTGACAGGCTGCTGGAGGCCGCTGGAAGGCAGCAGCCCGTTTATCGGTAAATGCGGCATTATCAGCATGGAGCCGGAACTGAAGGCAGAGGTGACCTGCAGGACGGAGCGGTTAGAGGAAACCCTGGCCGCCATAAAGAAGGTCCATCCCTATGAGGAGCCGGTTATCAATGTGATTCCTCTGTACATGACCGGAATGGATATAGTGTCCTGATACCGGTCCTATTCCGGCAGCCCATGCTGTCCTATCAATTGAATATTGTCAGTGAAACAGGCGGAACGTGGATTTGTAATAATCTATGATTCCGTCTTTTTTCATGCCGGACAGCTCCCTGGATAGGGCGCTGCGATCCATGTTCAGATACTCAGCCATGGCGTTTCTGTCCAGAGGAATGGTAAAGGGAAGGCCGTTTTCCAAACCGGAAAAATTCTTCAGATAGGTCAGAATCTTATCACGGGCAGTTGGGCGGAGCAGGCAGTCCAGCCGCTCATGAAGCACCAGCCCTTTTTCTGCCACAATCCACATGAGGTTTTTGAGAAGCTGTCTGTGGCAGGGGCAGTTTCTGGTACAATTGTTTATAAGCCGGTTATAGGAGATGAACAGGACCGAGCTGCCCTGTTCCACGGTTACGGATACCGGACTCTTGCGGCCGGGACTGGCGGCCAGTATGACACCGATTTCACTTCCCTCTTTTAAAAGTGTGACCGTAAGGGTATGGCCCTGGGAATCTGTTTTGTATGATTTTCCTCTTCCTGCCAGGAGAATCCCGAATTTTTTGACCGGGCAGCCCTCTTCAACCACAACCGTCTCCCCGGCATAATTCACCGACTGCGCCTTAAGACAGGCCAGGAGGCGGCATACATCTTTTTGCGACAGGCCGGAGAACAGTTTGGCCTGCATGATATCCTGAATGTTTTCGTTCATTGTGATTTGGTTGCCTGCGCAACTTACCTCCTGACTGTATTGTATTATAATTGACGTGTACATGCAATTAAAAAACACAGATAAAGGAGGAGTCAGGGATGAACACTGGTTTTACCCTATTTTTTTACGGCCTTTCCGCAATCCTGTTGTCCTTATCTTTCCGAAAGGACAGAGAAAAGACAAATCGTGCGGTCAGAAAGGCTCTATTCATGATGCTGGGGGTATTGCCCTATTTTCTGATCATTTTGCTGGTCACAGGAACCGCTTTTTTTATTCTGCCGTCCAAGACGGTTCAAACTCTTATGGGGACAGAGTCGGGAATAAGGGGAATGCTCCTGGCCGCAGTCACCGGGGCGGCAGCTCTTGTACCGGTTCTGGCTGTATTCCCGGTGGTTTCGGAGCTTCTTAAAAATGGGGCCGGGACAGCGCAGATGGCGGTCTTTATTTCCACATTGACAACGGTAGGAATTGTCACCATTCCCCTGGAAGTGAAATATATGGGAGCCAAAGCAGCAGTATTGAGAAATCTGTTATTTTTTCTGTTGGCATTTGCCACATCCTCTCTGCTGGAGGTGTTATTATGAAGCATAAGGTGATAAAAGCAGAGACGATGGGACCCTGGAAGGCAGCAGCGGCGGCGTATCTGGCGGTATTTATTTTTATTCCGGAAAGGTCCGGGGAGATAGGAGCCTGCGCCTGCACGGGTCTGGGGCAGTTTATATGGAATCTGGTTCCTGTATTCCTCTGTGTGGGTCTGATGGATGTATGGATTGAAAGAGACAAAATGATAAAAATGATGGGAGACAGCTCCGGTCTCTCCGGGATGGGGATATCGCTTTTGCTGGGAATGCTGACAGCAGTGCCTGTATATGTGCTGCTTCCCATTGCCGGCCTGCTGTTAAAAAAGGGAGGGCGCATTTCCAATGTACTGATTTTCCTGTGCTCCAGTGTGAGTATCCGAATTCCGCTGCTGCTTTTTGAGATATCATCACTGGGTATCCGGTTTGCGGCCTGCCGGTTTGTTCTCAATCTGGCAGTGGTATTCGTGATTTCCTTTCTGGTTGAAAGGCTTCTGTCCGAGCGTGACAGGCAGGATATCCGGAGGAGAAATCAGATAAATCAGGTGTGAGCTGCAAGGAGTGAGCTGGCATGAAAATGACATTATGGCTCAGAACGCAAACGGGGATGCAAAGGAAAATAAGGATTAAAAGGGAAACATGGACGATAAAGCGGGTTTATGGTAGAATAGGATATCAGGCTTTTTGAAGAAGGCAGGTACGGACGGGATGAAATTAAGGGTATTGGTTGATAACAACACGTACATAGACAGGTATTATCTGGGGGAACCCGCGGTCAGCTATTATATTGAATGTGACGGTATCAGACTGCTGTTTGATGCCGGGTATTCGGATGTATTCCTTAAAAATGCAGAGGCTCTTGGAATCGACCTTGGCCTGGTTACGCACATGGTGTTCTCCCATGGCCATAATGACCACACAAGGGGACTTAAATTCATGAAGGAGCGTCTGGAGCTGTCGGGGATGGAGGTCATTGCCCATCCGTCCTGCTTTGATGAAAAGGTGTTTGGTGAGGAATCCATCGGTGCGCCCTATTCTGCTGCGGACATGGCTGGTATTTGCAGATACAGGCCGTGTGGCGGGCCGTGTAACATCTCGGATCGGCTGGTATTTCTGGGAGAGATACCGGATGCAGTGGACTTTGAAACGAGAAACGCCATTGGCAGGACTAGGATAAGAGGAAAATGGCAGGATGACTATGTAAGGGATGATTCCGCCCTGGTTTACCGGGGGGAGGAAGGCATTTTTATTATAACAGGATGTTCCCACAGCGGTATATGCAATATAGTACAATACGCCCAAGCGGTATGCGGACAGCAGCGGGTTCTCGGCATCATAGGGGGATTCCATCTCTTTGAGGCAGATGAACGGCTGGTGCGCACAATTGACTATCTGAAATGCTGCGGTGCGGAACAAATTTATCCCTGCCACTGTGTATCACTGAGGGCAAAAGCCAGAATGATGGAGGTCTTGAACGTGAAGGAAGTGGGGGTGGGTATGGAGCTTTGCCTGGACGGACAGGCTGCACATTAAATCCTGAGTGTTGCGGCGGAGAAAGGTTTTTTGTATGAGACAGACAGAAAAGAACAGAAAGAAAACAGGGAACGGCAATTCAAAAGCAAGGGACCCCAGATATGACTGTCTGCGGACTGTCTCGGTCATGGCAATCATCATGGTGCATGCCATGCCGGTGGAAACAGTCAGCGCCCGCCAATGGTGGTTTAACAGCATTATGACGCCCTTCCTGCTGTCGTTTGTGGGAATTTACTTTATGCTCAGCGGTATGTTTTTGCTGGAACATGGAACGGAGCGCATCGGGGAGTTTTACAGAAAGCGTTTTATTACGGTGGGAATTCCGTTTCTGGTCTATGGCCTTATTTACTATTGTTATAATGTCCATGCGGACGGAGTGGTTCTGCCTGTCTGGAAGCATGCCGGCCGGTATCTGGCACAGGTGCTGACGGCCGGGCTTCCCAGGGCAGGCCATATGTGGTTTATGTATGCCATTGTGTCTTTTTATATCTGTGCGCCCTTTCTGTCCAGGATGGTAAAAAATATGACGGACCGGGAAATGAAGGTGTTCCTGCTTCTGATGCTGGGCATCCATGTGGTGGAGGTGGCCGGAGAAATTCTTGAACTGGACGTGAAGCCATGGGCCCAGTTTGTGCTGTATACAGGGTGGGTCTACTATTTTCTTTTGGGATACGGACTTAAGCGTTTATGCAGGAAGGAACAGTTTCCCATATTTGCGGTCCTGTCAGTTTTTGGCCTGGCCATGGATGTGGCTGCGGATATCGGCCTTTCATGGTGGGTTCCCCAAACTCCCCATAAGTCGCCGGCCATGGTGTTTATTTGCGCCGGAGTATTTCTTCTGTTTGAATATTATGGCGGGAAGGTGCCTGTATGGGCGGGAAAGCTGGGAATATTTGTCAGCAGGTACAGCTTTTCCATCTATCTGATTCATTTCCTTATTCTGAGCTACTATGTAAATCCGGTACTTCTAAAGGATATGGCGGCCCGCCATTATATATTGGGAACCATGGTTTCTACCGTTGTGACCTTCTGTTTATCTCTGGCATGTTCCATGGTGACGGACCACCTGGCAGTCAGGCCGTTAGAACGGCTGGCTGAGAGGATAAGATTTGAAAAGGATAAGATTTAGTCCGCGGAGGTGACTTAATAACAGCGGCTGAATGTACATAGAACCAGGAGGAAATATGAGCATCGGTATTGATTTTACTGCAAAAATGCTGCACAGGAAAACCTTTATGGACCGTGTGAAGGAATTGGCTGAGGCAGAGGATTATAACATTCATATATGGGATGAGGGGCTCAGGGTGGAGCTCTGACCCATGGGGGATTTGTATATAAGCTGGGAACAGGATCCGGAAAATCCAGAACAGTGGAATGTAAGAGAAAAGGGAGACGAAATAGCATGGAAATAAAGGTGATAGAGGGAGCATTTTCAGTCTGCAGGCTTAAGGAGCTGGGACAGGCCGTGATAGAGGACGATCTGTATTTTCTGGGCAGGACAGATGAGGAGATATCCCTGGTGTGCAGGACTGAAAGCGTGCCCCAGGACACTGCTGCAAGAGAAGATGGATGGAGGGCCTTTCGGATTCAGGGAGAACTGGATTTTTCTCTGATTGGCATACTGGCCGGAATATCAGCTGTATTAGCTGAAAATAGGATTGGGATTTTCGTGGTATCCACGTATAATACAGATTATGTTTTGACAAAAGCAGATGATTTTGAACGGGCCCTGGGACTTTTGGAAAGCCGTGGGTATGGTATTGCTAAATAGATGCACTGGCAGAATGGGACAGGTCCGGCCGGAGATGGATTTACCGCCACAGTCCTGTTATGGCTATTTCCGAAGAACAGGTGCGTTAATACGACGGCAGCCTGGAAAAGATGGAGCGCCTCCGGCAAAGCTGCCGCATAGTTGGCCAAGGCCGGGAAAATGGATGTGGCATTAGGGAATACCCGAAATAACGGAAGGATATATGACATACTGATGTCATGTTTTGTATGGTAACATGGCAGAAGATCCGCAGCAGAATACTATCAGCGGAGCTTGGAAAGGAATGGGTGCCATGGCATACAGTTTAAAGGAAGTAACGATACGTACGGATAACTCAGAGGAGGGAATGGAGCATATCGGGGAGCTTTGGCGCCATATTATGGACGGCCGTCTGCCCATTCTCTTTGACAGCGGGCATCAGTTCCGGGCAGGAATATCCCCTGTATCCAGGTACAGCGGTTATGACGGTGATGAGACAGGCAGCTACGATCTGACTGTCATGGCTGTCACAAGTGACTTTTTTACTCAAATGGATGAAAAGGTGAAAATGGGGCAGTACCGGAAATATGATGCGTGGGATGAAAACGGCGACTTGGGCGCCTGTACCCGGAAGGCGTGGGAGACAGTGTGGAGCCAGCAGAAGGCAGGAATCATACACAGGTGCTTTACAGAGGATTATGAGAGCACGGTTCCGGCTGAGTATACAAAGGACGGAAAGGCACATTGTTATCTGTACATTGCAGTCAGATAAGAAGAGGCTGAGGAAAGGGAGTTATATTAAGGGGGATTAAGGGCTTGCTGCCAGCAATGGCGGCCGGCCTTTTTGCTTTTCCTTCCTGCCTGCATTCTCCGTACAGGTGGGGGTGAAATTGCACAATGGAAAATGCTAAAATAAGGGGAAATTTGTCGAAATAGGTTGACTATGTAAAAGGGCCTATTTATAATAAAAAAATATGGTTTTTTACAAAAATTTTATAATCATGGAAAGTTAAGGAATGGATATGGACAGTTGGGCAGAGATGGAAGAGCAGATCCTGAAAGAACTGAATCTTCACAGGATGAAGGATGATGCTGAGGTTTTCAGCAGATTGGAGCGTTACTCCGGTTCAGAGGCCGGGGAAGCAGCCGTGGATTATCTGGTTCAGGAGCTGGAAGCAGCGGGGATTGAACATGAACGGCATTATTATGAGCTTATGAGAAGCCTGCCTGTACAGGCTTCTGTTACTGTAAAGAAATCAGGAGAGCCTGATTTCACCGTGGAGGCAATAGCTGCTGTATACAGCGGTGAAGCCCATGGGCTTACAGGAGAACTGGTCTGGGATGAGATGTGTACCAAGGGCCAATTGAACGGCATGGAACAGGAGGAACGGTTCCGGACATTTAAGGGAAAGATTGTCCTGACCTATGATATCAGTTTTCCTTTCTATTATGAAGCGGCGAGGGCAGGAGCACTGGGCATTGTGGCCATATGGCCTAAGGACATTCATCACCACGACACCATGGGCGGTGTATGGGGAATGCCGGGAAGCAGGGACAGGGATTTGTACCCTTATCTGCCCTATGTGCAGATATTGGGGCAGGACGGCCTGAAGCTGATTGAGATGGTTAAGGCGGGCACTGCAGCCGTGGGAACAGAAGCAGCCAAAGGTATGGCTGTGACAGCTCAGATGGATGTGGCCATGGACAACCGCATCGTAAGGTCCAGTATGCCGGTGGCCACCATTCCGGGCAAAAGTGAGAGCTTTGTGCTTCTGAGCGGCCACTACGATTCCTGGTATGAGGGGATGACGGACAACGGGGCAGCTAACGTGCTGATGCTGGAGACAGCCAGGGCGCTGGAAAAGTTTAAGGACAGGCTGAACCGCACCGTGGTGATTGCCTGGTGGTCCGGTCATTCGGACGGGCGTTACTCCGGCTCCACCTGGTTCTGCGACCATCACTATGAGTATCTGAGGAAGCACTGCGTGGCCCACATCAACATGGATATCTGCGGATGCAAGGGAAGCAATGCAGTCCGTTTCGATATGAGCGGTATGGAGGGAGAGGCGTTTAACGATGAATTCCTTGCATCCTATAACAGCCGCAAACCCCTTGCGTACAGGGCTCTGGACCGTTCCAGCGACCAGACCTTCTGGGGAACCATGACCCCTGTATCCATTGCTCCCCAGTTTTATATGGATGACGGACAGACGCCCCAGCCCCCAAAGAGCAGCGATATCTTAAGGCCAGCGGCCATGCCGGCGGCCTTTGGGGTGGGCGGTCCCTTTTACTGGTGGCATACCAGGGAGGATACCCTGGATAAGATCGGGGACGATGTGCTGGCCCGGGACTGTGAGATAGCGGCAAGGCTGGTGCTGCGCTACGCCATGGAAAAGCCCCTTCCTATTGATATGAATGGTTTCATGGGGGAGATGCAGTCCTATTTTGAGGCCTTTGCAGAGGAACTGGACCCGGACTTCGATGTGGCTCCGGTACTGGCGTCCATTGCCCTGACCCGAAAATCCGTTGAGAAGCTCTCCGATGCCATCCGGGCATATCCAAAGCAGGATGCGGACAGCATACTCATCCGGACAGCGGGAGAACTGGTGCGCTTGAAATATACGTATTCCAGCCCCTACGGACATGACTATGCAGTGGAGCACCAGCCCTATGCAGTGTTTTCCTCCCTGTTAGGAGTGCACAGGGACAATACGCCTGAGGACCGGTATCTGATGTCGCAGACGGATTTCATCCGCCAGAGAAACAGGATGACAGGCCAGCTCCATGAGGTATGTGAGTCCATTGAATTACAGCTGTACCGCTGGCAGGTACAGTAGCAGATACAATAATCACTGAGAAAGGACACGTATCATGTTACGTTATATTATCAAACGTATTATATTTGCCATTCCGGTGTTAATCGGAGCAACCTTCCTGGTGTTTACCATCATGGACCTTGCACCGGGCGACCCGGCACGTATTATCCTGGGCAGCAATGCCACAGAAGTAGCCCTGGCCTCCCTGAGGGATTCCATGGGGCTTAATGACCCGTTTCTGGTGCGCTACGGGCGGTTCATACTTGGGCTTCTCCACGGGGATTTAGGCACATCCTACCGCAACGGACAGGCAGTATTCTCCCTGATTATGGGACGTCTGGGCAACACCGTGGTGCTGGCTACCTCGGGAATCGTATTTTCCGTTATCATCGGCATTCCGGTGGGAATTATATCTGCAATCAAGCAGTATTCCGTCCTGGACAATATTACCATGTTTATCACCCTGTTTTTGATGGCAGTGCCCACCTTCTGGTTTGCGCTGATCCTTGTCATCATTTTTTCACTGAACCTGGGCTGGCTGCCGTCTTCCGGCATGCAGCACGGATTCCCGGACAATCTTATCAGCCTGATTCTGCCTACCCTGACCCTGGGATGCGGATATGCGGCTCTGATTGCCCGCACCACCCGTTCCTCGGTTCTGGAGGTGGTGCGTCAGGATTACATTGACATGGCCAGGGCAAAGGGGCTTACGGAAAACGCGGTTATCTGGAAGCATATGTTAAAAAATGCCCTGATTCCCATTGTAACTGTGGTGGGACTGAACTTCGGAACCCTGTTAGGCGGCTCTGTGCTGACGGAATCTATTTTTTCCTGGCCCGGTGTAGGACGTTTTGTGGTGGATTCCATTTCCTACAAGGATACGCCTGCGGTGCTGGGAAGCGTGGTGACACTGGCAATCCTGTTTACAATTGTGAACCTGATTGTTGATCTTCTGTATGCGTTTTTGGATCCAAGGATTAAATCTGAATATCAATCATCATGGAAGAGGGCAAAGAAAAAATGAGCACATTAAAGAAAACAGAGAACAATTTGGGACAGGATGAAAAGGTCCGTTCCCTGTGGAAGCAGTCGGTGATTCAGTTCAAGCACAACCGGCTGGCCGTGGTGGGCCTGGTCATCATTGTCTTATTCATCGTTACGATTCTTACCACGCTGGCTGTTGACCAGATTACAAACTATTCTTTTTATAACGAGTATATCCTAAAGCAGGACCTTTCGCTGCGTCTGGCAAAGCCCAGCCTGGCCCATCCCTTTGGATGCGACGAGTTTGGCAGGGATCTTCTTCTGCGCATTCTGTGGGGAACCAAGCTTTCATTTGCCATCGGCGTGGTGGCCATTGCACTGTCCGTGATCATGGGAGCCCCCTTCGGCATGATAGCCGCGTTTTACGGGGGCAAGACCGACAACGCCATCATGCGCGTCATGGATGTGCTGCTGGCAGTGCCCTACATGCTGTTGGCCATGGCCATTGTGGCGGCCCTGGGAACCAGCACCTTTAACCTGCTTCTGGCTCTGGCCGTGTCCGGTATTGCAAAATACGCCAGAATCGCCAGGGCAGCAGTGCTTACGGTAAAGGACAGTGAATTTGTGGAGGCGGCCCGGGCCGTGGGCGCGTCGGACGGCACCATTTTGTTCCAGTACATACTGCCCAATGCCCTGGCCCCGATTCTGGTGCAGGTATCCCTGGGAATCGGTGATTCCATTCTGGCAGTTGCGGGCCTGTCCTATCTGGGACTGGGCGTACAGCCGCCCCAGCCTGAGTGGGGGGCAATCCTCACCACTGCAAGGACTTATATGAGGGATGCATGGCATATATCCGTGTTTCCGGGACTGTTCTTAATCCTGGCTGTCATAGCCTTTAACCTGTTTGGGGACGGCCTGCGGGATGCCCTTGATCCAAAGCTGAAACGATAAGGGGGAGCAAAACGTTGAGTCATATATTAGAAATCAAAGATTTACAGGTACAATACCACACAGAGGACGGGACCGTGTACGCCCTTAACCACGTTGACCTGGAGCTGGACGATGGTGAAACCCTGGGTCTGGTAGGCGAGACAGGGGCGGGAAAAACCACGCTGGCCAAGAGCATCATGCGCCTGATTCCCGATCCTCCCGGCAAGATCGAGGGCGGGGTCATTGAATTTGAGGGCAGGGACCTTTTAAAGGCCAGCGGCGCTGAGATACGCGCGGTCAGGGGCAACCAGATATCCATGATTTTCCAGGATCCCATGTCATCCCTGAATCCTGTGGTCAGGGTAGGTGAGCAGATAGCGGAGGTAATCCGTGTCCACGAAAAATGCACCAAGAAGGAAGCCGAAGAAAAGGCCATGGAGATGTTAGAGACAGTGGGCATCCCGGCTGAGAGGGCAGGGGATTTCCCACACCAGTTTTCAGGCGGCATGAAGCAGAGGGTGGTCATAGCCATAGCCCTGGCCTGCAACCCAAAGGTGCTCATAGCGGACGAGCCCACAACGGCGCTGGACGTGACCATTCAGGCCCAGGTGCTGGAGATGATGAGGCGCCTTAAGGATAAATACCATACGGCCACGCTGCTGATCACCCACGATTTAGGGGTGGTTGCCCAGATGTGTGAGAAGGTGGCCATTATATACGCGGGGGAGGTAGTGGAGAGCGGTGCTGTCCTGGATATCTATAAGCATACCCTGCATCCCTACACCGAGGGACTGCTGGGAGCCATTCCCCAGGTACACCTGCATGTACACAGGCTCAGTCCCATTGACGGCCTGATGCCGGATCCCATGGCGCAGAGGACGGGATGTCCCTTTGCAGACCGGTGCAAATATGCATTTGAGCGGTGCCGCGTAGAGCATCCGCGGTTCATAGATGCCGGGAACGGCCACAGAGTGCGCTGTTTCAAGGTAGAGAATGAGTTGAGGAAGGGGGCTGGGGAGTGATGGAACACAAGGGACTGTTAGAAGTAAGAAATCTTAAGAAGTATTTTGATACAAACCGAGGACCCCTTCAGGCTGTGGACAACATCTCCTTTTCCATTGAAAAGGGAAGAACACTGGGCGTGGTAGGGGAGTCTGGCTGCGGCAAGTCCACCCTGGGCCGCACCATACTGAGGCTTCAGGAGCCCACATCCGGGGAAATATGGTTTAATGGGGAGGATATTGTCAAGTACGACAAGAAGCAGGTAAAGGCACTGCGGTCCAAGATGCAGATTATTTTCCAGGACCCCTATTCTTCCCTGAATCCGCGTATGACGGTGAGCCAGGCCATAGAGGCGCCCCTGGTGCTTCAGGGCATTTATAAGAAAAATGACAGGGAAGGCCTTCAGAAAAAGGTCAGGGAGATGATGGATCTGGTAGGTCTGGCATACCGTTTTGCCAACTCCTATCCCCATGAGCTGGACGGCGGGCGCAGGCAGAGAATCGGTATTGCCAGAGCCCTGGCTCTGAATCCGGAATTTGTTGTCTGCGACGAGCCGGTATCGGCCCTGGATGTGTCCATCCAGGCCCAGGTACTGAATCTGATGCAGGATCTTCAGGAGCAGATGGGGCTTACATATCTGTTCATCACGCATGACCTTTCGGTGGTAAAGCATCTTTCCGACGACATTGTGGTTATGTATCTGGGACAGCTGGTGGAGAGGGCCAAGCCGGATGAACTGTTTGAACATCCGCTGCATCCCTATACCCAGGCGCTTCTGTCAGCCATTCCCATCCCGGATCCGACCATTAAGATGGAGCGGGAGATATTAAACGGGGAGCTTAGCTCGCCCATCAATATGGGGGATGGATGCAGGTTTGCAAAGCGGTGTCCAAAGGCAACCCCGGAATGCACCCGTCCCATCCGTGAGGTTGAGGCTTCGCCGGGACATTTTGTATCGTGTCATCTTCTCTGCAAAGAAAACCAGGCAGGGAGTTGAATATAATGAATAATTTCAGGAGGATATATGTATGAAAAAAGCAATTGCCATGTGTCTCATTGCCTGTATGGTGATGACAGGCTGCGGCGGCAGTAAGGGCGGCGCAGGAGAACCACAGGAAACAGTGGCCGGCAGTGACGGACAGAACGTGAAGATCAAGGATGAAATCATATTCTGCCAGGGCAATGACCTGACCACACTGGATGCCACCATCGGACAGCAGGAGAGGGCATATTCCATCTCCAACAACATCTTTGACCCGCTGTTTACCTATGATTCCGATATGAAGATGCAGCCATGCCTGGCCACGGAATATGAGTGGGCGGACGACACCACCCTGAAGCTTACCCTCAGGGAGGGCGTGAAATTCCATGACGGAACCGATATGAACGCGGAGGACGTAAAGTTTACCCTGGACCATATCGACCAGAGAGGGGCGCTGTTTGTAGGAAACTATGACGGATGTACCATTGATGACGATTATCATGTGACGGTTAAGCTGAAAGCTCCTAACCCTGCTTTCTTAAGCATACTGACCCTGCCCCAGGCTTCCGTGGTACCGGCGGAGTATGACGAGGCGGCCTTCGGCGCCAATCCAATCGGCACAGGCCCTTACAAATTAAAAGAAGCTGTGGAGGGCGATTATTATACCCTGGAGCGGTTTGATGATTACTGGGGCGGTCCGGCCAAGACAAAGCTTCTGACCATGAAAATCGTACCGGAGGCATCCCAGCGCACCATGATGTTAGAGACAGGCGAGGTGGATGTGGCTTATGAGGTTCCGAACAATGATATCTCCCGTATCCAGGAGAACAAGGACCTTCAGATTCTCACCAGCCCATCCATGAAAATCATACTTATGGAGCTGAACTGCAGTTCGGACGGCCCTGTGGGCAACCCGGATGTACGCAAGGCAGTGGAGTGCGCCATCAACAAGCAGACCATCGTGGATTCCCTGCTCTACGGATTTGGAACGGTATCCGACAACATTATCCCTCAGTCCGCCCAGGATTACAGGGAATACGAGACCAACGGATATGACCCGGAAAAGGCTAAATCCCTTCTGGCCCAGGCTGGTTACAGCGACGGCATCCAGCTGACACTGTGGACAAACTCCAACCAGACCAACACAGAGATTGCCCAGGTGCTTCAGAGCCAGCTGGCTGAGGTGGGAATCAACCTTAACATTGTGACCCAGGATGACAACACCTCATTCTCACTGATTGAGGCGGGCGAGGACTTTGACCTGATGCTGGATTTCTGGCAGACTAATACAGGACACGCGGACTATGTATTCAACGGAATGCTGCTGTCCACTTCGGTCAACAACTTCTCCCGGTACTATAATCCGGAATTTGACGAGACATATGTAAAGTATGCATCCACCGGCGAGGGCGAGGAAAGGGAAGCTCTTTTGAAGCAGCTTTACGATGATATGGTTACGGACACCCCAATTATCGGCCTTTACAGCGAGACAAAGGTGATTGCAGCCACATCAAAGCTCCAGGGACTGATGCTGAGCCAGATTGGCGCGCATGAGTACCAGAATGCGGTGGTGACAGAAGACTAGGGACACACTCTGGTACCGGGCTTACCGGTAGTTTTGCGGCGTAGCACCGGGAGGGCCTGGAGGCCATCACATGACCGGGAGGAACTTTTATTCCTCCCGGTTTTGCATTACCAGGGAGCGTACAGGGAGGGGATCCGGGAGGAGCTGATATAGCTGTCCCATGGCTTTCAGGTGGAGACGGGAATGGCAGGACGCTGGGATTGTCCCTAAAATAAAAGGATGTTATAATAAATGAAATGGCCGTCAGGCCGGTCAGGGGGTGTCAGTTTGATGAAGAAGATGAAGGTAAATCTGCGGATTAAGATAATATACACATGTATTATCGCTGTATTTGTCAGTGTTTTCCTTATCATGCAGTATTCCTTCAACCGCAGCAGGAATCTGCTTATCACCCAGGAGGCGGGCATCATATCCCAATATATGAACCGCAACGAGCTGGCGCTTACAGAGGTGACGGATTCCATCCGTAAGCTGTCGGCCGCATCCAGCACCAACAAGCAGGTGGCGTCCTATCTGAACCAGTCATGTGATGGAAATATATATTCTTCGGAGAATGTGAGCCGTATCCGGGCAGTGGAGGAGACGCTGACCTTTTACCGGAATATATTTTTTGATTACCGTCTCCACTATATCATCCTGGGAGCGGACAGTACGGTTTACAGCGTGGCGGACGGGATTGACAACAGCAGCTATTTTGGGGAGAAGTTTGCCCAGAGCGTCAGGCAGCAGCCGTGGTACCGGGAGTTTCTGGAGGGAAAGGAGGTATCCGGGTGGATTGCCCCCTGTATTTACAATGACAAGGGGGTGTTTAAGGAGAGGATTGAGTCTGGGAAGGATGAGGATTTCATCTTATTCATCCGGCGGATTAAGGATTATAATTCCCTTAAATTCCTTGGGGTGTCCTTTGTATCCTTTCCCACGGAAAACCTGGCACAGGTGCTGATACCCTATGACGGGGCGGTGCTGGCTCTCTTTGATAAGGGAAACCATCTGATTTACGCCACGGAGCAAAGCGATATACTGGATGATATATCTGCCGGACGGCTTTCAGAGGATTTACAGGAGGACCAGGATTATTTTCATTATACAAAGGACGGCCGGGAGTATCTGGTGAACCATGTGACCATGGCCGGTACAGGATGGCGTATGGTGAACCTGGTACCCCTGTCCCATATCACCCAGGCAGTGGACAAACTTCACAGCACTGTAACCTCCCTGACGGTCCTTATGGCCCTGGGAGCCTGCATGGTCTGCCTTGCCATGTATTTCTATGTCAACGCGCCTCTTAACCGTCTGATCCATAAGGTGAGCGAAGTCAATATCGGAGGGACTAAAATCGCTGACATGGAGGATGCAAAGGGCAGACAGATGCCTGTATTCGGAATTGTGGAGGCAGAGCTGGAGATCAGCAGGATGGTGGATTATATAGAAAAGCTCTCTGCCCAGACCATCAAGCAGAAGGAAATAGAGCAGAATCTCCGCTATGAGATGCTCCGGGCCCAGATAAATCCCCATTTTCTCTTTAACACATTAAATGTAATCAAATGGTCTTCCATGATATCCGGGGCAGGCAATATTGCGGACATGATTACCTCCCTTGGAATCCTTCTGGAGAGCACCATGAACCGGAGGGAGGAGGAAGTGCCCCTAAAGGAAGAAATACGTGTGGTGAAGGCGTGGGTGGAAATCAAGAACTGGGGACTTAAGAACCGGATTGAACTGGTTACAGATATCCAACAGGAGCTGGAGGAATTCAAGGTGATTAAATTTTTCCTTCAGCCGTTAGTGGAAAATGCGGTGCTGCACGGTATGGGGGAGGCAACTCACGGCACCATTTGGGTCACGGCTGAACAGTATGGGGAGCGGGTATGCGTTACGGTGCAGGATAACGGAGTGGGAATGGAACAGGGAAAACTGGATGAGATACTGAAGGAAATGGATGAAAACAGTAAAAAACGCCATGTAACCGGCATCGGACTGACCAGCATTCATGAGCTGATGAAAGCCAGGTACGGGCCGGATTACGGGCTCTATATTGAATCCAGGATAGGATACGGAACCAAGGTTTTTGCGGTATTTCCATATAGGAGAGGTAGTGAGACATGCTGAAGGTAATGATTGTGGATGATGAAATCATAGTGAGGGTGGGTTTTCAGTCCTGTATTAACTGGGAGGCCTACGGATGCCAGGTGGTGTCCACCTGCGAATCCGGAGGGGACGCAGTGGAGTATATGAACCGGGATGTGCCTGATATCGTGTTCACGGACATCATGATGCCCGGCATGGACGGAATCCAGCTGGTGAAGTATATAAGTGAGAACCACCCGGATACAAAGGTGGTGGTATTGAGCTGTGTGGATGAGATCGATTATGTGAAGAAGGCCATTAAGCTGGGGGCAGAGGATTATATACTTAAGCTGTCCTTTACCCAGGATACACTGGTGGAGCTCATTACAAGATTAAAGTCCATGATTGAGGAGGAGCGGAAGAAGGCGGGCAGAGGCAGTCTGGATATGAGGGTGCAGTCCTTTAACCGGGAGGAGGACTTAAGGACACTGCTGCTGGGAAATCAGGGACCTGGGGACAATGAAATGCTCCTGGACCGGCTGGGATATACCTACAATCCCTTTGAGACCTACCAGGCAGGCTGTTTTCTGGTGGACGACGAAAGAATGAACCGGCCCGGCAGCGGTACGGACTCCCATATCAGAAAGTATGGACTTTTGAACATTGTCCGTGAGTATCTTGAAAATCTGCCTAAATCAGATCTGGCCTTTACCGGCGAACATGAAATTGTGGTTCTGTTCAGGAGAGAAGGGGGGGAGAGCCCGGCCTGCTTTTTCCCGGACACCCTGGATTTGCTCAACCATGCCTTAAAGACCCATCTGAACCTGACCCTTTCCATGGGGATGGGACAGGAGTGCTTAAGCAGGATGGATATTCCGGCAGGATTTGCACAGGCCAGGAGGATGGCGGCACTGCGCTTTTTTGACGGTCCGGCCGCCTTTCACTGTGGCAGGGAGGCAGCAGCAGGGCGCCCCTTCATCGCAAAACGGAGCGTCCAGCGCAATATGCAGGAGGCCATATTCAGGCAGGATGCCGGGGAGGCGTTCCGGCTGATTGACAGCTGGTTTGAGGAGATGGCAGGGCTCCGGTCCTACGACCAGATTCAGGCCATACGCCGGGGCGTGGTGGAGACCTGGGTGTTTATATCAGGATATTCCATTCCTGAGGGAGCGGATATGCCTGAATATGATGAAATATACTCCACAGGCGATTTTTGGGGAGCCGAGACGCTGGCAGATTTAAAAGGATGTTTTAAGGCCGCGGTGCAGTCAGTGGTGGATTATCTGATGGCCAATAAGAACGCCAATCCGGAGATTACCAGATTCCTCCAGTATCTGGAGGACCATGTGGATGAAAATATAAGCCTGGAGGAAGCGGCCGGATGGTGTGCCCTGGGAAAGAGCCAGTTCTGCATCCTGTTTAAGAAGGCTGCCGGCGACACCTTTGTAAATTATTTTAACGGGCTTAAGATGAAAAAGGCGTTTACTCTTTTGGGCAGTTCCAATATCCAGGTACAGGAGGCAGCCAGCCGTATAGGCATACATGATATCTCCTATTTCAGCCGTCTTTTTAAAAAATATTACAATATGAGTCCAAGCGACGTTAGGAAATTGTGAAAATCATACAATAGTTAAAAAGAATCATACAATAATTCAAATAAAAAATAGGGATTATTTTGGGCGGACGATAATACCAATAATCCCTATTTTTTTAAATTCCAAATCAGGGGCGGAACATTTATACTATGCTTACAGTAAATGAAAACGTGTATAGAAGGAGGGTATTTATGAAACGTAAGTTATGTCTGGCTTTAAGCGCGGTAATGCTGGCGGGGTCGCTTTCTGGCTGTTCCGGGGGGACCAGCGGACTGCCGGGAGATACGTCCAAGGCTTCGGAGGCTCCGGCCGGTAAGGAAGCAGAGGGAACAAAAGGGGAATCGGCTGCAGGGGAGGCCGGTGAAAAGCCCTATGCCGGGACAACAATCCGTGTCCTGAGCATGACCGGACAGATATCAGATGCCATTGAAGCGTATCTGGATGATTTTGAGGAGGAAACCGGCATCAAGGTGAATCTGGAACTGTACGGGGAAGCCCAGCTTCGTGAGAAGATAACCACGGAATTTCTGGCAGGCTCCTCCACCATTGACGCATTCCTCATGAGCCCGCTGCAGGATATGGCGGCTTACAGCAATAACGGATGGATTGAACCTCTGGATGAATATCTGAAGGATCCGGATTTTGACTGGGATGATTTTTCGTCGGCGCCTATGGAGCAGATTAAAATTAAGTCTGACGGCGCCATCGGAGCACTGCCGCTGTATTCCTCTGTGCAGCTGATGTTCTACCGGAAGGATGTATTTGAGGAAAAGGGAGTGAAGGTTCCCACGAATTACGATGAGCTGCTGGATGTATGCGGCAAAATCAACGACCCGGCTAATAACTTTTACGCGATTGCCTGCCGCGGCGAGAAGATAGCCCTTACCTCCCAGTTCTCACCGTTCCTTTACGGATTTGGCGGCGCTTATTTTAAGGACGGAACATGCGCCTTTAACACACCGGAAAATCTGGAAGCAGCCAGGTTCTATGGGAAGCTGTTAGGTGATTATGCTCCGGAAGGCATACTGACAGCAGGATATTCACAGATGACCCAGCTGTTTAATGCGGGGCAGGTAGGCATGTGTGTGGATGCAATTGCCCTGTACCAGACCCTGATTGATCCCAATGAGTCTTCCTTCTACGACAAGGTGGGAGTTGCTCCTATTCCGGAAGGTCCGGCAGGACGCCAGTCCTATAAGCAGGTTGTGTGGGGCGCATCCATTTATTCAGGCTCAAAGAACAAGGAAGCTGCATGGGAATTCCTCAAATATGCGGCAGGCAAAGATATTGCCGCCGACATCACTCCAAAGGGAATGCCTACCTTCAGGGCCTCTGTATGGGAAGATGAGCGTGTGACAGCTGCCATGCCGGAAGATTACATCCAGGCTTACAATGAAGAGATTCAGGCTGATACCACCAACCAGTACGGACTTCCCCGTATGACCGCGGTATCCGAGGCCAGGGACGCCATGGGCGAGGCTATCGTGTACTCCATCGAGACTAAGGGAGAGGGAGCAGATCTGGAAAGCAAGATGAATGCAGCTGCAGAAAAGGTGGACCAGCTCCTTAAGGATGCGGGAGAGTATGGCGCGGATTATCCCTACGAGGATTAGAGTATGTCTGAAAGCAACGGAAGGAGCCTGTAACAAGGCTCCTTTCTAACAACAGAGAGGGATGTATATATGAACAATTTTGTCAACAAACATATTAAATGGGTCTTTTCCCTTCCTGCCCTTATATTTATGATGGCCATGATCGCGGTTCCCATTGCAATGACCTTCCTGTTCAGCCTGAACGACTGGAACCTGCTGATGGGAAACGGAATGCGCTTTAACTGGGGAAAGAATTATCTGGATGTGCTGGCCAGCAGGGAATTTTGGCAGTCCTTAGGAATCACATTTTACTATACGGCAATCGCCACGGTGGCGGAAATGCTTTTGGGCCTTGCTATCGCCCTTGTGCTGAATAAGGATTTTTGGGGCAAGAACGGGGTAAAGGCAGTGGTGCTGCTGCCATACATGATGGCGCCTGTGGCAGTGGGACTTATGTGGATGCTGTTTTACGAACCATCCTCCGGCCTGCTCAATTACATCTTCACAACCGTGGGACTTCCCAGGTCTGCCTTTGTGTCGGTCAAACAGACTGTTATCCCTGCTATTGCGGCAGTGGAGACGTGGCAGATGACGCCCATGGTAGTGATCGTATGTCTGGCAGGACTGTCCTCTCTGCCCACAGACCCCATGGAGGCCGCCAGGGTGGACGGGGCAACACCTATCCAGACATTTTTCCAGGTAACCCTGCCTCTGCTCACCCAGACCCTGTTCTCCATCGGTCTGCTGCGGTTCATAGACGTATTCAAGTCCTTTGACCTGATTTATGCCATGACAAAGGGAGGACCGGCCAATGCCTCCAGGACACTGAACCTGTTTGCCTATGAAACGGCATTTTCCTATTACAAATTCGGCCTTTCCTCTACAATGCTTATGATATTGTTTGTGATTGTGCTGCTGCTCAGCATTTTGGTCATGAAGATACAGAGAAAGTTGGTGGCGTATTATGGCGGTTAAAAAATACAGGGCAAAGAAAATTATATCAAAGTTATTATTCGATATCCTGGTGCTGGTCATTGTCATACCAATTCTGTTTCCGCTGTATTTCGTGTTAATTTCATCCTTTAAGAATATGGCCCAGGTATATATCATGCCTCCCAAGCTCTTTGGATTTAAACCGATACTGGATAACTACATTTACATATTTAAGACACAGCACTATGGAACCTATATGATGAACTCCACCATTGTGGCAGTGGCGTCAACGGCCCTGTCCCTGCTTTTGGGAGTGCCGGCAGCCTATGCCATAGCCAGATATAAAATGGGGAAGGCCAATACGGCAATCCTGACAGCACGCCTTCTGCCCAACATATCCATTCTGCTGCCATACTATTTCATATTTTCCAAGCTGCGCATGATAGATACCTACGGTGTGCTGATTCTCAGCCACATGGTGCTGTCACTTCCGCTGATTGTGTGGATTATGGTGGGTTTTTTCAGCGATTTGCCTCTGGAACTGGAGGAGGCGGCCATTGTGGACGGCTGTACCAGACAGAAATGCTTTAAAGATGTTCTGCTGCCCATCAGCGCGCCGGGGCTGGTGACCTGCTCCACCCTTTCATTCCTGGGCTCCTGGAATAACTTCCAGTTTGCCCTTATACTCAGCGGTGAAAAGACAAGGACACTTCCTGTCTCATTGCAGTATTTCGTGTCCGGCGCGGATATTCGCTGGGGACGTATGCTGGCTGCCACCATTGTGGTTATTGTTCCAACCATCATTCTGACCATGATACTCCAGAAGTACATTGTGCAGGGTATGACGGCCGGAGCAGTGAAGGGATAGATTAAGGCCAACGGTCAGGTTATGTGAGAATACAGGACGGAGGAGGAAAAGGTGGAGATACCGGTACTGGTCCATGGGAAGGGAATCTATGATTCCGATGACATGAAGATGAAATACACGGGAATGATTCTGGAAGGAAGCCGGATTAAGGAGATGGGTTCCTTTGAGGAACTGGGTCCGGCATATCCCGGGGCCAGGGTCATGGATTTTTCAGACTGCTATATCCTGCCGGGGCTGGTCAATACCCACGTACATCTGGAGTTTACGCCCTGCCGGGACACCTATGGCATCTACCGGAGGGAGGACAGGAAAACCCGTCTGGCCAGGGCCGTGGAGCACGCCGGGACCCTTCTGCGCTCAGGCGTCACAACGGTCCGGGACGCAGGAAGCTCCATGGAGCTGATAGGAGCTCTGTGGGGCGGGGATGCAGGCGCAAAACCGGGGACAGAGCTGCCGAGGATTCAGGCAGCGGGTATGCCCCTTACCCCGGACGGAGGCCATCTGGCCTTTCTGGGAAAAACGTCCAACGGTACGGAGGGATTGATACAGGCTGTAAAAGAACGGAAGTCAGCGGGCTGCGGCTGCGTCAAGCTGATTGTCAGCGGAGGCCAGCTCACCCCGGGCTCGGTACCTGAGCATGACTCCTACAGCAGGGAAGAAATACGTGCAGCGGTGGAGGCGGCCCATGAGCTGGGACTCCCCACGGCAGCCCACTGCCTGACAACCAGTTCCTATGTAAACGCCATGGAGGCCGGGGTGGACAGCGTGGAACACTGCGCCTGTTTCAGGAGAAACCCATTCCTGGGACTTTTGGAACGGTGTTATGAGCCGGATGTGATGGAAGCCTTCCGCGGGGACCATCGGTATTTTATGATTGGGATATCTAATAATTACCACCAACTGGACCAGGTCAGGGAAGGTGTGAGAAAACCGGATGAGAGAGAAGCATTCCTCCTGGAACAGGAAAAGCGGGAATGTGAAATATTCGGCCGCCTGGCGGATTTGGGGATGCGTCCCCTGGTGGGAACAGACGCAGGATGCGGATATACCTTTTTTGACGAAACCTGGCTGGAGATGGAGCTGTTATGCAGCAGGTGCGCCCTTACGCCGGAAAAGGTGATTCACGCCGCCACCCTGGAGGGCGCCGGGGCATTGGGCTGGGGGGATTTCTTGGGGCGGCTGGCCCCCGGGTATGAGGCGGATTTCATAGCTGCAGAACAGAATCCTCTCCGGGATATAAAGGCGCTGCGTCATATAAAACATGTTGTGTGCAGGGGAAAAATCATAGAGTAGGGAGAATGGATATGGAACACATGTATGAATTAAAGAACACAGATACAATCATATCACCCAGCCTCATATATTATGAGGAGATCATCAGGGAAAATATAAAGAAGGCAATACGGACAGCAGGAAGCCCCGAACGGCTGTGGCCCCATGTAAAAAGCCACAAATCCAAGGATATGGTGCGGATGCAGATGGAGTACGGCATTACAAAGTTTAAAACAGCCACAGTGGCAGAGGCGGAGATGGCCGCAGAGGCAGGGGCAGAAAAGGTAATTCTGGCCTATCCGCTGATTGGTCCCAACATGGAACGTTTCGTGAAACTGGCAAAGGCGTATCCGGATACGGTATTCTACGGTGTGGAGGATGACCTGGCCCAGTTTGAGGCTCTGTCCGGGGTGTGCGTGGAACACAATGCTGTGCTGCCCATGCTGGTGGATGTAAATATGGGAATGAACCGTACCGGAGTGCCCATTGAACGGCTGGAGGAGCTCTACCGTTCTGCGTCCTCTCTTCCGGGGCTTCGTCTGTGCGGAATGCACTGCTACGACGGAAACCACAATAATAAGGACGCAGCTGTAAGACAGGCCCAAGTGGATGACACGGATAAAAAGGTGTCGGACATCATGGAACGTCTGAACGGGGATGGAATCTGCTGCGAGCTGGCAGTGGCAGGCGGTACCCCTTCCTTTCCTTGCCATGCGGGCGCTACACGGTGGTATCTGTCCCCGGGCACTGCATTTATAACAGATGCAGGGTATTACATGAACCTGCCGGATTTGGATTTTATTCCAGGAGCTGCCGTGATGACCAGGGTCATCAGCCATCCCGCCAAGGGCGTGTTTACCACGGACCTGGGCTATAAGGCTATTGCTTCGGACCCCGCGGGACAGCGGGGCTATATCGTAGGTCTGGAGGATGCAGTGCCCATTATACACAGCGAGGAACACTGGGCATTCCGGCTGGAGGATGAAAGCAGGATACCGGCCATAGGAAGCTGCCTCTATGTGATTCCAACCCATATATGTCCCACCACTGCATTGTATCCGGAAATTCTGGTGGCAAAGGACGGGCAGGTGGCGGACAGATGGCAGGTGACCGCGAGAAACCGCAGGATTACATACTGATTGTACCGGAACAAGGAGGTATTTTGTGGACTGTATTGAACTGTTGAGAGAGCTGATAGGGTTTGACACCGTTAATCCTCCCGGAAATGAAAAGCCGGCAGCCCGGTATCTGGCCGGAATCCTGGAGCCTATGGGGTTCAAGTGCGAAGTGCAGGATTTAGGCGGCAGCCGGGCAAATCTGATTGCTGTGCTGGACGGGGGAGACGGGCCGGAGCTTATGCTGAACGGACATCTGGATGTGGTGCCGGCCGTGGGAGAGTGGGACAGCAGTCCCTTTTCCATGGAAGAAAAGGATGGAAAGCTTTACGGCAGGGGAACCTGCGACATGAAAGGCGGGATAGCTGCCATGTGCGAAGCCGCCATGCGCTGCGCCGCCAGGAAAGAGCCCATGAAGGGGAAACTGAAACTTTTATTTGTGGCGGATGAGGAGTGCTCCAATCTGGGTACACTGAGTTATCTAAAGACCCATGAGAGAAGCGATTATGCCATCATAGGAGAGCCCACCCGGCTGGAGGTGGCGGTTGCCCACCGTGGAGTATCCAGAGATTATATTGATGTAAAGGGAGCCCCCAGGCATGCAGCCCTCCCGGCCGGGGAGGAGGACGCTGTGATGAAGGCATGCAGGGCAGTCCGGGCGGTAAAGGATATGAATGAAACGCTGCGCCATATCACACACCCGGTCCTCCCGCCTCCCAGCATTGCGGTTACCATGATGGAGGGATATGAGAAGGACAATGTGGTGCCGGGAAATGTACGCCTTCTCCTGGACTTTAGGATTCACCCGGGTATGGACCATGAACAGGTGGGGCAGTTTTTGGACAAAGGCTTTGAACAGGCCGGCATTGACGGCTTCCAGAGGACGCTGCATTTTTATATGCCCGGCGGGGAGATTCCACAGGATGACCGGTTTGTGAAGCTGTGCCTTGAGGAACGGGAACGCCAGTTTGGAATCAAATCAGATCCACAGCCCTTTGACGCATCCTGTGAACAGTGTTTCCTGGCAAAAGAGGGAATCCAGACCGTTATCTGCGGTCCCGGAGATATTGCCCAGGCCCATACAGTGGGGGAATTTACCTGGGAAAAGCAGGTGCGGGATGCCGTGAGCCTGTATGAGAGAATCATAGACAGGGTTCTGTATAAAACAAATTACATATAAATAAGGAGAGATGAAGATGAGAGACGTATACGAGGTTTTAAAAGAAAAAGGAATCACTTTGCCGCAGCCGCCTGCCAAGGGAGGCGTTTATACACCGGTACAGGAGCTGGGGGAGAAATTTCTCTATTGCTCAGGCTGCGGTCCGGATCTGGGAAACGGCAATACGGTAGTGGGCAAACTGGGAAAGGACCTGACAGTGGAGGATGGCCAGAAAGCGGCATACAACTGCGTGCTGAACCTGCTGGCAAACTTAAATGAAAAGACCGGGGATTTGAACCGAATCAAGAGATTCGTGAAGGTTCTGGCTTTTGTGAACAGTGCGGATGACTTTGGGATGCAGCCCCAGGTGGTTAACGGGGGCTCCAATCTGATTGCCGGGCTGTTCGGTGAGGAAGCAGGACTTCCGGCGCGTTCTGCCATTGGAACCAATGCCCTTCCGGGGGGAATCGCTTGTGAGATTGAGGTTCTGGTGGAGCTTAAATAGAAGCGGGAACATATAAACAGGAATCAAGAGAGTGGACGGGACGGACGTAAATATAGGTTCGTACCCGTCCGTTTTTCTGTCTGTTTTTAAATTATTCTTGGTTCTGTCCATTTCTTTGATTCCTTATGTCTTGTAAAAGCCTGCCCCCTGCTATATAATGGATAGCATAAAAAGTCAGGACATCCCAAAAAGGGGAGCTGACAACAGGATACGGAGGAAAATGCAATGAAAATGGTAATCATCGAGCCGCTGGGAGTGGAAGAAGGAAAGCTTTTAGCTATGGCAAAGGAGTCCCTTGGGGACAGGGTGGAGATTGTGTATTACAACACAAAGACAACGGACACCGCAGAGCTGATAGAGAGGGGAAAGGATGCTGAAATCATTGTGGTATCCAATCTGCCTCTGAATGCCCAGGTCATAGAAGGATGCAGAAACTTAAAGCTTCTGGCTGTGGCATTTACAGGCGTGGACCACATCGCCATGGATGTGTGCAGAAAGAACGGTGTCATGGTATGTAACTGCGCCGGATATTCCACCTGCGCTGTGGCGGATCTGGTGTTCGGCATGTTAATCAGCCTGTACAGAAACGTGATTCCCTGCGACAAGGTCTGCCGGGAGGAGGGCACCAAGGACGGACTGGTAGGATCTGAACTGGAAGGCAAGACGTTTGGCGTGGTGGGAACCGGGGCCATCGGCCTTCGTGTGGCAGCCATAGCCCAGGCATTTGGATGCAGGGTATTGGCTTACAGCAGGACAGCCAAGGATGTGCCAGGCGTGCGCTATGTGGATCTGGAGACACTGCTGGCAGAAAGCGACGTGGTTTCCCTCCACACCCCTCTTACTGAAGAGACCAGGGGACTGATGAATGAGAAGCGCATCGGATTGATGAAGAAGAACGCAGTGCTCATCAACACGGCCAGAGGGCCTGTGGTGGACAGCGATGCGCTGGCCGGGGCCCTGAAGGAGGGCAGGATTGCAGGCGCCTGCATTGATGTGTTTGAAAACGAGCCTCCGGTCAGAAAGGACCACCCGCTGTTTTCGGCGCCCAACACCATTGTGACGCCACATGTGGCATTTGCCACCAAGGAAGCCCTGGTGAAACGGGCTGTTATTGTGTTTGACAATGTGGTAAACTATCTGGATGGAACTCCCCGAAATGTGATTGGGTGATATTTGTATGAAAAAAGTCAGGAAACATATTATATTTTCCGGCAGGGTACAGGGGGTGGGCTTCAGGTACACCTCCTGTTACCTGGCCCGCCCCCTGGGCCTTACCGGGTGGGTGAAGAATCTGTGGAACGGCGATGTGGAGATGGAGGTCCAGGGAGACCCGCTGGCGATTGGGCGATTCTTAAGGAATCTGGAGCAGGGAAGGTTCATACACATTGAACATATGGAAGCAGAAGACATTCCGGTGATTGAAGAGGGCAGTTTCAGGGAAATATATTAACAGCAGTGGAGGTTTTATGTTTGGGATAATTGTGGCAGGAAAACGGGTATATGATAAATTTGCTGAGGATGAGATGACGGTCTACGCGGCCCAGGTCTCATTTTTTATCATACTCTCCGTGGTGCCCTTTATCATGCTGCTGCTGACAGCGGTCCAGATGATTCCCAGCATCAGCAACGCCAGGTTCATGGAACTGATTGTGGGCCTGGTGCCGGTGGATTACAAGTCCCTGGCCTTCCGGGTGGTCAATGACCTGTCCTTAAAATCCCCGGCAACCATGATTTCCGTCACAGCCGTCACAGCCCTGTGGTCCGCGGGCCGCGGCATGTTCAGCGTGGCCAGGGGCTTAAACCGTGTGAACGGCCACGGGGAAAAGCGCTGGTATGTGATTAACAGGCTGATTTGTTCAGGATACACCATTGTGTTTATCCTGGTGTGCATTCTGTCCCTGGGCCTGCTGGTGTTCGGCAATATGATTCAGGCGTTTATGGTGAGCCGGTTTCCCATCATAGCAGACGTGACCACCCACATCATCAATTTCAGGGCTCTGTGGGCGTTAATGATACTGATTATATTTTTCCTGGGAATCTATACCTTTGTGCCGGATAAGAGTCTGAAGCTCAGGGACCAGCTTCCGGGAGCCGTGTTCTCCACCGTTGGATGGATGGCCTTCTCCTTTGCCTTTTCCCTGTATTTCAGCCATATAGGGGGGAAGAATTACTCCTATATGTACGGAAGCCTTACCGCCATTGTGCTGTTGCTTCTGTGGCTTTATTTCTGCATGTGCATCCTGTTCTTCGGCGCGGAAATCAACTATTTCTGGAAGGAACTGTTTCCCGGGGAAACGAAGGAATAACCGGATTATGCCTGCTCTTTGGATAAGGGGCGGGCTGTTTTTGTTTTTTTGGTGGAACAGTGAGGTGGTTCTGTCAGGAAAGGGGAGGCTGGCCTGTAAAGTAATCCAGAAACTCCTTCATCACAGCCGACAGGGGTCCGTTTTTCCGGCAGACCAGCGTAATCCGGCTGGTGAAGTCACGGGTATCCAGAGGCTTCATGAGAATGTCCGGCCGGACGCACCTGGCGATAGAGGCCGGCACCACCGCAACGCCGCTGCCTGTCTCCGCCCATGTAAGGCTGGTCCGGGCATCGTCGTTGATGCACAGATAATCCGGGCAGTCCGGTGCAAACAGGCGGTTTAACACCCCTTCCCATCTGCGGTACACAACCAGGGGACAGGAGCACAGTTCCTTAAGGGAAATAGTATCCGCCCCGGGACGGGGAAAGAAGCAGCGTTCCCCCACAGCCATCATGATTTCCCCGGACAGATAAAAGCAGTCATAGGGTTCCTCGGGAAAAGGGCTGCGCACAATGGCAGCCTCGATGATTCCGGTATTCAGCTTGTCCAGGAGCTGATATGTATTACCCTCGTAGATGCGGAATTTCACCCTGGGATGCTCCTGGCGGAAGGCGGCAATCTTTCCTATGATGGGTTCGGTTTCCACGGAAGAAATCATACCCAGGCGCAGGGAGCCCAGAAGTCCCTGCCCCATCTGTTCCAGTTCCTCCAGCACAGCCCCTGTCATGTCCAGGATGCCCTGGGCCCGTTCGTAGAGGACCTTGCCTGCATCTGTCAGCAGGATGCTTCGTGAGCCGCGCTGGAACAGGGTCAGTCCCAGTTCCTCCTCCAAAAGCTTCATCTGGGTGCTGAGGGGAGGCTGGGAAATGTGGAGCGCCTTGGCTGCCGCCGATATGCTCCCCTCATTGACAATGGCAGTAAAATATTCCATCTGTTTCAGATTCAAGATCGGAATCCTCCTATTCGTTAAACGTATATCATATATATAAAAACAATATTTTATATATGGTTGATTCTATGTTATAATACCAGGCAGTGTGAAAAAATACAATGGATTCTGGCAGAGGAGTGAAAGACAATTATGAAACGATTGTTCAGCTATATGAAGGATTACAAGCTAGAAAGCATACTGGGACCGCTGTTTAAGATGCTGGAGGCCAGCTTTGAGCTGTTTGTGCCCCTGGTGGTGGCCCGTATGGTGGATGTGGGCATACGGGGCAGGGACAGCGGATATATTCTTAAAATGGGAGGCGTTCTGGTGCTGCTGGCCCTGATTGGCCTGGCATGCTCCCTGACAGCCCAGTATTTTGCCGCCAAGGCAGCCACGGGGGCAGCCACCTCCCTGCGCAATGATTTGTTTTCCCATATAGGAAGATTGTCCTACACAGAGATAGACACAGTGGGCACGTCCACACTGATAACAAGGATGACCAGCGACATCAACCAGGTGCAGAGCGGCATCAACATGACGCTGCGCCTTCTGCTCCGCTCACCCTTTGTAGTATTTGGGGCCATGGTTATGGCCTTTACCGTGGATGTGCGCTCGGCCTTTGTTTTCGTGGTCACCATACCGGTGCTCTGCGTGGTGGTGTTCGGCATCATGGCAGTCAGCATGCCGCTCTATAAATCCGTGCAGAGACAGCTGGACAAGGTGCTGTTAACCACCAGGGAAAACCTGCTGGGAGTCCGTGTCATCCGCGCCTTTAACAGACAGAAAAGTGAGACGGAGAAATTTGACCGGGAAAACGGAAACCTGGTCAGGATGCAGGTGTTTGTGGGAAAGATATCCGCCCTGTTAAACCCTGTGACCTATGTCATTATAAACATAGCCGTGGTGGCCGTCATATGGGTGGGAGCGGAACAGGCGGACAGCGGTATCATTACCCAGGGAAAGGTGATTGCCCTGGTAAATTACATGTCCCAGATTCTGGTAGAGCTCATAAAGATGGCAAACCTGATTATCATTATATCCAAGGCAGTTGCCTGCATGAACCGGGTGGACAGCATATTTAAGGTGGAGAGCAGCATTGAGGACAAGGGGAGGCACGGCTCCCGGAAACCCGGTTCTCAGAATTCCGGTTCTCAGAATTCCGGTTCTCAGAATTCCGGTTCTCAGAAT